>Ga0157380_10001117_pt1 | contig 17322 bp, 15 predicted proteins | sample S35metaG_FD_119757 | JGI IMG/M metagenome (GOLD analysis project Ga0157380, IMG submission 119757) | Switchgrass rhizosphere microbial communities from Kellogg Biological Station, Michigan, USA - S3-5 metaG | ecosystem: Host-associated > Plants > Roots > Rhizosphere > Soil | place: USA... | reverse complement strand
CGGCGCCGAGAAGGCTGCGGTCGTTCACTCAATTCTCGGCAGCGACGAACGCGAATCTTATCCCGCTCAACTCGTGCGCCCCTCAAGAGGCAAGCTCACCTGGCTCCTCGACCGCCCCGCCGCTAGTCAGATCCCCAGAAATTAGCCGCAGATAAACGCGGATGACGAGGATCAAAATGGGTGGAGCAGCTCCCGATCTGGGGTCAACATTAAGTGTGAAAGTCTATAAGTAAGGAAGGGATGCTTGCTCCCGCTCAACTTTCATCAGCTTGAACTTTAGTGGAATCCCTTCACTTGAATCTGTGGTCAGTTGAGCGGGAGCAAGCATCCCTTCCCAACCTGGAGCTGATCCCAGTCGAGTGGCTGCTTCCAAGGGAGTGCCTTTCTGCCTCCTACTTTAGCTGGCATTGTGAAGTACCACCGTGCAAGCTGGTGGTATCAATTTAAAAATTGCCCCACTACTCTTAGCCGTGAGGTATGAAAACGGTTAAGCGAAGCGTCCGAGAAACTAATCGCCTGAATGCGCGTTGCCCGCAAAGGGACAGCCACCTTCGCCGTGTTTGAGGTCGAGATAGGTGCGCGCCTCCCAAAGTTCGGGAAAGAACTTCTTGTCGAGTGTGGTGCGGAGGTAGCCAATTCCTTCCGAACCTCCGGTGCCGCGTTTAGCCCCGACCATTCGCTCAACCATCTTTATGTGGTGTGATCGCCACAATGAAAAATACTCGTCGTGCTCGAGCAGCGCCTCGGCAACCTTGAACTCTTCGTAACGTTCTTCAAAGTGAGTTAACAACTCAAGCACCGCCCGAGTGCGTTTGCCATAGCGACGCTTTCGTTCGTCCTGATCAAGATCTTTTTCATCGTTCGGCGCGTCGAGCCCGCGTCGCTGCAATAGCGCGTAAAAAGCCTCACCCAGAGTGGGACGCTCGAAGCGTGCCGTCAATCGTTTGCTGGCAAAATCATCTTCTCGAAATGCACCGAGGACATTTTCGTCTTTGAGACCTGAGGAGAATTCGATCTCGCGAAACTGCATCGATTGGAACCCGCTTGCGGGATTCAGCTGGTCGCGGAACTGCAGAAAGTTGATGGGCGACATCGTTTCGAGAATGTGAATCTGATTGACGAGCAGCTTCTCAATTTCGATGACGCGTCGGAGAGCCCGCTCTGCAGCTGGAGCTCGATCCTGAGACATGAGATCTATGGCGGCGTCAATCTCCTGAAGAATGACTTTGAACCAAAGCTCGTAAGCCTGGTGAATAGTTATGAAGAGCAGTTCATCATGATGGGCAGGATCCGACAGGCACTCTTGTAAGCCGATCAGGTCCTGAACGCGAAGGTATTTGTTGTATGAAAGTAGTGGATTATTACCGTATTCAATCATTATCTTCTTTAGAAGGCCGCGCCGACGGATTCGTGCATCGCAAACGCCGTGGTGTCACGAATCTTTTTCATCTCTTCTATGACGAGATGAAGTTCTTCATCAGTCGTGTAGAAATGGGGCGAGATGCGAACGCCAGCCCCCGGACGATAATCGACAACGAACTCTCTGCGCACCAATTCCCTGGTAATCGCAGCAGCTTGTTCGTGAGCGACCGTCACGGTGCCGCCTCGCTGTTCCGGGTTTCTGGGACTGGTAACCTCGAATCCAGCTTCTTCCGCCAGATCAATTAGAAGCGACGTCTGTCGCGAACTCTTTCTCCTGATCTTGTCGACGCCAATCTGATTGATGATTTCGTAGCCCGACTGCGCGGCGTAGAGCGCTGGTATCGAAGGCGAGCCATGGAGAAAGCGATTAACGCTCGGCGCGTACTTCATCTCACTGTCGAAGGCGAAGGGCGATTCGTGAGCCATCCATCCCGTCGTCTTGGGCTCAAGTTTGTCATGCAGGTCAGGCCGGATGTAGAGATATCCTGCGCCGGGGCCACCGCACAGCCACTTAACCGAGCCTCCGGTCGCGAAGTCCACATTCAGATCTTTCACGCTAAAAGGCACCGTACCGGCTGACTGATAAGTATCCAGCACCACCATGGCGCCGACTTCGTGAGCACGCTCAGTTATAGCCCGTGCGTCCTGGAGAAAAGCGCTCTTGAAAAGCACATGAGAGAAGGGAACCAGCAAGGTTTCTTCATCGATCGCAGCCAGCATGCGCTCGAGTGGAACGGTGATGCCGTCATCGGACTTGACGGTTTCAATGCGTAGGTTGCCCTCGCGTGCGTGGGCTTCGTACACGTACATCACCGATGGAAAATTCAATTCGGAGTAGACGATTTTGTTTCGCTTGGGTGTGGGTTCAAAGCAGGAGAGCACCAGAGATTGGCAGATCGAAACATTCTGGTGCATGACGACTGTGCCCGGATCGGCGCCAATGATGCGCGCGACTTGATCGCCGACAGTCGAAGGCATGTCCCACCAGCCTTCTGCCCAGGCGCGCACACCCCGCGTTGCCCACATGTCGGCGTATTCGTGAAGACGATCAAAAGTTTTTCGAGGCATGGCGCCAAGGCTGTGGGAGATTAGGTAGACAGCCTCTCCCAGAATGGGAAACTCCCGGCGCCAGGCTAATAACTCGTCGATCAAAGCTGAAACTCCAAAATGTGGATTGAAAAGCTCAATTCAATTTATCACAACGAAGAAGCGACGGGTTAATCCGCAGATTACGCAGATTTCACCGATTACTGCCTTAAGGGCTCAGATCCTTGTTCCTGTTGGTTAGACGAACTTTCAGGCGTAGTACCGAACGCGATTTCATTTCTTCTTGTCTGCGAAATCTGCGTAATCTGCGGATGTTTTTTTAGCCGCTTGCTCAAGATACTTTCTTCTGAGTACAGTTCAGGAAGATGTGGAAGTTCAAGGACCCAATCAAACATCCGATTCCGGAAACCATTTGGCCTAACGCTGAAGAGGCGGCGAGCTCATCGCTATTCCAGCCAATTCAGATTGGCCAGCTTTCTCTGAGCAGCCGGACGTGGGTTCCCGCGATGGTACCCTGGCGAGCTACGGACGACGGTTTCGTAACTCAAGACAACCTCGATTGGTATCGTCGCTTTGCGCAGGGACGCCCGGGTGCAATCGTGGTCGAGGCTACGGGCGTGCGCGACATTCCCAGCGGTCCTTTGCTTCGCATCGGCCACGATCGATTTCTGCCCGGACTGAAAAAGCTGGTTGATACGGTTCGGTGGGCCAGCGATGGTGAGACGAAGCTGTTTATTCAGATCATCGATTTCCTTTCAGTTAAGCGTAGGCCGGATCGAACCAAGTACTTTGAGCGATTCTTCAAGCTGAATGCCGTGCATCGCATGTCGTTGGCGGTCTTCACTTCAGAACCTCACTGGGTGGATGCACCCGAAGCAGAAGTGCGAAGCTTTTTGAATTCAGCTCCGGATGAACTTCTCGACGAAGTGCTTGACGAAAGAGAGCTTGAATCTCTTCGCTTTGGTTTTCGCGAGCGAGTGACGGATGTTGAGCATGATCACATTCGCAACTTGCCGGAGGTTTTACCCGGTATCTTCGCCGACGCCGCAGGACGTGCTCAGGAAGCTGGATTTGATGGTGTCGAACTTCATTATGCGCACGCCTACACAATGGCATCGTTCCTCAGCGCTCTGAACAAGCGTACCGATGGGTACGGCGGACCGCGCGAAAATCGAGTTCGGCTACCGCTCGAAGTCTATCGAACCGTACGTGCTCGTGTTGGAGACGACTATGTGGTAGGTGTCAGGTTTCTTGGTGATGAAGTCATTGCCGGCGGCAACCGCATCGATGATGCTGTTTACTTCGGGACTGAGTTTGCTCGCGCAGGTTTTGATTTTCTTTCGATCTCAAAAGGCGGGAAGTTTGAAGATGCGCAGCAACCAAAAGTCGGACAGGCGGTGTACCCATATACCGGCCAAAGTGGTTACGAATGCATGCCCACGACGTTGTCGGATGCAGTAGGACCTTTTGGCCGCAGCGTGCCTTTGAGTGAGGCTGTCAAACGAGCAGTGTCGGAAGCAGGGTTTACGACTCCGGTGGTGGCTACAGGAGGACTGACTACGTTTGAACAGGCCGAAAAAATCTTGAGAGCTGGGCAGGCTGACATCGCGGGCTTTGCTCGCCAGGCGCTGGCTGATCCTGATTGGTTTCTCAAAGTGAAGCTGGGCCGCGGAGATGAGATTCGTCGCTGCACGTATACGAATTACTGCGAGGCGCTCGATCAAGCGCATCGAGCTGTTACATGCAAGTTATGGGACCGCTTCGAGCTTGATGAGCCGAACATTGCGCTGGTGGATGAAGGACGGCGACGGTTGCTACCTCCTGAGTGGCCTAAGTAGCATATTCTTGTACTCCCTCCCCACTGGTGGGGAGGGTTGGGGAGGGGTTAGCGACAGCACCAATTAATTAATTCCTTTTACTAACAAACGAAATCCGGAAGCACTATTCGCAGTTGTGGACAACTCCGCATTCCGTGATAAAAGAGTGGTCACTATCCACAGTAAGATCGTATACCGTTTCTGTTACGAACAACCAGTCAACCTGTTCGATGACGGCTAGCGACATTTGCTCGTCCAGTAGAACTTTATCGCCATTGTTCAGACTGCCCGCCATCCGCCACGATTCACCAGAAACGGTGACTGGGGAGTCCAGATGTTGTTTGATTTCATCAAGCACACTTTTGAGGTCGATGAACACCCTTCGATTAGGAAATCGCAGAACACGCACTCCCGCCATTTGCAACTGTCTTTGACGAATTCCGTCAGCCCACTGTGCTTTGCGGCCATTGTGAACTGTTCCGTCGAGTTCTATGGCTAATTTAGCTTCGGAACAATAAAAGTCGACTATATAGTTAGGACCTAGAGGATGCTGGCGACGAAACTTCGCCCCTCCTAGCTTTCTCGCACGAAGATATTGCCAAAGAAGCGTTTCGGCTTTCGTCTCATCGTGTCGAAGAGCGCGAGCTGAGCTGATTAAGTATCCACTCGTTCCTCCAAGTCTGTCCTGCACACAGGCGCTTGTGCCCTTGCGCGTACGAAGAGAAGAGAAAGGGGGCGAGGACTCGTCGCCATCTACCTCTCCCCCCAACCCCCTCTCCCCAAGCGGAGAGGGGGAGTAAGGCACGAGAATTCGATGGTCCGGTGTCAGCCACACGATGCGGCTACTTCCTGTGACTCTCAGCCCGACAATTCTTCCCGAATGCGGGCGAATTTGGAGACCTACAACATTTCGAAGGCGGTTTCTATGAGTCCAAACCAGTTCGCCGATCCTAATCTTCTCGATGGCTTTCCATCCCTCAGATGTTTTGACCAGCGTGCCAGCTCGAAAGCAACGTGAAGATCGTTCCATCTCAACTCGGGCCATGAAGGCTGGATCGCGACGGCGTAGACTTTCGTCATCGACTCGACCACTTCGAGTCATGATCATGTACGCGAGCTCGATTGGGCTCATGTTCATGTATTGCCTCGCATTCTCGAACCACACGCAGCTTTCGAGCGCTGCCGCTTGATACTCTTCGATTATTGGTTTGCGCACTTCTTCAAAAGCTCGCAAAGCTGAAGTCACGTCTGACGTTCGATCAAAACACTGTTTCAACGCAATCGAGTCTTCAAGCGCGAGTTTGGTTCCTGACCCAATAGAAAAGTGCGCGGTGTGCAGCGCATCGCCCAACATCACGATGTTACCGTGACTCCAGTTCGCGTTCTTGACGTTTAGGAAATTGATCCATTTCGAATTGTTTGAGAGCAACGGATGTCCATTCAAATCTGCCGCGAAGACGGTTTCCAGATGAGCTCGCGTCTCGGCCTCGTCCATCGTGGTAAATCCCGAGCTGCTCCATGATTCAGGATCGCACTCAATAATGAACGTGCTGGTAGTTTCGTTAAACTTATAGGAATGGGCCGCGAACACCGCGCCATCCTTTTCGCGAAAAGTGAGCGTTAAGCCATGGAAGAGTTGATTGGTGCCGTACCAGATGTATTTATTCGAACGCAGATTCAGCGATGGCAGGAACCATTCCTTGTAGAGTTCGCGAACAGTGCTGTTAACGCCATCCGACCCGATCAGGAGATCGCTTTGAGAAGCAAGCTCCTCGACATTCGAGACTTCTGTGTTGAAATGAAGATTGATTCCCAGATCAGTGGATCGCTCCTGCAGAATGTTCAGAAGCTGAAGACGCGAGATACCCGAGAAACTATTCCCGTGAATTGAGATCTTTTCGTCGCGATGCACGACGTCAACGTTGTCCCAGGCTGCAAACGCCGTGGTGATGCGTTGGTGAGTAGACTCGTCTGCTTCTTTGAGGTGAGCGAGCGTCTTCCCGGAAAAAACGACGCCCCAACCAAAGGTGTCGTTCGGGCCGTTCCGTTCGTAGACGTCTATGTCATGCGAAGCGTCTGCGCGCTTCATCAGGATGGCAAAGTAAAGTCCCGCCGGCCCGCCCCCAATGATGTTGATCTTCACAAGGTTTCGTCTATGACCTTTTTGAGAAGGTCGCTAATGCCAAGGATTCCTGCCCATTTTTCAAGATACTCGAAATCAAGGTTTCCCTGCTGAACTGCAAGAACACCTCGCACGTCCGACCATTGCCGATTTGATTGTTCATCCCCTTTTCGGAACCAAACCAGTTTCGCAAGAATGGTATCTTCGGCCGTAGCGATGTAAACGGGTGCAACTGAATCGGGATCAAGAGACTCTGGAATCCGACGAAGTAATTGCTGCTCATCGAAACCACCCGGCTTGGCAACATAAATATCAATCTTGAATGACGTTTCAAAGTGGATCGCGTTGAAGCTTCCATGGGACAAAGCGGCCTCGCGGATGGACTTCTCATCAATGTAGAAGTCGGCCTCGAGATACTTTGCCAATAGGCTCCCGTGGTCCCGATTGATTTCTGCCACAACGTCGACGTCCATTGTTGCCCTTGGTTGACCTCGGGCTGAACTGGCAAATGATCCTACCACCACATACCGAATCCCTAACTCTTCAAGGAGGCGAGCGAAAGCCTGAAGAATTTCAACTGAGCTTTGCATCCAATTTAAATTTGGTGGGAGTCTTCTGTGGGACCCGAGCCATAAGTGGCCCTAAACTCTTCTTTCGATAACAACCGAGCAGCGAGCAAACGACGAACGGCACCCTCTTTGGCAGTAGGATGGCTTCGCCTAATATCCGCAAGAGCCAGTAGTCGAAGAGTTTCGTTTAGATCTGCAACCATTCTCATTCGCTTCCACACCGGAGCCTTGCGCAACAAATCCAACAAAACCTGTTCTGCTTCGGGAGAGGTATCCTGAAATAACGGCTTCATGACAAGCTATCAATCCTTCAGCAGATGGCTGGCGATGACGAGCTTTTGTATCTCGCTGGTGCCTTCGTAAATTCTCAATGCGCGCACGTCGCGGTAAAGTCTTTCGACGACACTTCCTCGCACGAGTCCAGTGCCGCCGTGAATTTGTACAGCATTGTCAATAATGCGGCCGGCAGCTTCGGTTGCGAATAGTTTTGCTTCGCTGGCCTCGCGAGTTACGCGTTCGGCGCCGTTATCTTTCGCGTAAGCGGCGCGATAGACCAACAACCGGGCCGCATCGAGCTCGGTAATCATATCCGCCAGTTTCTCCTGGACCAGCTGATGTTCTGCTAGCAAGCGTCCGAACTGACGTCGACTGGCGGCGTAACGAACTGACTCGTCGAGCGCGCGCCTTGCCATGCCGCAAGCCGCCGCTCCGACACTCGGTCGAAATACGTCAAGAGTCTGCATGGCAAGACGGAAACCATCGCCTTCCGCCCCCACCATGTCCTCGGCAGGTACGTGGCATCCGGAAAACTTTATTTCGCCAATCGGATGAGGCGACATCAAGGCCATGCGTTCAACCACGCTGAAGCCCGGCACCTTGGACCCTACGACAAACGCTGACAGCTCAGGTCGTCCATCCTGTCTAGTATTGGTTTTTGCAAAGACCGTGTAAAAGTCCGCGATACCGGCATTTGAGATAAATCGTTTGGCGCCATTGATGATATAAGTGTCGCCGTCACGTTGTGCTGTAGTCTGAATCGCTGAGACATCTGAGCCGGCTTCTGGTTCGGTCAAGGCGAACGCAGCAATGGATTTTCCCTCGGCGGCTCTATTCAACCAGAAATCGCGTACATGTTCGGGAGCAGCTCTCGCTATCGCATAGGTGCCGAGTCCTTGCATGACAAAAGCCGTGTCTGCGAGCGAGGAAGAATAAGCGAGCGCCTCGCGAATCAAACACAGTGAGCGTGCATCGAGTGGTGCGTTGGGATCTGCAACAGCGTATTGCAGCACGCCCGCCGATGCAAGCAACGACACGTACTCGGCGGTCCTTTTGTCGGCATCGCGCTCCTCGATCGAGCGCGGCTCAATCTCGCGTTGAACAAAGCTCGAGATACTGGTTGCGAGCGCTCGATGAGCGTGCGTGAAAAATGGAGTCTGATCGATAAAATTATCGCGCATAGTTACTCAAACTTCGGTTTTCGCTTTTCGACAAACGCAGTATACGCCTCTCGGAAATCCGGATGTTGCGAACAGATTGCCTGGGCCTGAGCTTCACACTCCAGCGCCGTGTCCAAATCCATGTTGAGCTCGCGATTCAACATTTCTTTCGTCTTGGCAATCGCAAATGACGGCCCGGCAGCAAGTCGCTCTGCGAACTCCCTGGTCAATCCCGGTAAGTCTTCGGCGCTCACCACATGGTTGTAAAGTCCGAGGGCCTTGGCGTCAGCTGCTGAAATGAAATCACCTGTGTAAAGCAGCTCGGTCGCCTTTGCCAGGCCAATGACACGCGGCAAGAGAAAGGCTGCGCCCATGTCGGCGCCCGAAAGCCCGACGCGTACAAAAAGGAATGCAATCTTTGCGTCTTCACTTGCCAGGCGTATGTCTGAAGCCAGCGCGATACAGGCGCCGGCTCCGGCTACTGTGCCATTTAAGCTGGCAATGATCGGCTTCGGCAGCGCCCTCATGCTGCGAATCAAGTCGCAGGTCATCCGGGTGAATTGGAGCAAGCCCTCCATGTCGCGTTTGAAAAGTTGGGCAATGATGTCGTTAACGTCGCCGCCGGAGCAAAACGCGCGACCTGAGCCGGTTATCACGACCGCGCGAATTTCTTTCTCACTTCGCAACGCGTAAAACGTGTTGGTCAGCTCCTGATAGATCTCGAAGGTAAGCGCGTTAAGGCGCTCCGGACGATTTAAAGTAATTGTCGCTACGGCCCCTGTTTGTTCGAAAAGAAAAGTGGTAGGCATTAGAATTTCGGATTGCGGATTTCGGATTGCGAAATTAAAACTCTCGCGAAAGCAACGATTGTCCGAATCCTTCGCTAATTAAGATAATGGATGCTTCCTTACAAAACGGCTATCGCTTCGATCTCAACCTTGGCTTTGTCGTCCAGCAGGCTCTTGACTTCAACTAACACCATCGCTGGGAAATGCCGATCCATGTAACGGCGATAGCGTGCGCCAACGTCGTCCGTCCTTGCCAGGTACTCCTGTTTATTCGTCACGTAAATGACGAGTCGCGCAATTTGTTGCGGTCGTCCTCCGGCTTCGTTGACCACAGCGATCACGTTTGCGAGCGCGCGATCAAATTGTTCGACGAAGTCTTCACTAACAATCTTCTGATCGCGGTTCCAGGCAATTTGACCAGCTACAAAAAGCAGCCGCCCACCCGCATCGGCCAAAACTCCGTTCGAATACCCTCGCGGAAAGCCCAACGATGCGGGATTGATAATGTTGAATGGTGTATTCATTGTTTCTTCTAGAACATCAGGGTTCCGCCGTCGACATTAATTGCTTGTCCGGTGATACCGCGACCTTCTTCGGAAGCTAATAGCAATGCTACTGCAGCTACTTCTTCAGAAGTTACCAACCGATGCTGCGGACTCATCGCTTTCAAAACTTCCATTGATTCTTCGGCCGACTTTCCTGTGCGCGCGGTAATGTTCTCTACCCCGCGGCTAACCATGTCCGTGTCCACATAACCCGGACAGATCGCGTTGACGGTGATTCCTCTGGTTGCTACCTCGTGTGCCAGCGAGCGAGTCAGTCCCAGAACGCCATGCTTGGAAGCAGAATAAGCCGTGATGTAAGGAGCACCAGTTTTGCCCGCAATCGAGGCGATGTTGATGATGCGACCCCAGCCGAGCTCGAGCATCGACGGCAACGCCGCGCGTGAACAATAAAATGTACCGGAAAGATTCGTAGCCAGATGCCGCTGCCACAGTTCGTCGTCAGTCTTCAGCAGAGGGGCGCTTACGGCAATACCGGCATTGTTGACGAGGATGTCTGCGGCCCGTCCAAACTTGGAGTTTACGGCTGCGAAGGCTTGAGTGACGCTCTCCTGATTCGAGACATCGCATACTACTCCGAGAGCGGGAACTCTGTGTTCGTATTCGATAGCGCGAGCAACGCTGTCCACTTGTTCCTGCGTTCGCGCGGCGACGGCAACGCCTGCGCCCTCGCGGGCAAACGCAGCCGCGATGGCGCTGCCAATACCGCGTCCCCCTCCCGTGATGAATGCGAGTCTGTCTTTGAGTTTCATAAGGGAACAGTTTCAAGTTTCAGGGAGCAGTTTCAAGTTTCAAGTTCAAAGTTTCAGGTTCGTGGTGTTCAGACTTGAAACCTGGAACTTGAAACGGCCTTGCTCAAATACCACCTGCGCAAGCTGGTGGTTACTTCAGATCCAGCCTACCAATGATTTCAAAGGCCATCATTTCTAATCCCACCTGCGCAGCTGGTGGATACTTCAGGTCCAGCCTAATTTACAACGCGAATTGAAGCGAGGCCGGACTTGAAACATCCACCAGCTGCGCAGGTGGGATTCGGAAGAACAAACTAAACCTCTCTTCGTAGGTCGAACTTGAAACATCCACCAGCTGACGCAGGTGGGATTCAAGATTCTTTCAACAAGCCACTTGAACCCTAAAACCTTCGAGCAGTTTCAAGTTGAAACTTAGTGCCCGGTGAAGCGGGGGGCGCGCTTTTCGAGAAACGCGCGCACACCCTCCTTGCCGTCGCGAGACTCGAAACAACGCATCTGGGCCTCGACTTCATAGCGCAACATTCCTTCGAGTTCTTCACGTCCACTTAAGTAGATAGCCTGTTTGGCAGCCGCAACCGAAATTGGAGGCGCATCACGCAGCCGTTCCGCAAGCTTGCGCGTTTCCTGCTCGAGCTGATCATCCGGGACCACCCAATTAACAAGACCCAGACGGAGAGCTTCTGCTGCGTCGATAGGATCGCCGAGAAAGAACATCTCGCACGCTTTGTTTGCCGTCACCAAACGCGGCACGAAATAGGTGCCACCCCAATCCGGGTGGAAACCGATCTTTACAAATGATTGAGTGAAAGTCGCGCTACTCGCAGCGATGCGAAGGTCACACGCTAGGGCGAGATTGCAGCCGGCGCCGGCTGCGGTCCCATTAATCGACGCGACCACCGGTTTTGTCATTTGCCTTATCGAAGTAACAACTCGACGTGCCGCTCCGAGCAGTCGCGCAAACTCCTCCGAATCATTCTGGTCCATCAATTCGGAGGCACGCTCGAGGTCGCCGCCGGCGCAGAAGCCACGGCCAGCACCGGTGATAACAACGACGCGCACCAGGCGATCGCTGCCGGCGTGTTCAAGCGCCTCTGCCAGGTCGCGACGCATATGACCCACCAGAGCATTCAGCTTGTCCGGACGATTTAGCGTGATGGTTACGATGCCATCATCATCGACTACGTTAATTGAATCGTTGTTTGAGTCAGACATTTTACCAACGGTTGTCGATTGTAGGGGCGGACCTATGTGTCCGCCCTCGTTGTTACAATTTCCAGCAGGGCGGACACACAGGTCCGCCCCTACAGGGGCTGATGTTTACTTTCCTTTGAAGGCGGCTTTCCGTTTCTCGACGTACGCGTTCATGCCTTCCTTAGCATCATCGGATTGAAACAGTTGCTGCTGCAGCTCGCGCTCGAGAGCGAGACCATACTCCAGCGGAATCTCGGCGCCGGTTTGGACGCTTCTTTTGATTCGTCCGACTGCGCGTGCCGCCTTATCCGGAGTTGTAAATTGGCGCGCGTAAGTCATAACTTGTTCCATAAAGGATTCGGCTGTGTCAGCAACAAATAGTCGATCGATTAGGCCGAGCTCGCGTCCGGTTTCAAACGGGAGCAATTCACCTGTTGCCATCAGTTCGATAGCGCGCGACTTACCGACAATTCGTACCAGTCTTTGCGTTCCGCCTGTGCCTGGTAAGACGCCAAGGCTAACTTCCGGCAATCCTACTTTGCCGGCATTTTGTCTGGCGACACGGATATCGGCGGCCATCGCGACCTCAAGCCCACCTCCTACGCAATGTCCGTTAATCGCCGCGATAACAAGCTTGGGAGTCTGCTCAAGACGCGACAATGTTTCATTCGCATGCAGACAAAAGTAGTATTTGTATTCAGGTGTGACTTTCGCCAGCATGTTGATGTTGGCGCCGGCGCAGAAGAACTTTTCACCTTTGCCGGTGATGACGATCACGTGAACTGATTCGTCCATGCGAGCTTTGAGAATCGCAGCGTCCAACTCTAGCATCATCTCATGCGTGTAGGTGTTGGCCGGTGGATCGTTGAGAGTGAACAGAGCCACTCCATCCTGAACGTTGTATTCGATGAGCATGTTCGTAGTCAGTAAGCTTGTTCAGATTGTGTGGTTACGCTGCCACAAACTAAAGTTTGAACTCTAAACACCGGTTACTTTGCTCCAGCTTTCTTCAAGAGTTCCTCAATTTCCTTGTTGCCTTTGCTAACTGCGATCACGAGGGGCGCAAGACCGTCATTCTTTCGCAGATTTGGGTCGGCGCCTTTCTCGAGCAACAGTTTGACAGTGTCCGCATGACCTTCCCAGGTGGACTCCGTTAGTGGAGTCCGTCCGTCAGAGTCTCTCGAATTCACATACGCCCCTTGATCCAGCAGAGCTTGCACACTTTTGTTGTCTCCCAGGCGCGCTGCTTCAATCAAATCGAAATTCTTTTTTAATAGCTCAACGATGTCTTTGTGGCCGGCGGCCATCGTCACCGGTGTTTCACCATCCCGCTTCTTGGCCCACATGTCAGCGCCTTTGCCAATCAGCATCTTCACGATTTCTATGTGTCCGTAGTAAGCAGACTCAGTCAGTGGCGTGCGGCCGTCATTGTCTTTGCTGTTAGGGTTGACTCCTTTATCGAGCAAGGCTCGGACTGTGGCGCTATCCCCCTTGATGCTGGCGTCAAGCAAGGCAACCTCGTCGGCCGTGCGATTTGCGCCGGCGTTGTTGACGGGAGTGGGGGAGGATGTAACCGCTGGAGTCGTTGGCTTGGGCTTGCACGCGCCAGCGGCGAGCAAGACAACGATGAAGATGAGGGCAACCAGATGACGGGGATTCAGAAGCATGGAATCTCTCTTAACAGTTTAAGATTGATCTAAGAATTAATTCTGGTAACACAGCAACAGTCTGGCAACCTGTTGTACATTAGGGCTCGCGCCAAACGCTCAATCCTTCGGCTCGAGAGGCAGCGGACCAGTCCAGCGCCGGTTCATTCGTGTCATTCACGAATCCAGACAAGTAAAGCCGGGTCACGTTCTCAACTAACTCGTTGACCGCCAGCTTGCCGCTCGGGTTATACCAGTTGTAAATCCAATTCATCATACCGAATAACGCGTAGGTTGCCACAGTTAAATCAATCGCTCGATTCGTCGCCGGCAGCGACTGCTGGACCTCGCTCAGGATCTCGCGAGCTATGCGCGTATAGCTTTCCTTTCGATCCGAAACCCGTAACCGCCAATCTCCCGCGAGCGACTCGGCTTCGTGTGACAGCACTTTCATCTCTGCCATGTTCGCTGCAAAAAAGGCGAGGTGGTTGTCGATGAAGATCCGCAATTTGTCGACTGGATTGGTGGTATCGGAAAGGCGGGATTCAAGACGCTCGATCACTCTTCCAAAGCAGTTGTCCTGAATTAAGAAAAGAAGTTCTTCCTTCGATTTGCAATAGTGATAGAGGCCGGCGAGGCTGACACCCGTAGCTCGCGAAATATCACGCATCGAGGTGGAGTGATAGCTCTTCTCCGCAAAGATCCGCGCCGCATTCCGAAGAATGAATTCTAATTTCTGGTCATATTTTGAGAAGTCGTCCATTGAACAAAAGTGTTCTTGGTTCTTTGTCCTTAGTTCCTGGCATCGCTGCCGAAAGTTACGCGACCACATCCAACGTCCGCGACACAAACAAAGAACAAAGCACTAAGAACTTTCTTAGAGCCTGACATACTCAAACTCGAACGGCTTGCCTTTGATTCCCGTGGCGGGTGGCGCGATCCAATTCGCGATCTTTCCAATCTCAGTTACCGGATGCATCAGGCTGCGCACGTACTCGCGATCTTCGATGGTTGGCAGCCATTCAGCTTTACGCCGCTCAAACTCTTCCGAGCTGATCAGATTGCCGTCGACATCGAAAGAATGTCCCGCGTATTCGCCGACATGCCGATGGAACCGCGTGTTTGGCAGGAACAACCGCTCGGTTAAGCCCTCGTCAGCCAACGCTTTGTTCCAGCGCGCCAGCCCCTTCTCACAGTCCTTGACGTACTCGGTTCGCAGCACTTCATTCAATGCATTTCGCAGTGGAACTTCGCGCGGCTTGAGCTCGCCGCCTTCGACGCTTTGCAGAGTCAGCACTTCATTGGTGGCAGAATGCTCGGTGTAGAGCTCCTGTTCCTTGTAACGGCCTTTCAGCCCGGCAGCAAAAAAATCCGCCGAGTTCGAGCTAATCTCACCGCCAAAAAGATCGAGTGAGTAGCTGAACCAGAAATTGATGTACTTCTGAATAATGTCCAAAGGAATTCCGCCAAGCTCACGCACATCACCTTGCTTCATCAGTTGTGCCGTTCGCTTTACGACTCGAGACAAGCCCGTATCGCCAACAAACATGTGATGCGCTTCCTCCGTCAGCATGAATTGACAGGTGCGCGCGAGCGGTTCAAATCCGGATTCCGCGAGCGCCGACAGTTGATACTTGCCGTCGCGGTCCGTGAACATCGTAAACGCGAAGAAGTTAAGCCAGTCATCGCACGGTTGATTGAAGGCCTCGAGGATGCGAGGCTTGTCAGGATTGCCGCTGCGCCGCTCGAGCAAAGCGTCTGCCTCATCACGACCATCACGTCCAAAGTAACCGTGCAGCAGATACACCATTGCCCAAAGATGTCGACCTTCTTCTACGTTCACCTGGAAAAGGTTGCGCATGTCGTAAAGCGAAGGACAGGTTTGGCCCAGCAGGCGTTGTTGTTCGACTGAGGCGGGTTCGGTATCGCCTTGGGTGACGATGATGCGCCGCAGAGAATTGCGAAACTCACCCGGCACCTCCTGGTAAGCCGGATGCCCGTAGTTGTCTCCAAAGCCGACTGTTGCGCCCGGTTCCGCAGGTTTGAGAAAAATGCCCCATCGATAATCAGGCATCTTCACGTAATCAAAGTTCGCCCAACCATCGGGTTCGACACTGATGGCAGTGCGGAGATAGACGTCTTTCTCCTGGAAACCTTCCGGACCCATCTCACGCCACCAATCGAGATAGTTCGGCAGCCATTTTTCTAAAGCTCGCTGCAGTCGTTTGTCTTCAGAAAGATTTACGTTGTTAGGAATGCGATCGTATAGATTCATAAGTAATACTCTCAGTCTTCTTTACAGGCGTTCAGAGTTCAAACTTTAGTTTGCTGCTCTCGTAACCACAAACTAAAGTTTGAACTCTAAACGCCTGTAACCTAAGTCCGCTTAAAATCAAACTGCGCCTGGGTCGGCTTTCCGTAATTCGTCAGCGCTCCGTTCGGGCCCACTGCATTAGGTCGTTGGAAGATCCAGTTTTGCCATGCCGTCAAACGTCCATAGATTTTCGTGTCCATTGTTTCCGGTCCAGCGAAGCGTAGCGATGCTTCCATCCCGGTCAGCGCGTCCGGCGAAAGCGACGTGCGCTCTTCAATCGCGACACGCAACTCGTCCTCCCAATCGAGATCATCGGGCGCGAACGTAATCAAGCCATTCTCATCCGCTGCATCCGTGTCCAGCTGACCATCGCGCTTCAAAACGGTTTCGACCTGTTCCGGCGTGGAAAGGAAACGAGACTGCAGCCGAGTCAGCCCATTGCTCATCGGCAAGGCCTGTTTGTTGATCTCGCTGAACGCAATGGTCACCGGCTTTTCCGGATCATTCAGCATGTAGCTGCGGTCCGAGGCCAGCGCGAGCTCGAGTAAATTTCCCGCAAAACAACTGCCAGGTTCGATCACGGCGAAGAAACTCTTGGCTGTGAGATCCAACCGCCGCAGCACGCGAGCCATATACAACAAGATCTCGCGAACCAGCCAATTATCTTTGAGGGCCACCAGTGTCTTATCAACAGCAAGAACGTTTTCGATCTCGCCTTCAGTACGCAAGCAAATCAGTCCAATCTCGGGTTCATTCACACGCAGGTGCAAGAGCGCGTCATCAAGCTCACGATAGGCCTGCAGTGGCCAGTAACGATCGCCGAGTTTGTGAATCTCGTCTGCAGTGGTTGGTTGATTGCCTTCAGGTCCGAGTACAGTTAGATCTGCATAGCGCTGCTCGCGATTGAGGTTAATGCGGACATATTTGTAGTTGCGTGAGTTCTCGCTGGATTCGAATTGAAGTGGGTGCAGCTTAATTCCAGGTTGAGTGCCGGTTGCGATGTGCAGGCTGGCAGCCTGCACTACATCGGCGACGCGTTTCTTAATCGATTCGTCGAACTTGCTGGTAGGAAAGCTGTCATCAATCAATCCCCAGTCCTTGGCGCGCTTACCTTTCAGGCCTTCCGCGAGTGTGGAAAAGACATCAGCGCGATCGCGGCGAATCTTGCGTTTGTCGACGAGCCGTGTCAGGCCACCGGTACCGGGCAGAACTCCAAGCAGAGGAACTTCGGGAAGCGACACGGCTGAGTTGCCATCGTCAACCAGATAAATTTCGTCGCAAGCGATCGCCAGCTCGTACCCACCGCCGGAAGCGGTGCCATTCAGGGCCGCCAAGTACTTTCTTCCGGAATGCGCTGAGTCATCCTCGATTGAGCAGCGGGTCTCGTTGGTGAACTTGCAAAAGTTGACTTTGAAAGCGTGGCTTGAAGTGCCGAGCATGTAGATATTGGCGCCGGCACAAAAGATTCGCGGCTTGAGGCTGGTAACGACAACGGCGCTCACTTCAGGATGCTCGAAGCGAAGGCGTTGAATGGCGTCGGCGAGCTCGATATCCACGCCCAGGTCGTAGGAATTGAGCTTGAGCTTATAGCCTTCGGCCATGGTCTCGTCCTCCTGAACATCCATGGAGAGGGTGGCTACAGCGCCATCAATAGT
>Ga0157380_10001116_pt1 | contig 17323 bp, 16 predicted proteins | sample S35metaG_FD_119757 | JGI IMG/M metagenome (GOLD analysis project Ga0157380, IMG submission 119757) | Switchgrass rhizosphere microbial communities from Kellogg Biological Station, Michigan, USA - S3-5 metaG | ecosystem: Host-associated > Plants > Roots > Rhizosphere > Soil | place: USA... | reverse complement strand
GCGGCAATTTTCTTCTTTGTCGGTGGACCCGTGCGGATGCTCTATGCGGCGCTCTTTGAAGAAGGCGCGAACTATCAGCGCCCAATGATGGCTCCATACGTGGGTGCTCAGATGCCGGCGCAGTTTCACGCGAACCCGCGTCCATCAGCTTTACCACCTCCCTCCGCCCAACCACCTACTGGCTGGCGACAGCGTCCTAACACCGCTGAGATTGCTCAGCCACCCAGCATCACTGAAAACACCACACGTCTCCTTGATAAGGACGACCCGAACAGGCAGTAGCCTTCGATGTTGTCCCTCTCCGAACGCCTGCGCGAGCGCATTCAACGCGAGGGACCCATCTCGTTTTGTGACTGGATGAAAGCAGCCCTCTACGACGAAACCGACGGCTACTACTGTCGAGCGGGGAAGCGTTGGGGAAGAGCAGGCGATTATCGAACGAGCCCTGAGCGAAGCGTTCTGTTTGCCGCAACGTTCGCCCGCTACTTTGCGAAACTCTATCGTGAACTCGATTCGCCGGCCGAATGGTTTCTGGTTGAACTCGGAGCTGGCGCAGGAAATTTTGCGGAGATTGTTTTGGCCACTCTGCAACTGCGATCGCCTGAAGTCTTTGCCGTAACCAAATATGTCATCGATGAGCGCAGCGCCGATTCTCAGACCCAGGCGCGTCGTCGACTCGCTCGATTTTCCAATCAAGTGCAGTTTGCCCGGCTTGAGACTTTGGGTGCTGTCCCGGCCGGAGTGATCTTCTCCAATGAGTTGCCGGATGCGTTTGCTGTTCATCGAGTGACCTTTCAGCAAGGGAAGCTGCTTGAGTTCTTTGTCGACGCGACAAGCGCTGGAACTTTTGAATGGAGATTGCTGGAGCCCTCAACCAAGCGATTGGAGCAATATCTCTCTGCGAATGATGTGCAGCTATCTGAGGGGCAAATCGCTGAAGTGAACCTCGAGATCGAAGACTGGCTGGAGCAGGTGAGCGGAAAACTGAAGCGCGGCTATCTCGTAACAGTCGATTATGGCGCCGAAAGTCCGGAACTCTACTCGCCGGCCGGTCGTCCTTACGGGACCCTACGTGGGTTTAAGCAACATCAGATCGTGGCGGACATCCTCTCGAACCCAGGAGAGCAGGACATTACAAGCTCCATTAACTGGACCCACGTTATGCGAACCGGTGAGCCGCTTGGATTGGAGACCGTTGATTTCGCCCGACAGGATCAGTTTCTTTTGCGGGAAGGGCTGCTTGAGGAATTGGAACAAAGAGTCGCCGACAGTATCGACGAATCAGAGCGCTTTGCGTTGAGGACGAGTGCTCGTGAAATGATCCTGCCAGACGGCATGGCTTCAAGCTTCCAGGTGCTCGTACAACGGAAGAAGCCGTAGCGCAACCTCTAATTTGCTGTTCGCCAATTCCACACGGTTGGACACTACCAATCGTTTTTACTATCCTCGCGCACAAAACCCCGATTTCCAGAACCCTTAGACCGAGGAGATACCATGCCTATCAGTGACGCATTACTGCCGGAGTTTGATTTGGAAATGGCGAACACGCGGAAGACTCTCGAACGCGTTCCCGCTGAAAAGTTCGATTGGAAGCCGCATTCGAAGTCCATGACAATGGGTAGCCTTGCCACGCACTTGAGTAATCTTCCGACCTGGACCAACTACACGATTGCTCAGGACTCGTTGGATCTCGCGCCTGGCGGTGTGCCATTACCTGGGGCAACGCCTGTGACATCTACGGAGGAGCTTCTGGAAACGTTTGATAAGAACGTAGCAACTGCTCGCGCAGCGATTGCGGGTGCGAGTGACGACGATCTATTCAAGACCTGGGCTTTGCAGCGGGCGGGCAACACACTGATGACTTTACCCAAGATCGCGGTGCTGCGCGGCTTCGTGTTGAATCACAACATTCATCACCGCGCACAACTCGGCGTCTACCTGCGGCTCAACGACATTCCAGTGCCGTCAATCTACGGGCCGTCTGCAGATGAGAGTCCGTTCTAATCGTAAAGGATGTGGTTAGGTTCGAGCTATTAGAACAGCTCAAACTTGATTGTTAGATACTTCTTGGGATTCTGGCGGAAGTCGTAGATCAGTTTGACGCCCTCAGAAGAGAGTTGATTGACATTGGAGTAGAGCGCTTCGTCGGTGAGAAGTTTGCCCACAGTGCCTTCGCCACGTTGAGCTGAGGCGACCATCGTGTCAATTCGTTCTGCGGTGGTGTTGAAACGGGCAACGGCAGCGCGAGCGTCGTTGTACATCTGCTCGTCTTTGATCAATTTGCCCAGCGTGCCCTTTCCGGCATTGATGTCGGCGATCATTAGGTTGATTTGATCTACGGAACGATCGAGACGATCAGCCGTGCGGTTGATGCGGACGTAGAGTTGATCGTCGGTCAGCAGTTTGCCCGCCGTGCCCCGACCTGCCCGCAGATCGTCAGCGATCAGCCGGAGTTGTCCGGCAATCGTATTAGCGTTGTTGTAAAGGGCCGGATCGTTAAGGAACCTGCCTGCTGAACCATTCCCAGAGCGGATTTGCCGCATGACATCTTCAGTCTCGCGGATCGTGGAATTCAAGTTGTTGTAAAGCGCTTCGTCCGAAAAGAGTCGACCAACAGTTCCTTTCCCATCTTTCACGTCCCGGACCAGCCCGTTTAGTTCGTCTGCAAGCTTGCTGAGTCGCTGAGCCACTTCCGTACCCGAAGTGGCAAAGTCGTTGACCGTGTTAGAAGTTGAGGAAGCCAGTATTGTGTAGTCCTTCACTGGTTGGCCCACTGCGGAACCGGGCGAGATGTTAATCAACATCTCATTACCAAGCAGACTCGGGGAACCTTGTTGAGCTGTGGAGTCGGTGCGAATTCTCTCGTTAGCTGGGCGACCATCAATAGTCGAGCTGATGGTCATGAGTGCCTCAACCTTCGGCGCATTCGGCACATCCGATGGCGGAAGCAAAGTGATCTTGTCGATCTTGCCGACGCGCACTCCAGCAAGTCTTACTTCCGAGCCCTCACGCAGGCCGTTCGCATCCGCAAAGCGCGCCTTCAGATGCAGTTTCTTGCTGAACGGGTTGATGTCTCCTGACGCGTTCAGAATCAGAAATACCAGGATCGCGATCGAGCCAAGGACCAGAATCCCAACGCGAAGCTCTCTAAATGAAACTGTTTTCTTTGATAGCGGCATAACCCTCTCCTAGCGACCTCTTAGGAATTTCTGAATGTAGGCGTCCTCACTATTACGCAGGCTTTCATCAGTACCACTGAAGATGATCTTTCCTCCCAGCATCATCATGACTTTGCTGTTTATCAGGCAGAGTCGTTTGCCTTCTTCTTCAAACACCACTTCGCCTTCCTCGTTGACTACGGCATATTCGGAGCAGAGGTAAGTCAGGTTGTTCATCTCATGAGTCACAAAAATTGAGGAGACGTCCTCCAGATCGCGTAACTTCATCGCCAGTTCACAGATTGTTCGGGCGGTTGGAGGATCCAGTCCGGCGGTCGGTTCGTCGAACAACACAATCTTGGGATCACCAATCAGAGCTCGAGCAATGCCCACGCGGCGTCGCATACCGCCAGACAATTCTGCCGGCATCTTGTCGATCGCATCCTCAAGATTGACGAACCGCAACATCCTGCGCACTTCGGGCTCAACTGCATCATCAGCCACACCTTGCTCGTGGAGACGATAGGCAACATTCTCGTAAACTGAAAGTGAATCGAACAGTGCGCCTTCCTGAAACACCATTCCGATGTTTTTGCGCACTTTCATCATTTGCACTTCGTTGTGATTAGTTATGTCTTCGCCGTCGACCAGCACTCTGCCGGAGTCAGGCTTCAGCAGGCCGAGGACAAGCTTGATGATGGTTGATTTACCGCCGCCGGAACCTCCCAGGATGATCTTGGTTTCGCCGCGCATGACCTTGAAACTGAGGTTGTTCAGAACCTTGCGATCGTCGAAGGAGAGGTGAACGTCTTGAAACTCGATTGCGGGCGTCGCGCGCTTACTGTCGTCAACCTCTGCAAAGGTAGACTCAGCCGCGTGGTCGCTAATTTCTCCGACCATGGGATGAGAGTAAGGGGAGTCTGTTGTTACTTGTTCCGACATAAGCCGTCAGCCTTACGTGGTCTGCATACCAAGAAGATATTGTAACCCGCGCGAAAGGAAGAAATCGGCGATGATCACGACTATCGACGCCGTCACCACTGATTTAGTGGTGGCACGCCCGACGCCCACCGTTCCACCGTCGGTGCTGAGTCCTTTGTAACAAGCAATGGATGCGATAATGAGGCCAAAGACCAGCGGTTTGATTACACCGCCAATAATATCATCGGTTGTAATGCCCTCGCGAACCGCAGTCAAAAACTGATCCATCGGCAGTCCATAGAGACCTGTCGCAACCACCCCCCCGCCGATGATGCCCACGACGTCGGCAATGACGGTGAGCAACGGCAGGCTTATTAGCAGCGCTATCAGCCTGGGGCCTACCAATTTCCGCGTGGGATCTGTGCCGAGGGCGCGCATGGCGTCGATCTGTTGCGACACCGTCATGGAGCCCAGTTCCGCCGCGATGGCGGAACCAACGCGCCCGGTCACCATCAGAGCTGTCAGCACTGGTCCGAGTTCCCTGACAAGAGAGATTGCAACCAGTCTGCCGGTCTGAGACTGTGCGCCGTAGAAAGCAAGGGTGGGGAAAGTTTGAAGTGTGAGCACGCCGCCGGTAAAGAAACCGGTAAGCAGGACAATGGTCAACGAGCCCACGCCGATAACATCCATCTGCGAGACTATTTCAGGAAAGTACCGCGGACGTTTGAAAATGCCGCTGGCGGCGCGAGCCGCCAACAACGTCGTCTCCTGCAGTTCAAGCAGAGCGCGTGTGGCGAAGTTCATTCTTTGAATTGAAGCGAGTGTGCCTTAATTGACGCGTAGATCTTCTTGTTATGCTAAGAGCATTTGGTGCGGCGGGATCTCGGAGAAAGGATTGCCTTTAGGGCCCAGCCGACGCCTACAGTTTCAAGGGCGGCTTATCATGCTCAAATTGTTAGTGATGCGTCAAGTGGAATGACGGACAGCCCGAAGGCGACAGCGAACGGCCGGCCCGATCACGATCGGCCTAAGTCACAACGATCTTTTGGATTGATGTCTAAAAGCGGTGAGGAATCAGCGATCTGTCGCGGGGCCAAAACCGAAGCGGCAGCAATCATCTTCACCAGGAACGCTAGCTCTCCGGCTGCCTTCTGTCAGCTTTTCGGCTTAAGGTCGCTGTTTGCGATTTGGATCAACCTGACCGGGAAACGCCGGGGCCATTGTGTTGCGACTGGGCAAGCCCCGCCTTGTGAGTCCGTCACGACGCCTCATATCGTTGTTTTCCTGTCGTCGTTCTCGGCGGGTCTCCCGCGCATTTTGCCTCAGAGTTCGCAGGGTGGCCAATTGCTCCGGAGTCAAAACCCGCTTCACTCTTATTTCTGTCAACACGCGCATTCGCATCGAGGCGGCCTGTGCCTCTGCTACGTCGCGCAACCGTCTCTCCACAAGAGCATTGTCAGGATTGTCGGAATCGAGAAGGTCCTCCAGAGCAAGGTTGGTCTCTCGTAGCCTTTGATTGATCGCTGCTCGCTCATCTCTCATCTCTTCGCGGATCGACCGAATGCGTTCACGTTGTTCCGGACTCAGATTCAGATCTCGAATCGGATCAGCTACAACGCCTGGCGCGCCCTCAGCCTGAGGTTGCTGGGCGAGGGAGTTAGTTGCTGCTGCTACCAGAATCATCGCGCTTACTAGAACCATCAGGATTATTTGTTCGGCCTGCTTCATGTTTACCTCGCGATAACCAAAATCCAAAGAGTTGTTCCGCTCATCTGTTTAATTGATCGTCCAAAAGATTGAGATCCGAATCATCGCTTGTCGAAATCAACCTCAAGTCTGCGGCCAGCTGTTCACGCTCGGCTCTCGTCAGGGGAGCTCGCCGAGTTTTTCCTGTCTCGACAGTTTCCCTTGGTCTGCGACTCCCCGTGTTCTGATTTGTCGTAACTGCAGGCGAATTGATTTCTTTGGGAATAATGCTTTTCTGAGTGGCATTCAACTCCTGAAGTCTGGCCTGCACCTCTGCCTCAACTTTCGCTTTGAGCTCCTGCTCGGTGTAAACCTTGTCACTAACAGCTACTGGCGGCCTTTCCTGTAGCTTGGAGACCATCAGAACAGCAGCGACGCAGAACAGAATCCCGGCGAATGCTGTCGCGCCCTTTAGCCATAGGGGCGACAGATCGAAAAACTGTCGGATCGCGACAAGCGCGGACGGCTTTTCGGCATAAGCGAATGGCGCATTGCTTCTAATGTCAGCCTGCGCCGGTATCATGCCGAGCGACTCCTGACGCCATGCAATCACCCCTTCTCGAATCCCGCGAAACTGCATCAGCTCGCGTGCGCACTGATCGCACTGCGCCAGGTGCCGCTCAAATTCGTGGGCTTCCCGTTCGTCCACTTCGTGATAAAGAAACGAAACCAAGTCGTTCGCTCGCTCACAAACTGGCTGATTCATCCGGTCTTCCATTTCTTTGTCTCTCCCAAATCCTACGCCGGTTCACGTCCAAACTTGTGAAGTCTCATCTCCAGTTGCCGCAACGCGGTATACAACCGGCTCTTGACCGTGCTTAACGGCAAATCGAGCGCGTCGGAAATCTCTCGAAAAGTTAATTCCTCAAATTCCTTCATCACCACAATCTGTCGCAACTCGAGCGGTAAGGTGTTCACTGCCCGTCTTACCGCATCGGAGCTCTCGCGACCCTCGGCAACTCGCGCTGGCGACAACTCGAGCGGTGTCGCAAAACTCGAGGCGTGGTGAAGCTCCTCGTCCTCCAGCGCACCTTCTTTCCTGACCTTGGAGCGGCGCTGACGCGTAATGCACTGGTTGACCGCGATGCGGTGCAACCAGGAAGAGACTTTCGCTTCACCACGAAAGCCGCGCAGGTTTCGAAACGCCGCAAGAAAGGTTTCCTGCGTCGCATCGCGCGCGTCCTCTTCGCGTCCCAGCATGCCAAAAGCGAGCGCAAATATCCTGCGCTCCCAGCGCCGGACGATCTCGCCAAAAGCCTCAGCATCGCCTGTCAGAGCGCGCTCGACGATCTGCTCGTCGCTCGTAACGATTTCCATACCTCTGTCGTCCGGTGGTCAATCCAACGTCCGAATTCGAAGTCCAAGCGCAGACAAGGCTTTGCGCTCATCATTTAGACGCTATCCCGAGCCCTGAGGCCGAAAAATCCTGCCACCCAGGAGTTTTGAATCTGCGCCAAACAGGGCAGCGTCAGCCCAATTCCCAGCGTAAAGCGGCTAAAATACCACGAGAGAAGCAGTTAAAGGCTGCAAAACCGTTGACAGCGTGGCGTCCGCTCAACCATAATGCTGACCGGTCGAGGGAACTCAACTGTCCCGGGCCGTTAAGACCTTCCAAAAAAACTACCTGAAGTTCGTCACCTTCAGTTCTGAACATTCTAATGCTTGAGAATCTTGGGCGTATTCGCCTGCTCTACATCGTCCTGGGTGTCCTGCTCCTTGTTGGGCTGCTTCCCCTCGCCTTCGCTGGAAGTCTGCTCTCGAGCCGTACCGCTCAGGAGCTGCGTTCTGTCGAGGGACGTTATCAAGCTCAGTTAGTGCAAGACAAGGCCCGACAAATCGAACTCTACGGTCAAAGGTATCGAGACGTCGTCGCCGGACTCGCTCGGGCGTTTGAGATCGCCGGCGGAATCAATGCGCTAAACGACAAGGGCTACGACGCGCGTCTGCAGAAAACCCTCCAGGAAGATCCAAACCTGATAGGCCTGGCGATTTGGCCTGTGGACGGTGAAATGCACCGAGCATTTCAATCAGATGTCATCAGGAGCGAAGAGGTCGACCAGCGAGTAAGCGAAGTGCTTGCGCGCATGAGCGGAAGAGGCCTTGTCGTAAGCCGACCGCAAATTATTCGCTCAGGCCAGGAAATGGCGCTGACCGTGGCCGCGCCAGTGATGGGTGGCGCCGACAGCAACGATGTCGTCGCGGCAGTTGTCGCAATTGTTTCTTTTCAGGATGTGTTCAAGGCAGTGCAGCAGCCGACTTCTAAGAGTGAGCGGGAGTTGCTGGATGCAGGTCTGCCGGTAGTTTTTGTAGTTGATCAAAACGGCCGAGCCGTGGCTCATCCGGAAGCGAGCGTGGCGTTTGCCTCGAAGCCGATGACGGATTTGAAAGTAGTCCAGGACTGGATGGAGTCGGGCGCTCAGGTGCAATCGGCGTTGGCGCCGTTCCCCGCAATCAGAGACGACCGCAAAGTTGAGATGCTGGGGTCGTACGCGACTGCTGAACTCGACAAGAACTCCCGCCTGGGTGTAATTGCAATCCAGGATGAAGCTGCCGCACTCGCGTCAGTTAGTGACATGCATTACCAGACGATCTGGATCAGTTTAGTGGCCGCCCTGCTGACATTGTTCATCGTCTTCTTCTTCGCTAAGAAGTTGAGCCAGCCAGTGCAGGAGCTGGCTGCGGGTGCACATCGTATTGCCAGCGGTGATTTTTCGCAGCGCATCGAAATACGCAGCCGCACCGAGTTGGGAGACCTGGGTAACTCCTTCAATATGATGACCGACCAGCTGCAGCACTTCATCCAGGATCTGCAGCAGTCAGCCAATGAGAACCGCGAACTGTTCCTGGGAACGGTCAAAGCTCTGGCAGCTGCCATCGACGGAAAAGATCCCTACACTCGAGGACACTCAGAACGAGTGTCGAGAGTTTCGATGGCGATTGCCCAGCGTCTAAGTCTTTCCGAAGAAGAGTGTGAAAAAATCCGTGTCAGCGCCTTGCTCCACGACGTTGGCAAAATTGGAATCGACGACAAGATTCTCAAGAAGCCTGCCGCTCTAACTGACGAAGAGTATGAAATCATGAAGCAGCACCCGCAGAAGGGTTACAAGATCCTGTCGCAGATTCCGGCGATTAAGGAGTTTCTGCCTGGGATGTACATGCACCATGAGATGGTCAATGGCCAGGGTTACCCGCAGGGACTCAAGGGCGATGAGATACCGTTAATGGGTCGAATCGTCGCCGTTGCAGACACCTTTGATGCGATGACTACTGATCGCCCATACCAGCGCGCCATGAAATTTGAAGAGGCCGTGGCAAAGATTCAGAGTTTTGTGGGAACACGTTACGACGCTCGCGTAGTTGCGGCGTTCACCGAAGCTTGTGAGGATGGTCAGATTCGGCCTGGCTCAGTACGCCTGAAGAGGCGTGCGCCGACGGTGGAGCCAATTCAGGAAGCTGCGAACGACGCAGCCACTGACGCCGAGCTTCAACCAGTTTGAGTTCGTAGCGCATCGAGCGGTTAATGAGTCACCTCAGCCACGTCCTTTTTGTGAGGACGTGGCTGTTGCGCTTATAATCAACGACTTCGAATAACTTGAGAATCGCGACTGGGGTAGTCGGAAACAACTTTATGGCGTTTTGGAGACGTAAGAGCAAGGATCAGTTTTTAACTCTCGGTTTGAATGAACCGCGGGAAAGTCCAGCAAAACAGCAGACAACCAACGAGCAGCCACCTGCGGCACGACCGCAAGTGGAGCCTAAGGGGGCGAGGACAGTTGCGCGCCCTGATCTTGAAATTCCACCGTTGGAGCCGGTCATGACTGGTGCCGCTCCCACGCCCGTCGCCTCGGAATCACGCGCGGCCGACAGATCGACAGCCTCCGCAGTTCAAACCAGGACCTTGACACCTCCCGCTCCGGAGACACCGTCCGTTCCACCTCTGAAACCCGTCCCTACGCGTTCGCCGTTTGCCACTTCAGTTCTCGGACTCAATCTCTCAATTGAGGAATTGCAGGCGCAGGAAGCCGCGTTGGAGCAGGAATTTTCCGCGCGTTTCCGGCGCGCCGTCGCTGCTACACGCGACAATCTCTCCGACAGGCTCGATACAGTTTTTCAGGGCCTGAAAACGATTGATGAGAATCTACTCGATGAACTTGAGGAAGCGCTGATAGCTGCGGATATCGGCGTCGCGACAACACATCAGATCCTCGAAACTGTTCGCCGGGGCATCGCGCGAAAGCAGATCGGCGATCTCGATGCGTTAAAGCAGGCAATCAAGAATGAGCTGCTGAGAATCCTGAAGGCTTCAGAGAATCAGGGAGTGGCTTCGGAGACGAACGCGCCCGACAACGTTTTGCCTTACGTGATGATGATCGTCGGGGTTAACGGCGTGGGCAAAACAACAACGATTGGCAAACTAGCGTCACGGATCAAAGCTGAAGGAAACGATGTGCTCATTTGCGCCGCTGACACGTTTCGCGCTGCAGCTTCCGATCAGTTGGCCATCTGGGCAGAACGAACTGGCGTGCCCTTGATTCAACAGAAGCAGGGAACTGATCCGGCAGCAGTTCTCTTTGATTCCTTGAAGGCGGCGAAGGCCCGCGGCTCTGACGTGCTGATCGTCGACACCGCCGGACGCCTGCACAACAAGTCGAATCTTATGGCCGAGCTCGAGAAGATGAAGCGCGTTGCCGGGCGTGAAGTTCAGGGAGCGCCTCATGAGACGCTGCTGGTGGTAGATGCCGTCACAGGTCAAAATGGTCTCGAACAAGCTCGCCAATTTCTAAAGGTCGCAGGAGTGACAGGCATTGTCCTGACTAAACTCGACGGCACGGCCAAGGGTGGAATCGCCGTGGCCATCGCCAGTGAGTTAAATCTTCCCATTCGCTACGCGGGAATCGGCGAGAAGGTTGACGACCTCGTTGTATTTGATCCCGAATTGTATGTGAACGGTTTGTTCGAGTGAGTGTGAGCCATCCCCAATCGCATGTCGACAACAGTCAAGTCTTCCCAGCGCGCCGGTGATACAACCGATTTCGATCGCCAGATGATGTCGCAGGCGTTGGAACTGGCAGCGAGGGGTGCGGGTCTCGTTAGTCCCGGCCCGCTGGTAGGCTGTGTGATTGTCGCTGCTGATGGAAGCGTCGCCGGTGAAGGGTTCTATGTCTACGAAAAACTGAAGCATGCGGAGACTATTGCGCTCGAACAGGCCGGACCCAGGGCTATTGGTGGAACCGCTTACGTCTCACTCGAGCCCCACGCCCATCACGGTCGTACACCGCCGTGCAGTGACGCGCTGATTGCCGCTGGAGTTCGACGCGTCGTTGCTCCCGTTGAAGATCCCAATCCAAAGGTTTCCGGAAAAGGATTTGAACATCTGCGAGCAGCAGGGCTGGAGGTCGTGAGCGACCTGATGTCCGGCGAAGCACGTCGATTGAATGAGAAGTACTTCCACTTCATGAAGACGGGCCGTCCGTTCGTTCACTTGAAGCTCGCAACGTCTCTCGATGGAAAGATCGCCACTCGTGAGGGGGATTCGCGCTGGATCACGGGCGAAGAGGCGCGCGCGCGTGTGCAGCAGTTGCGCCATGAGTCTGACTCGATTCTGGTCGGTGCCGGAACGGCTGTCTCCGACGATCCGTTGTTGACCGACAGATCTGGTCTGGCTCGGCGGCGACCGTTGGTAAGAGTCATTCTTGATGAAGATTTGAAAGTGTCGTCCGAATCACAGTTGGTGCTTACTGCCTCAGACGCGCCGGTGCTGATTTTTGCCGGAGCAAACGCCGACGAAGCCAAGACTTCTCAACTCAGCGCAAGAGGCGTTGAAATCGTTTGCGACTCCGCTAATGGACGCGACCTCAAGTCCGTTTTAGTTGAACTCGGACGCCGAGATATAGAGAGCGTGCTCGTTGAAGGCGGCGCAGGAATCGCCAGCGCTCTTTTAGAAGCAGAGCTGGTCGACAAGGTGACATTCTTTATCGCGCCGCGGATCATTGGCGGTCGCGAAGCGCCGAACGCGATAGGTGGCCAGGGTGCTGAGCGAATAACGGACGCGATTGACCTGGTAGACGTTGAGGTTTCGCAACACGGCGGGGACTACGAGATCACAGGGTACCCGAAGAAAAGGATGAAGGGATGACATGCGTCCAAAGTCCAAAGTCCCAAGTCCAAAGTCTAAAACCAATTTCGCTGATAAGACTTTGGACGTTGGACGTGGGACTTTGGACAAAAGTCATCATCCTTCGAAGGCCCTCGGTCAGAATTTTCTGGTCAACGATGGTGTCGTTAAGCGGATCATTGATGAGCTTTCACCACGGACTGACGAGACGATCGTGGAAATTGGTCCGGGACGTGGCGCCCTAACCGGCCAGTTGTTAGATCAGGCAGGCCAGGTCGTGGCAGTGGAGTTTGATCGAAACCTCATTCAACTCCTCGAAGACAAATTCGCTTCCAACAAAAACTTCAAACTGGTTGCAGGCGATGCTCTCAGCGTGGATTTCTGTTCCGCGATTCAGCCCGCAACTCACGCCCGCGTCGTCGCTAATCTTCCATACAACATTGCAACCGCTATTCTGCAGCGACTGATTATTCAGAGCGATTGTCTCCAGGAAATGGTCTTGATGTTGCAGCGGGAAGTTGTCGAACGCATCACTGCAGCGCCAGGCTCAAAGGAACGAGGTTATCTGTCGGTATTTGTCGAGGCTTACTGCGAAACTGAAAAGCTGTTCGATGTCGCGCCCGGATCATTCCGTCCAGCGCCAAAGGTTTGGAGCAGCGTGATTAGGATCACGCCGAAGTCTAAGCCTTCGGTTCTGGAAAGCGAAGAGGTTGTGCTGTGGCAGGTTGTAAGCGCTGGTTTCGCGCAGAAGCGTAAGACGATTCTCAACAATCTCCGAAGTTCACCGCCCCAACTGCAGGAGTTCATCAAAAAGCACGGCGGTACCAGCATCATCCTTTGCCGTGCAGAAATTGATCTTCAACGACGTGCGGAGACCTTTACACTCGAAGAGTGGTTGAGGATTGTGCGAACGATGACTTAGTGACAGGGCCTGCCCCGCTGTCTTGAGGATTTACCGCCAAGCCGCAGAGACGCAAAGACCCAAAAGGAACATCCAAGAAACTTAGCCACGGATTTTCACAGATTAGACAGATCAGAATAGTAAATTTGATCTGTTCTGATCTGTGGCTGATCTTCTTAAGGTGTTTTCTCTTGCGACCTTGGCGTCTCTGCGGCTTGGCGTCTTGGCGGTAATCAATTGGCGGTAATTGAAAGTTGGCAATCGCCAATCAGAAACCGGTAACGAATTACACGAAGTCTCAAGAACGTGGCTCAGGGTTCATCCTTATTCCATCCCTTGGTCTCAAAGACATTGCCGGCAGAATTGTTACGGTCTGGTCGGGCGCGAGCTTCAAGCGAAACCGTTGACCGATCGTGGCAAGCACCAGAATGATTTCCATCATTGCAAAAGCATTGCCGATGCAGAATCTTGGTCCGCCACCAAAAGGGAAGTAGGCATACTTCGGCAAACTGTTGCTGAACTCCTCTGTCCATCGCTGGGGCTGAAATTCGTCCGGCTCCTCAAAGAACCGCGGATCTCGCTGCGTCACCCACTGAAACATGAATACCTGCGTCTTCCTCGGCATTCTGAAACCGCCCACCTCACATTCGTCGATTGCTTCACGCCCTAACCCATACGCGGGGGGATACAGACGCATGGACTCCCTGGCAATCTTTTCGCAGAACTTCAACCGCGGTAAGTCGTCCATCGTTGGCAATCTATCGCCGAGCACATCATCCAACTCTTCGTGAAACTTTCTTTCCGACTCAGGGTTTCTGGCGAGGAGATACCAGGCCCAGGAAAGAGTGAGCGCAGTGGTTTCATGTCCAGCGAGGAATAGCGTCATGACTTCATCTCGGAGTTGCTTGTCGCTCATTTGTGAGCCGTCGTCATCGTGCGCCTCAAGCAACATTGAAAGAAGATCGCCCTGGTCGCGTCCGCTCTGGCGTCGTTCCGAAATAATTCGGTAGACGATTGCGTCAATCTCCTGGGCATCGCGGTTGAACCTGCGGTGGGCCGCGGTGGGCAAACGGTTGTCCATGATCCACTTGAGAGTGGCCTGCGAGGCAAAAGGTTTGACGATTTGAGACAACACTCGACCGACCTTATCCGCATCAGCTGACACATCGGCATTGAAGAGAGTCTTTACGACAATCTCCAGAGTCAGCCGCATCATGTCGCGATGAATGTCGCGCTCCTCATCGTGCTTCCAATTCGAAATCGTTCGCTGGGTGAAGTCCACCATCACATCGCCATACGAGTTGATCCGCTGACGATGAAAAGCAGGTTGCGCGAGACGTCGCTGACGCTTCCATTCGGCGTGTTCGCTTGTCAGCAATCCATTACCGACGAGGCGCTGAAAAAACGGCGAGCGGAGGGTTCGCGATTTGATGAAATTCTTTGCGTTGGTGGAGACGACATATTCAATGTCGTCCGGGTGATACAGAAAGTAAGCAGTGAGATAAAGAAACCGCATGCTCACTACGTCGCCATACCTTCGGCTGCGTTCGATGAATCCAAGTGTGTCGCGATTAAACTCGGGCATGACGCCGAGAATAAGATTTCCTTTTGGTCCCGGCGGGAGTGGTGCTTTTGTTTTCGCGGTATTGATTGGAAGCTCGCGAGCGTTATTCATGCTGATTCGTCTTCAGAAGGTCGGTGTAGATGCCCGGTTCGCTGTCAGGGATCTTAAATGCTCCTACGACGCCTTCATAGAATTCAACCGGCCCCGCACCACCGATCACGCCGTAAACATAACCTAACTCGCGCAGTCCCCACAGCGATACCAGCAGCAGGGCTGTGCCGATTCCATTCCCACGCATGGCGGGAACCACGCCTGTTGGTCCAAAGAATGCTTTTCGCGTGCACTCGTGCGCCGCGAAACCCACAATCACGCCGTCGCGCGTAGCTATGTGAACGGACACCGGCTTGTTTGTGAACCCAACTGAAATTTCATCCGCCCAGGCGAGGGAAAAATTGTTTTTGACGAATGATCGCAGAGGGGTGATCTCAAAAGGTTGGGCGCGGCGAATCACAATTCCAGTCTGCTCCAGCTCAACGGTTTTTGGAGGCGTCAGTTTGAGAAGATTTACGAGTAGATCCGGCACGGCGAAGAGTTTTTCGAGTTCGGAGTTCGGAGTTCAACTCGATTGTAGCATTCTCGTTAAGAGACTTCGTCGGGACGGGGAGAGGGGGAGACTGGGAGACGGCTTAAGCCCAGAAATGCCCGACGATGAAGAGGGTGGCGGCCCCAAATGCATTGGCGAGCGTCACAGGCTTGTCGCGCATGCTGGCTTCCCAGCCGGACTTTGGCTCGGGCTCATCGACTGCGAGCGGGCGAAGAACCAGCTTCCTGTCCTGAATCTCACCATGCAGGCGATAGTGCGAACGGAGGGCAAGTCGAGAAGGCGCAGCGCAGACGAGGAAAAGAAAATATTGCAGCGGCGCGACAAACAGTAGCCAGCCAAAACTTGCAACAACGAACAGGAGAATCAGCGGCACGCCAAAAAGAAGATCCCAGAGAGACTGTCCGTTGTGGTTCTCTGATTGCAGATGCCCTCCGAGCGCGTAGATCGGCAGGCCCCCGAGCCTCAAGCAGGCACGGATGTAGGTGAGAGGATGAGCTGAGACCAGACCGATGTTGTTGTCCACCGCGCTCCAAGCCGCGCCAAACGCGGCGACTGCGAGGTTGATAAAGGGACCCGTGTTCACATACCACTTCAGATAACCACTAATGCCGACACCGAAGAGCCTCTTAGCGAACCAGGAGTTGATCAGGCAGATCGCGACGAGTCCCAGAAATGGAAAGGCAATTTCAAGGATGAACGTTTTGACACGGGACGATGCGTGGTCCGGCAAGATAACTTCCTCCCTTTGACGGAGTGAGCTTCGAATGACGACGAAAGAAACCTGTGAGGCAGGCTTCGCACCAAAGTTCCGAATACAGTCCCGCGAAGCGGGCCGACTGAGAATTCTTTCGGCAATTCAGCCGTCCGTTTCACGGACGAGGGGAGATTTCCGTTCGCAATCCCAGCACTAAAGTGCGGGGCTATTCTCAGTCGTCGGCTTTGCCGACTTAACGGGCTTTATGCTTTCGTGCGCTTGACTGATTGGAACTAGACCTGCCGTCTGCTCGTGCCGCCTGCTCCTATCCTATCCTCACTGTAAGCATTGAAATCGAACCGCCGTCGAAGCCTTCGATGGGAAAAGTAACCTCGTCATTGGCGCGGCGCAAAGCCATCACGTAAATCAGAGGCAAGTAGTGTTCTGGTGTGGGAACTGAAAGCAGGGCATCGCGGCCCAGAGATTCGTAAGCGATCAGAGGTGCGTCGTCAGCTTTCAGCAGGAATTCGCGCGCTTCCTTCTCAAATCTCACAGCCCAGTCGAATGGTTCAACTCCGTGTGTTCCCCACGCATAGGTATGCAGGTTGTGGACAAGGTTCCCACTGCCGACGATCAAGACACCTTCGTCACGGAGCGGAGCGAGGCGCTTCGCAAGGTCGTAATGAAACTGCGGCGGGTGGGTGTCATCCATACTTAACTGGACGACAGGAATGTCGGCATCTGGGAATACATGACAAAGCACAGACCATGTTCCGTGATCCAGTCCCCACTCGGTTTCGTCGAGTGTCACGGAAATCGGCGCCAATAGCTCTGCCACTCTAGCCGCAAGCGGCGGGCTTCCGGGCGCGGGATACTGCACCTCGTAGAGTTCGCGCGGGAAGCCACCGAAATCGTGGATCGTCCGCGGAGCGGGCATAGCGGTGACAGCAGTCGCAGGAAAATACCAGTGGGCGGAAATGCAAAGAATGGCGCGCGGGCGCGGAAGTGACTTGCCAATGGCCGACCAACCCTCGGTGTAGACATTGCGCTGGATGGCATTCAGCGGGTTGCCGTGTCCAAAGAAGATGGCGGGCATTAGCATGGCAGAAGTTTCGAGTTTCGGGTTCGCGGTTTCGAGTTCGGGGTTTGCAGTTCAGAGTTCAGAGTCGAAGTTTAGAGTTCGGCGCGTGTTTCCTAGTGGGTTGGTTAACAACTTGAAACAATCAGCAATCTGAAATCTGAAATCTGAAATCGAAAATGGCTTCTCACTCGTTGAGGAGCGTCGCTTGTGAAGCGACAACCTGCCAAGTGCCGCCTCTGCGTCGGAAGACATCCATGAAACGAAGAGTGACGTTGATATCGTTGCCCTCATAACGACCGGCCACATGCGTCTTGCCAGTCACGATCGCCCAATCGCCGTAGGGGCGCACCTTTACGTCGTCGATATGACCCGTGATCGAACGCTCTCCTGGCAGAAACATTTCCTCAAGTACCTCAGCCTTGTTTCGCATCCGTCCCTGAGCATCGATGACTCCCCAGTCGTCCGCCAGCACGCGTTCGTGAACTGACGTATCCCCAGCCACCCACGCAGCAATAAGTTGGTCTTCGATGTTTCGGAGT
>Ga0157380_10001115_pt1 | contig 17333 bp, 17 predicted proteins | sample S35metaG_FD_119757 | JGI IMG/M metagenome (GOLD analysis project Ga0157380, IMG submission 119757) | Switchgrass rhizosphere microbial communities from Kellogg Biological Station, Michigan, USA - S3-5 metaG | ecosystem: Host-associated > Plants > Roots > Rhizosphere > Soil | place: USA... | reverse complement strand
GGCCGCAGGCCAAGTACATGCTGCTCTTCGATCCTCTCGATGGCCCGTCAAACACGGACTGCAATATGCCGCTCGGCGCGATTTTCTCCGTTGTGAAGTCAGAGCGCCACGACCGGATGCCGACTGAGGATGACCTGGTCCGCAAAGGAACAGAGCAAGTTGCCGCCGGCTATCTTCTCTACGGCTCAAGCACCATGCTGGTCTATACGGTAGGGCAAGGAGTCCACGGGTTTACATTGGAGCCCGGCATCGGCGAGTATCTCCTGTCTCACGAGCAGATCAGGATTCCTGCTCGCGGCAAGGTGTATGGTGTGAATGAAGGCAACTATCATAAATGGACAATGGGTACGAAGAAGTATGTGGATTCCTTAAAGGTTATGGATAAAGCCACGGGGCGGCCGTACAGTGTACGCTATTCGGGTTGTCTGGTGGCCGACGTACACCGGATGCTCCTCGGGGGAGGCATCTATCTCTATCCAGGTGAGCTGGACAAGCCGGAGGGCAAGCTTCGGCTGCTGTACGAAGCCAATCCGTTGGCGTGGGTCGTGGAGCAGGCAGGCGGAAGGGCCAGCACGGGGACCATGCGCATCCTCGATGTCGAAGCCAAGCAAGTTCATCAGCGGGTGCCGCTCATCATCGGCAGCGCGGACGACGTGCGCGACGCGGAGGAGTTCATCCAAGGCAAACGAATGTAATCTCAGGTATTCAGGCTGAAGGCTTTTAGGCTGAAGGCCGGAGTTCCGAACACTTCAGCCTGAATACCTGAGTTGGCACTAACGCTTCACGTTTTACGAATTCACCGGAGGAGAGACATGGCTGATCGAGTTCAAGAGATCCTGAGCTGGTACAGCAGCGACAATGCGGGAACACGAACGAATATCGCCCGTTTGTTGCGTCATGGAAAATTGGCGGGGACGGGCAAGTTGGTGATTCTGCCAGTGGACCAGGGATTCGAGCATGGCCCGGCGCGGAGTTTTGCCTCCAATCCAGGTGGCTACAGTCCTCTCTATCATTTTCAACTGGCCATCGATGCCGGCTGCAACGCCTATGCGGCGCCGCTGGGATTTCTGGAGGCTGGTGCGAGTCAGTATGCCGGGCAAATCCCGCTCATCCTGAAGCTCAATAACCACGATACGCTACATGACGAAAAAGATCCGTTGCCTTCCGTGACGGGAAGCGTGAAGGAAGCGCTCCGGCTCGGTTGTTCGGCGGTCGGATTCACGATCTATCCAGGGTCATCACACTGCCAGACCATGTATGAACAGCTGCGCGCGATTGCAGAGGAGGCCAAGGCCTCCGGTTTGGCGGTCGTGGTCTGGTCGTACCCGCGCGGATCGGTCCTTAGTAAGGAAGGGGAGACGGCGATCGATGTGGTGGCGTATGCAGCGCAGATTGCGGCTCAGCTCGGCGCCCACGTCATCAAGGTCAAGCTTCCCACTGCGCATCTTGAACAGGCTGCGGCGAAGAAGGTGTACGAATCGGCGAAGATTCCGATCGCCACGCTGGCGGAGCGGGTCAAGCATGTGGTGCAGAGTTCGTTCGATGGGCGACGGATCGTCATTTTCTCCGGAGGGGCCAAGAGCGAGGACCAGCATGTGTTTGAGGAGGCGCGCGCCATTCGTGAAGGCGGCGGGTTTGGCTCCATCATTGGGCGGAATTCGTTCCAGCGGCCGAAAGCGGACGCGATGAAGTTCCTTCACACCATCATGGGGATTTACTCCGGTGAGATGCAGTGATGCGTCGATTATGTGTAAGTCGTTCAGGCCACAAGAGATGAAACGCAAGGATCACCTATGAAACTCGTTCGTGCGGGGTTGATTCCGGTTGTCTTGGTCACCGGAGGGATCATCATTGGGATTGTGGTGGCGTCCAAGATGGATTGGCTGCCGTCCGGCACGGCCGGGCCTGAGCCTGTTCCCAGCCCAATCGTTCGTCCCGTGGCAACCGCGCCACAGCCGCCGATGGCAGGGGGGAGCGGGAAAAACTTTGTTGAGATCGCCAAGTCGGTGAAGCCGGCGGTCGTCAATATTGCGGCGACGCGAAGTGGAAAATCAGGAGAAGGCCCCCATGGTTCACCGCTCGACGATCCGTTTTTTCGCAAGTTCTTTGGCGATGAATTGTTTAAGCGTGATGCTCCTCAGCGAGAGCCAAGAGAGCGGGGCCAGGGGTCCGGGGTCATTGTGGAAGCCAATGGGTTGATCATCACCAATAACCATGTGGTGAGCAAGGCCGACGAGATTCGGGTCTTTTTGTCGGACAAGCGGGAGTTTAAGGGCAAGCTGATCGGAACCGATACGAAGACGGATATCGCGATTGTGAAAATAGAAGCGACAGGGCTCCCAACCGTTCCCTGGGCCGATTCTGACCAGCTGGAGGTCGGGGAGTATGTGTTGGCCGTGGGCAGTCCGTTTGGGCTGACCCAGACTGTGACGATGGGGATCGTCAGCGCAGTCGGACGAGCCAGTATGGGCATTGCCGAGTACGAAGACTTCATCCAAACCGATGCGGCGATCAATCCGGGCAATTCCGGAGGCGCATTAGTCAATGTGCGCGGCGAATTAGTCGGGATCAATACGGCGATCTTCAGTCAAAGCGGCGGCAACATGGGGATTGGATTTGCGGTGCCCAGCAACCTGTCGCGCACCGTCATGGATCAGTTGGTACGGACGGGGAAGGTCGTCCGCGGCTGGCTCGGTGTCGCGATTCAAGATTTGTCGGCTGAATTGGCCGCACAGTTCGGGATCACCGATACGAAGGGTGTGCTCGTCAGTGATGTCATGGAGGATAGTCCTGCGAAGAAGGCGGGATTTGAGCGCGCAGATGTCATTATCGAATATGACGGCAAGTCGATGGATTCGCCGACACATTTGCGGAATGCCGTCGCACAGACTCCGATCGGAAAGAAGGTCTCGGTCAAGCTGATCCGAGATAAGAAGCCCAAGACGATCGAGGTCACAATTGTGGAACAGCCGAAATCTTTAGGCCAGCCTAGCGCAGAGGAGAGTAGGGAGTCCGCGGTGCCGACGGGGATACTCTCAGATCTTGATGTTCGCGAAATAAACGAAGAACTGGCTTCTCGGTACGGATTGAAGGCTGCCGATCGCGGCGTGGTCGTGATCAGGGTCAAACCCGGAAGCACGGCGGAGGAAATGGGCGTACGCGAAGGCGATCTTATACTCGAAGTCAATCGCAAGGCGGTGGGCTCTCTGAAGGCCTATGAACACGCTGCTTCCGGCCTTGCCAAGGATCAAGCGGTCCTCTTGTTGCTCAAACGGAAGGGCCAAGCGATCTATCTCACGCTGCGGCCGTAGCGCGTGAAGCGAGACGCGTAAGATGTGCGCGACAGGCGCGACTCGCGAAGATGAAAGGCTCGACCCGTCCCGCTTGTCTCGCGCGAATCATGCAGGCTAACAGGCCACTTTGTCTATGACCTCGACTCGCGCGCCTCGCGTCGAACCGATTCCTCGTCAGGCTCCTTTGGTGGTGGCGCTCGTGCCGGCTGCCGGCCGAGGGCTTCGGATGGGTGGCTTCGTCCCCAAGCAATTTCTTTCACTGGGTGGTAAGCCGCTCATCATTCAGTCGTTGCGGATGTTGCAAGCCGCTCCCGTGGTCGACCGGATTATTCTTGCTGTTCCGCTTGCAGACGTCGAATACTGCGAACGAGAGATCGTTTCGCGGCATGGCTTCACTAAAGTGACGAAGGTAGTGGTTGGTGGCGCAGAGCGCCAGGATTCGGTGCGGTGCGCGCTCGATCAGGTTCCTTCAGACACGGAGATTGTGCTCATACACGATGCGGTACGGCCGTTTGTCACGCTTCGGATGATCGACGAGGTGGTGGCTGCAGCGAGAAAAGAGGGAGCGGCGATCATTGCGCTTCCAATGCGGGATACCGTGAAGCAGGTACGGGCAGATGGGGTGATTGAGCGAACGGTCGATCGTGCCCCCTTGTGGCTCGCTCAAACTCCGCAGGCCTTTCGACGGGACTGGATTGAGACGGCTCACAGGAAAGCGCACGCCGAAGGGGTGCGGGCCACCGATGACGCGTTTCTGGTGGAATGGCTGGGGCATTCGGTCGCGGTGGTTGAGGGAAGCGGGGAGAATATCAAAGTGACGAGGCCTGAAGACCTGGTAATCGGCGAGGCAATTTTGGCATCGCGGATGACGAGAAGCGGGACGCGCGAGAAACGCGGGACTGGCACGTCTCGCGCTTCACGCCCATCTCGCAAATCTCGTTGAAATAGAGGAGAGGCTATGACGATGCGAGTGGGATGCGGTTACGATATCCATCCGTTAGGGCCAGGCCGAAAGCTGATTCTTGGCGGAATTGAGATCCCCCACAGCAAGGGCTTGTTGGGACACTCCGATTCCGACGCCTTGGTCCATGCCCTCTGCGATGCGCTGCTCGGAGCAATGGGTGAAGGAGACTTGGGGCGGCACTATCCCAGCTCCGATCAGCGGTTTAAAGATATTTCGAGCCTGAAATTACTGGAAGATGTCGTTGGGAAGATGCGGGGGAAGGGGTATCGCATCGTGAATGTCGACACGATCATCATCGCGCAAGCGCCTCGGCTCAGTTCGCACATGGCAGCCATGCAGAAGCAGATGGCGCAGGTGCTCGGTGTCGATCCCGACCTCGTCAACGTGAAGGTGAAGAGTGGTGAGGGGATCGGCATGATCGGCCGGGAGGAAGGGATCGCCGCCGAAGCGGTGTGTTTGATCGAGAAAGATAACTAGCAAGGTAGATAGGCTGAAGGGGTTCAGGCTGAAGTGTTCGGCCTGAATACCTAAGACAAACGACCTGTAGCCCATATGCTCAAAGCAATCAAACAAGACCTCCGCGCGGTCTTCGACCGAGACCCGGCGGCGACCAGCTGGCTTGAAGTCGTGCTGACCTATGCCGGCTTTCACGCCTTGCTGGCCTACCGTGTGTCCCATTGGTTGAGGTACTACAACGTGCCGTTCGTTCCTCGGGCTATTTCCCAGGTCGCTCGTATACTAACGGGAATTGAAATCCATCCTTCGGCGAAGATCGGCACGGGGTTCTTCATCGACCATGGCATGGGGGTTGTGATCGGTGAGACGGCAGAGATCGGAGATTACGTGACCCTCTTCCAGGGTGTAACGCTTGGAGGGACAGGAAAGGAACGAGGGAAGCGCCACCCCACGCTTGGCAATCATGTAGTCGTCGGGGCCGGCGCCAAGATTCTCGGCGGGATTACGATCGGCGACAATGTGAAGATCGGCGCTAATTCGGTTGTGCTCAAGAATGTTGCCGCAAACTCCACCGTCATTGGAGTGCCGGCCCGTGTCATTAAAACCCAAGGCGAGCGGCTACCCGACGCCACTATGGACCACAGCAACCTGCCGGACCCCGTCAGTGACCGGCTCTTGGCACTCGAGCAGGAGTTGATCGAACTGCGCAAGAAGCTGGAGAATCAAGACAATCCCCGCTTGCTCTGATCTCGATCTGCTGCATCGCTTGCATAGTGAAATTATGGTATGTGGCTATGTACCCACGGCCCTTCCAGGCCGTGGGCGAGGATGTTAGCTCGAGAGACAGGTTCGCATGAACTTCTTGCGTTCGTCGCCTCTGAGGTTCTGGTCGGCTGCTCCTTCGTTACAGGTTTTCATCTTGTTCTGCTGAGTCCCGCCGGTTCTCGCCGTCTTCTTGGCAAGGCATTCTTTCATGAATGCCTTCCGCTCACCTTCCTTCCCTTCCCCCAATCCTTTGTCGTCAGCTTGGGTATTGCAGGCTGTTGTCTTGCTTTGCTTGGCGGGTGCTGCGATAGCGAATGGTGCCATGCACAGGCCAGACATGAAGAAGGATATCATCACTATGCCAACGGCTTTCGTCATACGCGTCTCCGTTATGGTAAGAGGGGAAATAATATACGTAGTATACACAATAATATGATACGTGTCACTAACTATATTACAGGCTCCCAGTTCATCGCTCGGTCTGTTCGATTGAATTGGTTGTATTGCGCCGCCAGATGAAGTGGAAGGGCTGGAGTGGCTATACGATTGATGTCGACTATCGAGTCGCTGCACTGCCGAGCTTAGCCTAACGACAGAATGCTAATCGTAATCAACACGCATGAGACAGAGTCCTTGAGGTGGTGCAGTCTGCCCTGCTGCGGACCGATTCCGAGCCCGCAGGACATCCGCGAGGCTGTGGGGAGCCCGCTTGCCCAGTCCCACTTCGACCACCGTTCCCACTATTGCGCGGACCATATGTTTCAGAAACCGGTCGGCGTAAGCCTCGATGAGAATCTGGTCGTCGTGACGGATGACAGCGAGTCGCTGCAGATGGCAGATGGGATTGTTGTTATCTGTGAGGCTTCCCTCGAAGGAGGAAAAGTCTTGTGACCCGATTAGTGTTGCGGCTGCCTGTTGCATGGCAATTTCATTCAGCGGTTTGTAGATGTGCCAGACGAACGCGCGATCGATGGTGGGACGGGCCGGACGATAGAGGATCCGATAGGTGTAGAGCTTGCCTCGCGCATCATGTTGAGCATGAAAGTGGTCGTCCATGTGGGCAGAGGAACGAACGGCAATGTCTTTCGGCAGCACGGCATTGAGCGCTCGCGTCCAATTTGACGCAGGCCAATCGCAATCCGTGCGAAAACTCGCCACTTGTCCACGCGCGTGCACGCCGGAGTCCGTTCGGCCTGCGCCGATGACTGATACTGTGGCTTGGCTGACTTGCCGGATAGCTCGTTCGATCGCTTCTTGAATCGTGAGGTGATTGGGTTGGCGTTGCCACCCTGCGTAGCAGGTCCCGTCGTATTCCAAGACTAACTTGACCGTAGGCATCGACGTGAGGGGTACAACAGTGCAGAGGTCATCGCGTGGCGGGTTTCGCTGAGGCGAGGAAAGACATGACGCCTTGCGTGAGTGCTTCTGCCACGCGCGTGGTGAAGCGAGTGGTTCGGAGCAGGTCTTCGTCAGTAGAGTTCGAGATATAGGCGATTTCAGCGAGGATGCTAGGCATGCTGGTGAAGCGGAGCACATAGAAGGGCGCAGTCTTTACCCCATGGTCCACCAGAACATATTGGCCGTTCAGGTTGGAGACCATCGCTTCTTTGGCGGTCCAAGCAAGTTCGAGGGATGCTTCGATCTTTTTTGCGGTCAAGAGGTCGGCGACGAGATATTCCCATCCTACGCCGGTGCTGTTGAGCGGGGTGCCATTTTCACGAGCCGCCACCTCCAGCGCCCGTTGATCTTTGGCCTCTCCGAAGTGGTAAATTTCAAGTCCTTTCACGGAGCGCTGGGGATGTGAATTCACATGGATTGACACAAAAAGATCCGCTTCCTGCCCATTGGCAAACTTTGCCCGGTCTTCCAACTCGACGAACTCGTCCCGTTCACGTGTCATGAGCACACGGATTCCCCGCTGCTGACTCAAGAGATCGCGCAGTTTCAACGCGACCTTCAGCGTAATGTCTTTTTCTTCCGTCCCCTGGTGCCCACGCGCGCCAGGATCTCTTCCGCCGTGTCCTGGATCGATCACGATGGTCGTAAAGGATTTGGTTCTCGGCTGAAACGGCTGCTGGGGAGTAGGGAGTGGCGGCGCCAAATCCGGCAATGGTTCAGTGTGTGGAATCGTCCTGAGTTCATTGGGAGGTACGACATCAATGACAAGCCGTGGAGGGTTCGCCAGTGTGAGCAATTTATAGCTTTTAAATGAACCCGTCGGCAGCAAAACGTGTACAGATCGTTCCGATGCCTGGGTAATGATAAACGGTTTGGCAATCTTACCCTCAGCGAGTTTCGTCTTGGCGGATGAACCTAAAACAGTGTTGGGAATCTCGATGGTTACCCCCTCGGCTTGGAGTAAGGGATGTGTGTTGGGGTGGACCTTCGCGTTGAGATCGAGAACGAGCCTCGCCGTGTTGGGTGAGTTGGCCGTTCGGAAGTTTTGAATCGTTGTCAGGCCGAGTGCCTGGGGCGCGAGTCGTATCTGGGAGGTGCGAGGCCGTTTGGATTTGGCAAAGGGCTCCTGGCCTGACGCGGACGTCGCTGCAATGGTTTGAGCCGCACACCATGGTTCGAGGGCATAGCCAGGGAGGTCGAAGAGTCCGACCAGGAAGGTGAGCGGAAGGATGCGCCACAAGGCTGATCGCATGGGGTGTTCAGGACGTTGACAGAACTGAGTGTATTTCTCAGATGTTAGCACAGTTGTCAAGAGGATTGGCCGTACCAACCCGCATTATTCATGAGCGCTTCTGCTGCATTCGCCGAGGCCTGCTCAAGCGAGACGGGCGAGACTGGTGGGAAAAGCGCGTCAGGCGAGACACGAAGTTTGAAGTTCTGGGTTCGATGTTCCGGAAACCTCGAACGTCGGATCTCGAACAGTCGTCCGTCTCACACGTCACGCGAGTCTCGCTCCTCGCGCTTGTCGCGCGCCACACTGCTATTTCGTGACGGAACCGATTGACAGTGAGCAGTGTGCGCGATAGGTTCTCTGGTCATGGCACTCCACTTAATTATCGATGGGTACAATCTGTTGGCGCTGACGGGCCGGATCAGTGCAGGGACGACCTTGCATTCTGAGATGGCACGCGAGTCTTTTCTGCGCGATCTGGCGGCATATCGTCAACGAAAATCCCATGCGATCACGGTGGTCTTTGACGGGTGGCAACAGGGATGGGGCACGGAACAGCGGGAGCATCGGCTCGGTCTTGAGATTATCTTCTCTCGACGGGGAGAAAAAGCCGATCAGGTGATTCAACGTCTGGCTGCCGAATTCGGGTCCGCCTGCGCGGTGGTGAGTTCTGATCGTGAGATTATCAACGTGGCGACGGCGCAGGGGGCCTTCGTGATGAAGGCCCAGGAGTTTATCGGGAAACTGCAGGGGCCGTCGAGTTCGACTCGCGCCTCTCTCCACAAAGAGCTGGATACCGGGGAGGATCTCAGGCCGAAGCGGGGTCCGGAGAAGCGCGGGAATCCGAGGAAGTTGCCCAAGGCGCTACGACAGCGCAACCGGCAGCTCAAGCGATTTTGAACAGGCGTTTCGCGTTCTCGGTCGTGATTCGTCCGATGCGGTCGACCGACATGCCTGGCGTATCGGCATGAAGCTCTGCCAGCTTGTGGGCGACGAAGGATACGTAGGCTGGTTCGTTTCGTCTGCCTCGATGAGGGATGGGTGTGAGGTACGGGCAGTCGGTTTCGATCAGGAGGCGGTCTAACGGAGCGGTCTTCGCGATGTCTCGGAGCATCGTCGCGTTCTGAAATGTGAGAATTCCGGAGAACGAGAGATAAAATCCTAAGTCCAGCGCATCCTTCGCCAGCCACGCATCTCCTGAGAAGCAGTGAAATACCCCGCCGATTTCTGACGCGCGTTCTTCCTTCAAAATTGCAATGGTATCCTCTTGGGCCTCTCGCGTGTGAATGATCACCGGGAGCCCCAGCTCGCGCGCGAGCTGGATCTGTTCACGGAATCGCTCGCGCTGTTCCTTCGGTGACGAGTGATTGTAGTGGTAGTCGAGGCCGATCTCGCCGTACGCGACCACCTTTTTGTTCTGTGCCAGCCGGCGGAATTCGCCGTACCAGCTATCGAGGATATGTTTCACTTCATGCGGGTGGACGCCAATGGAGGCATAGACGAATGGGTGTTGCTCCGCCAGTGCGATCGCAGCCTGACTGGTCGCCAGGTCGCAACCGATAGTGAGGAAGGCTTCGACACCGGATTCCCTGGCGCGCGCGATCATCGCCTCGCGATCCTCATCGTAGCGGGCATCGTCCAGATGTGTGTGCGTGTCGAAGAGCATGTGGGTCTATCTGGTTGGTCTGGTTAACTAGTCTATCTGGTCTGTCTAGTTCATCGGGTTAGTTTCGTTCAAGTGAACGCACGAGACGGACTAGATAGACCAGATGGACTGGACAGACCAGCATCCTGCTAGACGGGCTTGGTCACGATCAATTCGGCGAGTTCTCCGAGCAGCGCTTCGGTTTCTTCCCAGCCGAGACAGGCATCGGTGATGGAGACGCCGTGGGCCAACGCTTTTCCCTGCTGCCAGGTCTGTTTGCCGGGATTGAGGTTGCTTTCGAGCATCAGTCCCACGATGGATTGGCGGCCGTCGCGGAATTGCTTGAGTACATCCCGTGCGACGAAACTCTGGCGCCGATGATCTTTACCGGAGTTGTCATGTGAACAGTCGATCATGATGGGACGAACGATGCCCTCGCTCGCGATAATGGCTTCCGCGCGCGCCACGTGTTCGGCTTCATAGTTGGTTTTCCCGCCACCGCCTCGCAGCACGATATGGCGATCAGGATTACCCATGGTCTTGATGATGGAGGTGAGCCCGTCGGCGTTGATGCCCAGAAAATGGTGAGGCTGCTTCGCGGCGACCATCGCATTCCAGGCCACTTCAAGGTTGCCCTCTGTGCCGTTCTTGAAGCCGACCGGCATAGACAGCCCGCTGGCCATTTCCCGGTGCGGTTGGCTTTCGGTGGTGCGAGCCCCGATGGCGACCCAACTCCAGAGATCGGCGATATATTGGGGGGACACCGGGTCCAAGGCTTCAGCCGCGCAGGGTACCCCGCGCTTATTGATGTTAAGGAGGATCGTTCTCGCGAGTTCCATTCCGGTTGCGATGTCGCAAGTCCCGTCCAAATGTGGATCGTTGATGAGCCCCTTCCACCCAACCGTGGTGCGGGGTTTTTCAAAATAGGTGCGCATGACGATCAGTAACTGGTCGTGTAGCGCATCGGCCACTGGTTTCAATCGGTCGGCATACTCGTAGGCGGCCTCAGGATCATGGATCGAACAGGGGCCGACGATCACCAGCAGGCGCTCACGGTCTTGGCCATGTAGAATGCGGCGAATGGCATCTCTGGTTTCAACGACAAGCGCGGCGGCTTGGTCGGTAATCGGCAGTGTTGACTTGATCGTTCGCGGCGAGGGCAGCGGCTTGATTTCAATGATGTGCTGGTTATCGAGTGGTCGCTGCATGGTTGTCCCGTTTCACTTTGGAGTCGCCTGTTTATAGTGTAACTTGAAGGGGCGATGCGCACTCGGACGCGCAAAATATAGCGGATATTAAAGGAAATATCCACTAGAGGGGGCGCCGACGGCTGGAAAATGCTTGAATAACCTCAGTAAATCCATTGTTTGACAAGTTGCAAACGCCTGTGTTACTTAGCTCGCCCTCAATGACTCTGCGCACTTCTATACGACGTCTGCCCTGCTTTCTTCAGGGCGCTGTGGCAATCAGCCTTGTCTTGCTATTGCTCGCCATTGCGCCGTTTGCCGTGGCGCAGGATGTCCATCACGAGTTGGCGGCTGCCGACCACGATGGGCACGAACACTCCGACACCGACCTCTGCCAGTGGGTCAAGCATCACACGGCTGGGTCTCTCGATGTCGGCGCTCCTCTCCTCACGGCACAGGAACTCGTCGACCTGCTGGAACTTCCAGCGGACTCAGTTCTGCTTTCCTTCGAACTATCCACGCCTGGCCCTTCTCGCGCTCCCCCCTGCAGCTAGTCACGTCATTTCGATTCTCGCCATTCTGGCACGGTCGTCGTGGGACTACCTGCCGGCAAGCCATGGCGCCTTTTAAGTACGTGATTGTAGGGAGAACTTCATGCGATCTATTCTATGGAGCCATTTCATTGTTCGATCGGTATGTCTCTGTGTCATCTGTCTGAGTCTTCTTCAACAGGCTCGTGCCGATGCGGCCGAGCCCAATTTCATCACCGGCTCGGTCCAGAATCAGGATCTTCGTCGGGCGGGGCAGGTGATCGTCGAGGTGAAGGATCAGGAAGGGACGCTGGTGGCGACCGGCGTGTCGAACGATGTCGGCGAGTTCAGCATTCCCGTCCCCAACGATGGAACCTATTCCGTCAGCGCAGTACAGGACACCTATCGAAGCGAATATATCGTCCTCAAGGTTGGAACCGAAATGCCCAATCCCATCACCTTGACCTTGTCCAAGACCAGAGAGATTGCGCTAGAGGTGCGATCGCCTCTTGCGCCAATTCAGTACAAGGCGTCGAGCGAAACCTACTCGGTGAGCCGAAAAGACATCGAAGAATTGCCGCGCGGCAATAATGTTGAATTACAGGACGTGCTCATCACGATTCCGAGCGCCGTCTATGGCGCTCTCAAGCAAGTGCATATTCGTCAGGATCATGCGAACCTCCAGTTCCGAATCGACGGTGTGCCGATCCCGGATACCGTGTCGTCCACCTTCTCCGATGTGATCTCGCCGAGAGCGTGGGAACGGGCGGATATCATTCTCGGCGGTATGGAAGCGCAATACGGAAACAAAACAGCGGCAGTCCTGGATATTACGACCAAGAGCGGAACCAAGCCTGGATTCGGGTCCGCTCAGATGTTCGGCGGGTCGCACCAGACGATCAACCCATCGTTCGAATATGGGGGCACGATCGGTGAGAAGTTCCGGTTCTATGTGTTGAACAGCTATACATCGACGGATCGAGGCATCGAGCCGCCGACGTTGGGGCATAAGACCTTTCACGGGGATAGCGAGCGAAATCAGACGTTCATTCGCGGAGACTATCAGCACAACAATTCGAACAACTTCTCATGGGTATTTTTGAATTCCGTGGCCAAATATCAAATACCCACGTCACCGAACGGAGAACTCGATCCCAGCGGGGTGATGCTGCCGCTCCTCCAGGCGAGCCAGCCAGGATTTACACCGGTCGCGTCTCAGGCTATCAACGAAAATCAAAAAGAGAATAATCAATACGGGCACATGGTCTGGCGGCACGATGTGAATAGTAGCAACTTTTTCAGCCTTTCCGGTTATGTTCGTCACTCGCGGGCTAAGTTTACGACGGATCCATTCAACGTGCTGGCCTACACTGCGGATCCGACAGAGCCGTTTTCTGCCGCTGACCAGGATCGGACCGCTTATTCGGGCGGAGTCAGACTGGACCACACGTATATTCTGAACAAAGAACATGTGATCAAAGCCGGATTCCAGATCGATCGGACAGAGGCGGTGAACAAGACACGGCTTTTCACGTTCGCAGATGACGGAGCGGGTAATCCAACAGGAAATATATTAAGCCTGGATGCGAACAATCGTCTGATCGGCTGGCGACAAGAGTTTTGGGTTCAGGATCAGTGGAGTCCGAACGATCGGTGGACGTTTAACCTCGGCGTGCGGGCTGATGTGGTGCAGTACCAGCGCAATGAGGCGCAGATCAGTCCCCGGATCGGAATCACCTACAAGGCGAATCAGGCAAACGTATTCCACGTTTTTTACGGGCGGCAGTTTACGCCGCCGAATCTTGAAGCCATCTCCTTTGCAAAGCTCAATACCGCTGGAACAAAGGCGGAGCCGGAAGATACGACGAATAATACGGTTCGAGCTGAACGGGCACACTATTTCGAGGTCGGCAGTTACCACGCACTTTCACGCTGGGCGACCGTACAACTGACCGGCTACTACAAGCTAGCCAACTATCTCTCCGATGCGGGCCAGTTCGGGACAACGCCTTTGTTGAATTACTTTGCCTTTGAACGGGGATGGACGAGGGGTATCGATGGAACCTTGAAACTTCAAATCATGGATAACTTGACGGCGCGGGGAAATGTGGCCTGGGGGCAGTGTAAGGGGTACGGTCTGCAATCGGGCCACTTTCTCCTCGAAGCGGCCGAAATTGCCGACATCAACTCGAAAGGTGGAGTGTTTTGCGATCACATGCAGACCCTGACGAGTTCCGCGGTGGTTGCCTATCGCTTCTTGGAGCGGACAACTTTCACGGGGCAGATGCTGTTTGCGTCCGGGTTGCGTACAGCGGAAGAGGGAGAAAAAACTAATTCCAGCCATGTGCCCTCGTACACAATCTACAATCTATCCCTCACGCACGTGTTTCCGCTTCCTTGGGACGGGCAGAAGTTTCTTGTCGGATTCGATGTGGTGAATCTGCTTGATAAAGAGTATTTCATCAATCAAGGGGAAGGGAGTATCGGTCTGGGTGTTTCCCATGCCGGGATGCCCCGTTCATTCTTTTTCCGAGGACAGTGGTTCTTTTAACCAGATGCTGAAACAGGCCATCAACTTCGTTCTCGTCTCGCGAGAATCCTCAACGTACCCCAAGAGGGTACGCCTCCGGTTCGTGCATCGCCTGCGGCCTTGTTGGCTGGCCCGTTTGAGCATCCAGTAGTTGATAAGGTAGGATGCATAGAATATGGGATTATTATTAGCAATATCTTTCGTAGCACTCTTGGGTTGGCCGGTTGCGGTCTACGCGTTCGCCGGTGACGAGGCCACACATGAGGACGACCATCGGGAAGACGTGCTGGAGTTGCCCGAGGTCCATGTCCATGGTCTGCCGCTCAACAAGGATCAACAGCTTGGACCGGTTCCCAAAGCCACACCCTGGCCGACTATTCCAGCTGCCCTAGACGGCAAAGAACTCGACGATTGGATGAAAGCGCGTATGTTGGTCTCCAAGGATGCGACGGTGACGGTAGTGGTTTTGGAGCCGGCCAAGCATCGTGAACTCACCATCGCCGGTATGGCTGCGTTGAACAAATGGACCTTCGATCCCCAGATGAAAGGCGATGAGCCAATCGATGGGGAACTCACCGTGCGCATCCATTTTCGGACGCGCTGACACCGCAACGCGCTGAAGGCTGAAGGCGTATAGCTGATAGTACGGACAAGAATCCGGATAACCAGACAAACCAAAAAAACCAGATGAGTTGGGATGAATCACTCTTTCGCGCGATCAATGGTCTCGCCGGCCATGCATCGATCATTGATCAATTTTTCCTTATTGTCGGAAATCGCAGCACCTTCTATATTCCGCTGGCGCTCGCCATCATCTATTGGATCTGGAGCAATCGACGTGAAGCGCTCCTCGGCGGGGCTATCTTAGGCGGAGTCATCGGTCTCGTGGATCTACTGAGCGGGCAACTCAAGTGGGTGGTGGAACGTGTCCGACCCTGCCGAGCGCTGAGTAACATCGTAGCGGTAGAGCCTGGAGGCTGTGGAGGGTTGTTCAGTTTTCCTTCCAGCCATGCCATGAATACTGCGACTGCGGCAGCCTTCCTCCACGTACTCTATCCGCGTTCCGGCTGGGTCAGTTGGCCACTTGTCGGGCTCATCGGGTTTTCCAGGGTCTACGTTGGAGCCCACTATGTCACGGACGTGTTGGGCGGTTGGATGATCGGCGGTTTGTTCGGAGCCGGTGCCGCATGGCTCCTTCTGCGATTTTCCGGTGTTCGCGCATCACGTGAAAATCCCGCTGTCTAACTCTGTGCGCCCCCCTGGTTTTCAAGACAGCGTAACAACTCTGCTTGGCAGCGCTCCTGGTCGTACCCTCGTCCAATCAGCACGATGGCGTGGCTTGGTTCGTCGAGCAACGTGATCGGCGCAATCGTTGAGTTGCCAGGGAGGGCATATTGAAACTCTTGGAGTTCCGGTCCCTTGGCGAAGCGGAAGAAGCCTTTCGCGCGTTCAAGTTCAGGGGGCAGGGTCTTCATCCAGCGCAGGAATCGTTCAACGTTCAACGGGCCTGGCAGCCGAACTGTCGTGGCGATGGGATGATACGATGCCCGTTTGTTCGTTGCGTGTGGTCGAGACACTCCGAATTCCACATTCACCGTCGCGGTTGGCGTGATGCGAGTGATTGGCTCGAGCAGCGAGGAGGGATCGACTCGGGCATGGCTGGTTTCCCAGATCCGCGCATAGGGATTCTGCTCGACGATCGTCGCGGTAAATTGTTCCCAATGGCCGGCGACATAGAGATCTTTCTTGTTGAGGATCAACTCGTCGGCGCAGCGAATCGCCTGTGCGGTCACGAAGCCACCCATACTTTCCCGGTCGATGGGGATCGGTTGCAGGAGGGCAATGACTTTTTCTAAGTGTGTGAGCCGCGCGGTGTAGAGATCGGTAGCGCCATCGATCACTTCGGCTGGATCGGCCATGCCCGAGCATTCCAGGATGATCACATCCGACTCATAGTCCCTCACCAATTGGGCGATTCCCCAGGACAAGTCTTCCTTCGTGTCGCAACAGACGCAGCCGCCGGCAAGGTTCATCACTTGTTCGGCGATGGTGCCTGCGCGCGGGCCGTCGATAGTCACTTCGCCGGCTTCATTCATCAACACGCCGGCCCGCTTGCCCTGACTCTTCCAATGTTCAAGGAGCCGCATCAGGAGTGTCGTCTTTCCTGCGCCCAGGGAGCCGCAGAGGACATAAAATGGGATCGGGGCCTTGGTCATGGTCTTAACCTGAATCGTCGATCCTGACGCAAGCGAGACTGGCGAGACTGGCGGGAAAAGCGCGACTAGAGGCTCGGGTTCGAAGTTCCGGAAACCTCGAACTTTGGACTCTATCCCGTCTCGCTCGTCCCGCTTTTCTCGCAAGTCTCGCGCGTTTAATGGTGCACATGCAAGAGCCCCTCATCCTGGTGCTGCTTTGCCAGCGTGGTGAGATCGCAGTGGATCTCGTCAGGGTGGCAACAGTCGGTTCCCATCTGAATCGTCATATGTTTGATGTCGAAATCTGTGCTGACCCGTGTGCGGATAGTATGCAGAAGGTCATTGGTCATTGCCGAATCGTCTCCATCGACGAGGATATGACAGGTCATCATAATCAACCTGGGTTCGACCGCCCAGATATGGAGGTCGTGGACGTTCTTCACTCCGGGGATTGCCTCAATGGTTGCAGCCACATGTGAAGCGCTGATCTTGGGTGGGGTCGATTCCAACAAGACATCCAGCGATTCCTTAAACAGCGGCCAGGCCCCTTTGGCGATGACCACGACGACCATCAAGCTGACAAGAGGATCAAGAATGGTCCATCCGGTGAGCAAGATGGCCCCGCCGCTGATCACGACGCCCAGTGACACCCAGGCATCACCGAGCATGTGCCAAAAGGCGCTGCGGATATTGAGATCATCCTTGGCTCCGTGCTGCAAGAGGAGCGCGATACTCAGATTGGCTGCGAAACTCAGCGCGGCGACCGCCATGACCCAGCCGCCGTCCACCGGAATGGGTTGCAGCAGCCGCTTGAGGGCAACGAGCGCGATACCGAGGGCCGTGAGCAACAGGATGAACGAATTCAAGAACGCCGCAATGATGCCGGCTCGGTGATACCCAAATGTTTTGGCTTCTGTGGCAGGCCTGGCCGTAAGGAGATGGGCGTAGAGGGCAAGAAAGAGCGCGCCTTGGTCGACGAAGTTATGGCCCGCATCGCTCATGAGTCCCATGCTATCGAGGATCCATCCGCCAATGAACTCAGCGACGATGACCCCCGCGTTCAAGGCTAGGGCGAGGTACAGCCGGGAGCGGAGATGTTCATACGAGGCAAGGGTAGACATTACTTATAGTGTCGCACG
>Ga0157380_10001114_pt1 | contig 17334 bp, 14 predicted proteins | sample S35metaG_FD_119757 | JGI IMG/M metagenome (GOLD analysis project Ga0157380, IMG submission 119757) | Switchgrass rhizosphere microbial communities from Kellogg Biological Station, Michigan, USA - S3-5 metaG | ecosystem: Host-associated > Plants > Roots > Rhizosphere > Soil | place: USA... | reverse complement strand
GGTTTAAGTCACCTGGCTCGGGACTTCTCAAACCAGATTGACTTTCTTCATTCTTAAGGAGTATCGAACTGGACACCCTGTACTGCGGGATGGCCACGTAGAGGTAGCAAAATGCAAGACCCAAGCACACGATGAGTGCAAAAAGGAAAAGATACCAATATCTAAAATAATTTTTTAGAAGCTGTTGAACATCGACGTAATCACCCGCGTCGGCCTTAAAAACTTGTTTCTTGTCCATATCAGTTGGAATTGTTGTCTATAACCGTAATTGCGATAAAACCTATCGTGGATATCAAGGAAACCCAAATGGGGATATACCGATTGCCCGGTGCGGTCTCGGCTACCTTTGCGCGGCTCTCGGGCTCGACGTATACAATGTCATTTTGTTGTAAGTAAAAGTAAGGTGAATTGAGAACGTCTTTGTTGTTCAAATTAATCCGGGCCGACTTTCTCACACCTTGTTGTTCGCGAATGATTAGCACATTTTCCCGTTTTCCATAGGACGTCATGTCTCCGGCCAGTCCCAATGCTTCCAAGACGTTTATCTTTTCCGTGGCAACTGTAAAGGTAGATGGCTGGTGAACCTCACCGATCACAGTGATCTTAAAATTTATGAATCTGATGTTTACGATCGGACTTTTTACGTGCTGTTTTATTTCGTTAGTCATTTTTTCGGTTGCTTGCTCCTTGCTAAGTCCGGCCAGCATTATTTTACCTATTACCGGAAAATTAACAAAGCCGCTTTTGTCAACAAGATAACCCTCACTGACTTTAGTCGCGGCAATCGCCATACCACTGTTTGCGCTTGTCGGCAGAATGACATTGTTGAACAATACATTCGATTCAGGGTTCAAGCTACTTACGGTTATGCTCAATATATCATCAGGCTGTATTGTGGGCTGGATATAATTCTTGATCGGCATCTCAAAGGTTTCGCTGGAAGGCAAATCACTAAAATATACCAGATCTCTTTTAGAACAGCCGGGGATCAGTATAGCTACCACCAGGATGCCAATCATTAGGTTATTCGACGTGCGATAAAAACAGTTCTTTTTTTTCACAGAGTAAGGGTTTAAAATAAAGTTAACCATTTATATGAATTGTTTGCTGAGATTTCAAAATCTGACATACTCAATTTTTTGGTCTTCTTTAAACAAAATTAAATATTTATAAATAAATCATATTTAGGCCTGAGAAACCGCCGCGAGACTGGCGAATTTGTCGTTAAGTTCATAGTCAGTGTCCGCTTTTTGGATATGGCGCTCATACGACAGCAACACCTTATCCGCAGACAGATAGTTCTCGGCATATCTCCGGGCATTTCTATTCACCTCCCTAAAATCATTGTTGACCGCCTTTAGAATGCATTCCATCAGATTCTTTGCATTGTCCGCATCCGCTAAAACGCCTACACGGTGCTCCCTTACAAAAGAATGCAGTCCTGAGCCTGGGTTCGCCGTGATGATCGCTAAACCCCCAACCGCTAAGATTGTAGTGAGTTTGGACGGCATCACGAGATCACTGGCGCCAGCCTTTTGAATGACCAGGTGCACATCAGCAAGGTTAAGGAATTCGTTGAATTCCGAATGCGCCTGCAACGGCATGAAATTAACATTCTGGAGTTTCAATTGTTCGGCTAAATTCTCCAGTTCCTTTTGATAAGGCCCGGAACCGCAGATGATAAACTTTAATTCTGGAAAACTTCGTAACTGATCTGCCACGGCCAAAACAGAATCTAATCCTTGCTTTTCACCGATGGCTCCCGAATACATGACTATCTTGTCTGTGGACCTGTACGAAAATCTGTCCCGTAATTTTGTTTTGTCCTCAATTGGATAGAAAGAATTAACGTCCGTCCAATTAGAAAATAACATAACGTCTTTTGTCGTTTTACCCTTGACTTTCTTAACCATTCCAGGGGAGATCGTGCTGATGACATCGCATTTATCAAGGATGTATTTTTCAAGCCTGAACAAAAGACTCATGACCTTTGGAGACTTAATCATTTTCAAATCCTGCGCAGCTTCGATTTGCAAATCCTGTATATGATAGAGGAATTTTGAACCCTTGAACTTTCTAAATAATATTCCTACCAAACCAATTTGAAATGACGGAGCGACTGTCATGACAAAATCAATTTTCTTGAAGATCAACAAACGTAACAAGGGTATTGCCGCGGATAAAAAAAACGAAAGGTCCAAAATTATTCTTGTGAAGGCTGATGGCTTGGCCGGCACGTATTGAGGACAACGATAAACTCTTAGTGATCCCCCTGACCTCGAGTCAACTGATTCTTCGACGGAGTACCAAAATCTTTTTTTATAGGAAGCCTGAACTTTCCAGTACGGATAGTAAGGATAAGAAGTAACGACAGTACAATCGTAGCCTTTCGCGACAAACCACGAAATCATTTCGCCGTTATACTTACCAATCCCGGTTGGCTCAGGAGAAAAATTGTAACTAATCAGCAAGAGTCTTTTTTTCATAAGATCAAATTATGATCGAAATAACTTCAGCGTTTAGATGCATTCTCCACGCCTTTGAATGTTTATTTTTCATTATCGATCTTTTCGTTTGCAATAGCCATCTGGATACTTTATTTTCCAGCGAAAGGTTCTTACGATCTTTTCATCCTTCCGTAATAAAACATCGAATTAACCAGCTTGTTAAGCGGTTCGCAATGACTTTTGTTTTCCCAACAGCATGATATTGCTCATGACGTCCAATCATCGAATATTTGGCGAAACATTTTTCTAACAGATGCTTCGGAGAATATTGCGTTGAATACGCTTACCTGCACGACGAGACCCGTTTTATTTGCCTCAAATATCGTTTCAATCGTTGCCATCTTTTTTTGATTTTTTTTTGACTCTGCTGGTTACCTTTTAAATAGTCTTGATTTCAAAATTTCAAGTCGGAAAATTCGATTGGAATATTATTTTTTGTCATCTGCTTATTTAGGCTTTTATCTGCAAATACGGTGGTTCACCGAAAGGCTTTTCGATAAAATTCCCTGACGCCCCATATTGCGTTCATCTTTTAAGAAGATTCTTTCGAAAGACACGTGGTTTAAAAGATCAACACACCATTGAAACTGTACTCAGGTTCAGTTTACTATCCAATAATTTTTTTATCGAGTTTTTATTCTCCCTTACTAACCAATGGAGACAAATGAAATTTAAAATGCAGCGGATAACAATTTTAATCTTTTATGCGAACAGTGAAAATCGGAATATAAATCACACGGCAAGCGTACCCGCCTATTATGTTATCCAACGAAACGATAGTAATGATATTGAAGGTGCAACCAGAATAATTTGATAACATTTTTTTAAGACATGACAAAAAGACTCTTAACCTCCGCCCTCGTAATTTTAGGACTAGTTAGCCTCCTCCAGGCACAAACGCCAGGTCACAGGCCTTACAGGCAGTTTTTTGCTAATCCTTACCTTTTCAATCCTGCGTACGTAGGGATAAACAATCAGACTGAATTGAACCTATCTTATCGTCAACAATGGATAAATTTCAAAGATGCTCCGGTAATAACAGGATTAAATATTCAAATTCCCACTAATGATCGTGTAGCCCTTGGGTTCAGTCTGACATCGGACAAACAGGTCCTGTTACGTAATTCCACCTTCATGGCCACTTTCGGCTATCAAATTCCCCTTGCTGAGAATCAGTCATTGCGATTCGGACTGTCCGGTGGCGTGGGAATGAATGCGTTAGATCTTAATGCTGAGGAACTTAACACGAACGATCCCGCTGTTATCAATGCGTCAAATAATAATTTTTACGTCGATGGTAACGTAGGTGTGGTGTATTCGCATTCCGGACTTAAGGTCGGATTTGCATTCACAGAACTGTTTGCATCCAACTCATTCAATCACGATACCTTTAGCAAATTTGCATTTTCAAATTTGAGAAACAGACTGTATTCAATGAGCTACCGGTTTAACGTGGGGGTTATGGAAAACTTCGCTATAGAACCTTATGTTTTGTATCGCCAAAGTGCCGACGGATTGCAGGACGCATGGGAAGCAGCTTCAGTTGTTTACTATAAAGACAAAATTTGGACTGGTGCCGGATACAATCAAAACAATGGCTTAGCGCTTTTCCTCGGGATGAACTTGAAGGACAAACTCAGAGTTAACTACAGTTACGAATTCCCCCCAATGAAATCAGGTGTCGCTGCAACCAGCGCTCATGAACTTCATTTGACATTAAAGTTTGGAAAGAAGAAGACTCCAGTATATGCTAAGAATAATAAACCCAAATCAACGATTTACCAACGCCCTGCTAACGAGACAAGCGAAGTAGAGGAGAAGCGAAATAACGACGTCGAATCAGAAGAAGAGCAAGTAGCGATTGCTAAAAATGCTCCAGCAGAGGATGTAAAAACTACACCGTCTCAAAATAAAGCGACTGAAAATATTGCACGGACAAATCCTGAGGCAGTAAAAGTCAACAAGAATGACGTTGCAAAGACCGAGGCAGTTAGTCCTGCAGGCCGTCCAGCTAAATCATTCACTATTGCAAAAGGTCACTATGTGGTAGTAGCCGTGTTCAGCATGATGGACCACTCTACAAAATTCACCAAGCAACTTGTGAAAGAAGGATATGACGTGAACGTCGCGCTGAATCCGAAAAATAAGTTTTACTACGTGTACATCTTCTCCACCTACGATGTTGAAGAAGCCAAGAAGATGAGAAATCAATACAGGTGGAAGAATTTATTCAAAGAGGCATGGGTGTTCACAATGGATTAACACTCACCGGTAGTAAATAACATTACACTCTGGAACTTTGCTCTTAAACTTATCAACTTCCTTACTAGACACTCTTGTGTTATAACACTTGAGTGTCTTTAGTGGAAGGCCAAACAGAGGTTCCAGTTTTTTCACATTTGTATTAGAGCAGTCAACCGATTCCAAGGACAAATTTTGAAGCGCATTAAGGCTGCCGATCTGCGTCCCAGAACAATTCAACATTTTGAGACTTTGCAAGCCGACGACAGGTCCCAACTCTTCAACGGGAGTATTTGATATATCCAGATCTTCTAAACTACTGAGCTCGCCTATTGGAGAAATGTCCCTTATTGGACTGTTAGTAGCATGTAATTTCTTTATGGTTCTCAACTTAACCAGCGGAGAAAGATCGGCGAGCGCTGTCCCCGAAAATTGTAATTCCTTCAGACGGATAAAAACTCCCAACGAGGAAAGCTCATCAATTGGCGCATCTTTAAACTGAAGCGCTTCAAGTTCGATGAGCTTGTGAAGGTCTTCCCTATTTGACTTTGCACTGTTGGGCACGTGCGTCTTAAAGACTCCCTTCCAATTTTCCGAAAGCTCGTTCCACCACGTTATCAACGTATCCGTTTTGTATACGACGAGACATTCTGAATGTTTGTTTAAAAAATCCTGCACGTGGCTATCCTGAATACCAGTTTCATCGGCATAAATCTTTTTTAAATTTCGCAAGCCCATGAGCGGCTCAAGATTCTGGATTTTACTATGATCAGCTTTTAAGACCGTAAGGTTGGTGAACTGCCGTAACAGGGAAATATCCGCTACGTTCGTGTTACTGATGTCCAGCGTTCGAATTCTTTTATGCTCCTGCAATGGCGATAAATCGCTCACGCCAGTTCCATTCGCAACAAGGGCATGAATTTTCTGAAGGCGCTGAAGTGGCTCGACATCGGTTATGCCATCGTTGTCCGCTACATTGATTGAATCCAGGTTTGTTATTTTCGCCAGTTCTTCATTGGTTGGTGACGTGCTGGTCTTTGCCGCGTCACGAAAAGTCTTTTGCCACGCGAGGGGAAGTGATGCCCACCATCCTTTTAAGTCCTTTGAGTCATAAATAACAAGCACACCCTTCTTGCCACTCATAAAGGCATCGGCCATGGCCCGATCCACTTTTGTTTGATCACAATAAATTCTTTCAATGTGTGGCAGAGTTTGTAAGGCGTTTAAATCAGAGATCAACGTATGGCTTAGATAAAGAATTTTCAGGCCCGTCAGGTCGCCTAGCCCCTTGATATAGGACACCTGGGTGCTGTCCAGATCAAGAATCGTTAGATTCTTTAATGACTTGAGGGGATCGACATTGGCAACCATCGTCTTAGAGGCGTTTAGTTCAGTGAGACTGAACAAAGAATCAAGGGGAGACAAATTTGAAATTTTATCGGACTCAAGATTTAGCTGCTTTAAAGATACAAGGTAAGATAGCGGCGTAAAGTCCGTTACGTTCGTACCCTTCATTTCGAGATTCTCCAAGCGGGTCATTCTCTCCAGCACTTGGATATCGTCGACGGCAGTACCATTGATATTGAGCCTCACTAATTTGTCAGAATATTTTAGTGCAGAAATATCCTGCAACTTCGTGTTTGAAAGATTTAATTCTACGAGTTCCGTCAGGTTACGGATCGGACTTAAATCGGTCACGCTGGTATTTGATAAGTTAAGCGCCTGCAGACTTGAAAGCTGTGTTAGCGGTTCGATGTTTTGTATGTATGTATTCCCACTGAGGTCGAGCGCTTCAATCGAAGCAATATTTCGGATGTCTGATAAATCGACACTATCGGATATGTTCAACTTACGTTGGAATATCGATTGCCATTCAAAGGAAAGTTGCTTCCACCAATTGGTCAACCCTTCTTTTTCATCAAACTCATTGGTATAAATGCTGACAATTTTTAAGTCCTGATCTTTTGGTTCGTAATTTATTTCGATGTATCGTGGCGTTGTGTTATTGACGAGCTTGCCTTCAACGGTCGTGCCTTGCATATTCCGGATCAATGAGACCTTATAAAACAACCGGTCATTTGCGTTGACTTTCCCCACAATATCCTTTATGGTAAATTCAAACTTCAAGTTATCGTAAAAGAAGTCAACGTCCTTTAGGTAGGCTTGTACATCTTTATTCGTGATTACATTTCTTTTTTCGACAAGGTCGTCCTCGACTTGGACCTTTGCATCGCGAAAGATCTTCGTATAGCTCTCCGTAATGAGCACATCCTTATCGCGAGCAGAAGTGCTGGCGCTTCCAAGTGTATTGAGAACATACTCCAGAAAAGCCACCATGTCACGAACCTTTTGTTCGTGCTTTTTCACATCAGGTTTTGCGTGTTGTGCTTTCGCACTAGCCAATCCAAGAAGAAAAAAAGCTAAGACAATCCAATATCTATTTTGTCTCATAGTAGACATACTTCTTGAGAAGATTTTTTTCAGATTCGTTTTTTATTTTGACAAGATTAGAGATCAGCCAACCGGTATTGTAGCCTGGCCGGTTGAACTGGGCCAGTTCAAAATACCAACCATTGATTTGAAAAAAATGGAATTTTACCTCCTGCACGGTCTTGAATTTTAAATTCCCCTTTTTTACTTCATACAGAAATACAGAGAGATGATCCGGAACAAACTTCTTGAGCGTATACTGGCTTACACTATCTGGATTGTTAAAGGCTTTTCTCAGATTCATGAAATCCAATTCATGACTCAAAGGGTGGAGAAATTTCCCAACCTTAACCGTGTCTCTTTCGAAATAGGGTTTAAAGATATCGGCATACACCTTACTAATTACCCAACGTGTCCCCTGGTGATGTTTTTCCAATTCCATAAACAGCGTGACAGGGACTTCTTTTCCATTCATCAAAAAGAGCGTGTGTACCTCAGAAAACCAGTTACCTCCATGAAAATTCAGGATGACTGGTTTGTCTTTATTAATCACGTCTTTCGTGAATTCTACCTTCAGGTCGGTGCTAATGCCCGAATTGCTGGCATCGAATAATATCCCAATGTATTTCTTCCGGAGTTTTTCACTGCGATATAACCTATCCTTTGGATAGTAACGCTCGCCTTTTTCATCTTCCTCGCCATTGAAGCGCCGGAAAAACTGATTGACCTGTTTGTTCTCCGCGTAGAGTTTGCTTTCATCGTCCATCTCGTCCACAAGCTGGGCTTGCAGAGAAAAGGATAACAATATCAACGTTATGAATACTGAAGCTGACTTCATGCACTCGTTTCGCTCACCCTGATATCACCCAACATCACATCCCAGAATTCGATGGTTCTTCCCTGTATTTGTGTTTTCTTCCGTTCGACGTAGATGGTAATATCTTTTTTGGTGGTATCCTTATATTTTAGCCCATCATCAGACGTGCCCTCAAAACGTTGATAAATTGTTACCACGCCAACGTAACGGCCATCAGGCTGACGTTCAAGATCGCTGATGTAGTGGATATCATACCAGGAGATCGTAACGCGATCATAATTAAGCGCCATCAGGCGCTCGAAATACTTACGTACTTTGTAATAATTTATTTCTTTGCGATTTAGCGACGAAACGCCCATCTCACTATCCGGAGCAAAAAGCTCTTCGGCCCGGTCCATGACACGGGTGGCTTCTGAAAAAGGTGTTTTTTTATTGCCTATGATGCTGATGTACTTGCTCAAGTCGCGAACTTTTTCTAAGGCGAGGGAATCTATCGCTTGCTTTCTAGCAGGACTGATGTCAGCATTTTGGCCCATCGAAAGACTCACCGTGCAGAGGGCAGCAAACAAGGCGGATAAAAATTTATGATTAAGCATTTTATTGTTTTTTAGAATTTTATGTCATTACTGTTTCACCAGCTCAACTTCAGTGATCTTCCCTGAATTGTCGATTTGAAGATTCCCGATCTTGTCAGCTTTCTTCTTCTGATCTTTTAAATAGTTAAGGTAATTCTTGATGGTAGTTGGCCGGTCATAATCCTTTTGCCCGCCTGATTCGTGAATTACAATTAATACCGGCGTATCAGCGGATGCAAACATGCTCAGCGCCTCGTTGATGGTGCTGTTGGCAGATGCTTCATTGCTTGAATTCGAAATGCTGGTGAAATACTCTTCGAGCTTAGCCTGAGGATCCTTCTTGTTGGCTTCAGCAGCAGCAGCACGTCTAGCCGCTTCTTCCTCAGCCTCCCTCCTTTTGCGCTCATCTTCCTGTTGTTTTTTAAGGGCCGCCGCCTCTTGTTCCATTTTAGCTCTTTCTGCCGCGGCAGCTGCTTCGGCAGCTTTCTTTTTACTCTTACAGCCTCCCCCAACGGCCATGAGGATGACCAGGAGAGCAAGCATAATAAATCTTGGTGATTTTCGGATTACATGTATCATTTCGTGTTCTGGTTTGTATAAGGACTCCTTAATTAATAAACATTGTGCCAAAATCTTAAGGCGCGAAAGTAAAAAAAGTTAACGAACTTACCGCTTAACTATTACACAAACGCAATATGTAAAAGATGTGTAGAAAAAGTCTACACTTCAAGTCTACATTCATTTATTGACTAAGCTCCGTCCCCTCAACTCCCACGACATTCTAGAATCTAATATTTAAGGGTCACGGTTCAGTCGAGATGCAGCTATTATCTGCGCAGTCAAACCGTCAGACGCACCAAAAATAAATACATACTAAATTGGTTTAAGGATAGCTTGATAAAATTTTAGAACACAAGGTTATACGTGAAGTCAAAAACCAGAGCGCCCAATGTATCTCAGAAGCTTTTATAAATTATTTCAGCGAGGAAATTGATATTGTGAGATGCCTGCGCGTAAGTGCCTTCAGATCGCGAAGGTCATCGTGCAAGACAAAAGTTATAGTCGAACAGCCAATTCAGTTTTCAATTTCACCCAAAGGCTAGTATTCCAAAAAATAATTTGCCAGTACTCGCTTATATCCCTATTTAGTTCTGCGCTGCCAGCTAAAATTAGATTTAGGAGCAGTCCGCTATAAGTTATTTCACCATGGAGGGACGGATTTCCCCTAAAGAAAAAGGGCTTCAAAACACATACACAGACTTATATTCACAGCACCTTTGTAAATGACGACAAAATGGAGAAACCATTTAGCGAATAGCCCTCGCATCAAGCGAAGGCCCTTGAAAAATCATTTGCAAACGAAGTATATTCACGGTCGATAATGAGTCATATTTGACGATGATCGTCCTTGTATTTACCGCAACTTCAGCGTAATATTTTTTCGCAGTTTACATCGTCCTGACTATTTGCCATTGACCTTGGAATAGTGTAGCTCATCGACCCATCATTGTAATTTCGCCAGTTCCGGCCGACCTTTGAAATTATTAGTACTTGTATTACATGTCAATTTCATCAGACTTAATCAAGTATTGACAACCACTAAAGCCCTTAACACATTTTATCTTCTATCCATTTGTAAAAATTCTGTATTATTAAACTTTGAAAAGATGAAGTGGATCCTCTCAGTACTTATTGTCGTCAGCCTTTATAATAATACATTCGCCCGCGATATTTTCGTCGGCGGAGCAGGCGCATCGGATACCAATCCCGGCACTGCGGCACAACCGTTTGCGACCATTCAGAGGGCGGCTAGCGTAGCCGTTGCGGGAGATGTCGTTAAAATCAGGGGTGGTATCTATCGTGAAACCATCGTGGTTGCAAATTCTGGCGTCACTTTCGAAAATGATCAGGGAGCAACTGCCATTATCAGCGGTCTCAACGTGGTCGATGGCACAGGCTGGACTGTACACAGTGGAAATATCTACAAAAAGTCCATTACATTACCGGTTAACGGGTATAATACCTCCACTGCTCGTGTGTCTGGAGATCCGCATTACGTAGGTGCTACCATATTTGCAAATCAACTTTTTCAGAACGGGGAAATGCAATTCGAAGCGCGTTGGCCAAATATTACAAAGTTCGCTGATTTGTTGGACCGCACCAAATACAGAAACGGGGTAGACTATACCAACGGATTCAATATGACAGACATAACGGACGCTGCTATTCCTGTAGCGGCTCCTGGACTCGTTGGCGCGACACTCGTTTCTAATGGTTGGTTCGCGACCGATACTAGAACCATCACCGGACATTCAGGGTCGAGAATCGATTGGGCTGGAGGGATATGGAACAATACCGCGACAGGCGTATGGTGCCGTAAGCGCTACTACCTAACCGGTAAACTGGCATTGCTCGATGCTGCAAAAGAATGGCACTATGAGAACGGCACACTTTATTTTTATCAAACAGGAGGAGGAGCGCCTACGGGAACAATTGAGTACAAAGCCAGAAACTACGGATTCGACGGGAGAGGTAAAAATAACATCACGATCAAGGGACTGACTTTCATCGGATGTGATCCATACATGGGAGATCGTAACTCTAACAACACGGTTATAGATAACATCCGGGCGAGCTACATGTCGCATCACGTCCGTCACGACGTAGTGGAATGGCAGGGCGTGGGAATGTCCAAGCAATTCGGGACTAAACTTTTAGGCCCCAATTCAGTTATAAAAAACTCCGAGTTAACCTATTCGGGTTCTTCCGGTGTGTGGCTAGGGGCTAACTGCAGGGCTGAAAATAACCTGATGCACGACATGGGTTATGTTGGATATTGGGCTAATCCAATTTCACTTTGGGGGACCGATGACAACCAGGTCATTACCAGGAATACCATATACAGAACTGGCCGGAGCGCTTTTGATTTCGGGTACAATTTTGGACAAGCCCCCGGGACTTCTAAACATTTCAATGTAGAGATTTCATACAATGACTTCTCAGAGTCTTGTTTGATAAGTTCTGACGGTGGAGCCACGTACGCTTGGGGACAGTGTGATTTAACGGGGTTGAACTATCACCATAACTGGATACATGACATCAAGGAGAGGGAACAGGTTGACGGCGGCGTAAACGTGGGAATTTATTTCGATCAGGCAACAGGACCGGGGGCTATTCATCATAATGTAACGTGGAATTGTGCTGACGCAGATTTGTACCATGAGACTACCAACGATTGGCGACCTGTAAAAGGGACATGGACACACCCTGACACGAAGATGAATATTTACAATAACACTTTTTGCAATACTGCACAGGGGGCGGTAAGTTCTTATAGGAGTTATGTTGCCTCAACCCTTGATGTTCAAAGGAATAATATCTACCGGTTGCCAATTATAGTTGCATGGCAACCCGGTAATAATGGAAATACTACAAACGCAATATTATCATCTACTGATCCCCAATTCGTAGGAACTGGGCAAGGTGGCCTTAGGTATCGTCTACGCGCGGGCTCTCCTGGTATTAATACCGGGCTGATAATTCCAGGTTATACCGATGGTAGCGTCGGCGCTCCAGATATCGGTGCTTACGAATTCGGCGGATCTGATTGGATACCCGGATACACACCGGTACCAACTACAACTCCAACGAATACTCCTCCCACAGGTAGCATCACTGCTCCGGCAAACAATACTTCCTTTGTGCAAGGGACAGCGATCAACATCACAGCGGTCGCCGCCGATGCCAATGGTTCTGTAACACGGGTCGAATTCTTTGATGGTACCACGAAGCTTGGTGAAGATACTTCAAGTCCATATAGTTTCACATTGAACAACGGAACGGTTGGAACACATACGCTTACCGTAAGAGTTACGGACAACGGCAATAGCACCACGACTTCAGCCCCTATAACAATTACAATAACCGCTAACGCTGCTCCAACGGTTTCCATTACCGCACCGGCAAACAACGCCACGGTAGCAACGGGAACTCCAATTAATATTACAGCAACTGCAGCCGACGCTAATGGCACGGTTACCAAAGTTGAGTTCTTTGATGGAACAACAAAATTAGGTGAAGATCTTGCCAGCCCTTATACTTTTGTCTGGAACAATGCAACGGCCGGAGCACATAGCCTTACCGCTAGAGCTACCGACAATGCGAGCCTCGTTACGACATCAACTGTAGTCAATATTACTGTGGGAGCTGCTGTAAACGCGCCGCCCGTCGTAGCGTTGACCAGTCCGGCGAACAATGCACAATTTACTGCTGGCGCGACGATTACCCTTACAGCAACGGCATCCGATCCCAACGGTACTGTAACAAAAGTTGAATTCTTTAATGGAACAACGAAGCTTGGAGAAGATCTCACGAGTCCTTATAGCTTTACATGGACTAATGCGTCAGCGGGAGCCCATACCGTAACCGCGCGAGCGACCGACAATGGAAATGCGGCAACGACATCCACGGCGATCACCATAAACGTAGGAGCAGTAAATACGCCTCCCGTTGTTTCTCTGACGTCGCCTGCTAACAATGCACAATTTACGCCCGGGTCCGCGATTACCTTAACGGCAACCGCCTCGGATGCGAACGGTACTGTGACGAAAGTGGAATTCTTTGACGGAACGACAAAGCTTGGTGAAGACCTCTCTGCGCCTTATAGTTTTGCCTGGAATAACGCGGCCGATGGTGCACACGTGCTTACGGCCAAGGCGACCGATAACGGGAACCTCGTGACCACATCATCTGCCGTGACCATAACAGTCACTACGAGCACGAATACCCTGCCCGTTGTATCTATCACGGCCCCGTTAAACAACGCTCAATTTGCAAACGGAAACTCAATTACGATATCCGCGACAGCATCGGACGCCAATGGTACGGTTACGAAGGTTGAATTCTTCGATGGCACAACCAAAATCGGTGAAGACCTCACAAGTCCTTACAGCTTTATTTGGACGAATGTTGCCTCCGGAACTCACGCGGTGAGCGCAAGGGCTACCGATAACCTGGGCGGTATTGGCAGTTCAACAACGATAACTATCTCAGTTGATGCTCCTGCAAGTCCAGTCGTAGAAGCCGGGGAGAATATGTTTTTGACACTTCCGGAAAATTCCCTGACGATGAATCCTTCGATATCTTCAGACGGACCAGTCGAGACCAATTGGACTCAGGTTGAAGGCCCCAACACAGCGTCAATGTCAGATCGAACCGCGGAGCAGGTCAGCATCGGTGATTTGGTCGAGGGGACATACGTATTTGAGATTTCGGTAACCAATGGTAGTGGTCTCAGCACGACAGACATCATCACCATCACCGTGATTGGCTCGTCAGGTGGAGAAAATCCAGAGCTTGCTCAAGCCGGTATTCCTCGCTTCTTCTCGCCAAACGACGATGGAATGGGAGATTATTGGGAATGGCAAAACAATGAAGCCTTTGCAAATTCATTACTGACAATCTTTAACCGGTCGGGTCAGAAAATTTTCGAAGCTGTATCGTACAATGATACCTGGGATGGAAAAATGGATGGTCAACCCCTACAACCCGGAGACTATTATTATGTGATCAAGATGGAAGATCTTACCGATCTCAGAGGCGCAGTGAGAATCATTCGCTAGAATATATATTGGGCAAAATGTCTTAAGTCAAAATTGCTTACGGCATTTCTTTCTTGAATCAAACGGACTCTTGCTAAACGATTAGCAGAGTCCGTTTGGCTTTTTGGGGGTAATGACCACATCTATCATCCTCCTTAAAGCTTGGACTGGCAACACATCGGTGGGAGTACCCTCGTTTATGATTTTTCCATGTTCAATAACGTAAACATGATTGGAAAGCCTGATCACTTCAACGATGTCGTGACTGACCAAAATTGTAGTAAGGTGATATTGTTGATGTACCTTCAAAATATAGTCTTGAATTTTTAATCGCAAGTCTGTATCGAGAGCAGACATGGGTTCGTCGAGAAGTAAAACTGCAGGCCTTCGAACAAGGGCCCGGGCCAAGGCAACACGCTGACGTTGTCCACCCGATAACACGAGAGGCTTTTTGTCGAATAAGCTCGTCAATTCCATCAACGTTAATAATTCATCTACAATGGAATGCGACTGTCCCCGGTTCAATCCGTACTCCAGGTTTTCTTTTACAGTCAGGTTCGGAAACAATGCGTAGTCCTGAAAAACAATACCAATGTCTCGCTGCTGTGGCTTCAGGTTAATTTTTTTTGATGAGTCCAGCCAAAGATGTTCTCCAACAGAAATACGCCCCTGATCGGGCGTTGACAAGCCGCAAAGCGTTCGAAGAATGGTTGTCTTCCCGGCGCCGGAAGGGCCATAGAGTGTAACCAACGCTCCCTTCGGAACTGCGAACTCCACATCGAGTTGCATTTCACCCAGCGCGGAATACAACTTCTTTTTAATCGCTACCTGAATCATATTGCTTTGCTGGTTCGTAAACGATAATTGACCAGATAGACAATCAGTAAAGTAGAAAACGCGAACAGCAACAGTGTCATCGCATATAAATTTGCCTGTTGATAGTTCATTGCTTCGACTTCATCGTACAACGCAATGGAAACTACCCTGGTCTCACGGGGAATATTTCCGCCTACCATCAGCACTACTCCGAACTCACCGACGGTGTGCGCGAAGGAAAGGACGAATGCTGTAATGAGCGATGTACGGATATTGGGGAGCAAAATCCTAAGGAGCGTAGTAAGCCTTCCCTTTCCCAAAGTATATGACGCTTCCACTAATGACAAAGGGAGCAATTTTAATCCACTGTGTATGGGCTGTACCATAAACGGAAGGCTGTATAAAATCGATGCAACGATGAGCCCTTCAAATGTAAAAACTAGTCTAAGGTCAAAATACTGCTCCAAAAATTTTCCGAATGCGTTCTGCGGGCTAAATGCCAATAATAGATAAAAGCCCAGCACGGATGGAGGCAAGATCAATGGAAGGCTCACCAGCGCTTCGATCACATATTTAATTTTATATCGGCTGTACGTAAGCCAATAGGCAAGCGGAACACTCAATAAAAAAAGAATAACCGTGGTAACCGTGGCGAGTTTAAACGTGAGGATAAAAGGGTCCCATTGGAGCATGCATCGGCGAAGTTATTACTTTTTGGTAAACCCAAAATAGCCCAAAATTTTCGAAGCCTCCGTACCCGTCATGAAATCCTTAAAGGAACGGGCCACAGGATTTTGTTCGGCCTTCTTTAGAATCACAAATCCTTGCTCCAAAGGCTTGTGAGAATCTTCAGGAATGACATAATAGTGTCCGCCTAATTTTTTCATCGTAGGCGAAAGCGCAAGCGACAATGCAATGACGCCGGCATCGGCTGCTCCTGTTGTCACAAATTGGGCAGTTTGGGAGATATTTTCTCCGTATACCAACTTGCTTTTTATTTTTTCATAGACTTTATAATGCTTCAAAGCTTCCTCAGCCCTTCTACCGTAAGGTGCATGCTGCGGATTTGCTATGGCAACTTTCTTGACCATTTTGTCGAGGAGCGAGTTTATTTGCTCCTTGTTAGGATCAACAGTCTTACTCCAGATTACAATCCGCCCTATACCGTAAGTATAAACTTCAGAAACGGCAATTCCCTTTTTTTTGAGTGTCAGCGGATATTCGATGTCCGCCGAGAAAAAAAGGTCAAAAGGCGCGGTCTGGGATATTTGCTCGAAGAGTTTACCGGACGAACCGTACGTTACCTCTATACGCGCCCCGGGATTGGCGTTTTCAAATACAGCAACTGCCGAGTCCAGCGCAAACTTCAAATCAGATGCCGCAGCGATCAAAATTGCACCAGAATTTTGCCCTCGTGAAAATGTGCTGGTAATTAAAAAAAGTAATAGAAATACGATTTTCTTCATGTTCCCTAATTTTTAGAAAATAATACCTGAATTGAAGTCAGTTGTCGGATCCAACGTGCGTGTTTTTTATCCTGCGGCACCACCAGTCTGAATGGACCTTCCGTGGCAGCGAGCGGTTTCCCGTCTACTTCATGGGCCAGTAGTATGATTTTATCGGAAAATTCAGGATCTATTTCAGGTAACGAGAAAACAACTTCATATCCGTCGCTTGCTTTGACAAGAACAAACTTCGCAAGATTTTCACCACGCAAGTCCTTGCCCAACGTGACGCCTGCTGAATCCAGTATTGTCCATAACATCACACCTTTAAAGGTATGCTCTTTACCGTCGCGGTCTTTGGCTTTAACTTCAGAACTTTTTAAGGCCGCCAATTCCTTTACTGAAAGTTTCAAGGGCCTGAGCAGTTCTCCACCCACTGCAAAGGACGCCCCAGGATCCTGGCTAAAGCCTGTGTTAACAATGAGCACAAGCCAAGTCAAGGCATAGACTAAAGAAAAGATAAGTTTCATTGAGCTAGGGACTAATTAATCGATATGTATATTTGGATATATCGCAAGGTAAGAAGGATCTAATCAACACAACAACGTCGCTAATAGAAATTATGCAGATGGAATCTTAGATCGTATGAAAAACCGACTTCACCCTACAAACAGTTTAAATCAATTTCAGGATGTCCATGTTCTTATCGACAATAGAATGAATCTTGTCGCTGAGTTTTTGATAGGCCACCAGCATTTCCAATCCGGCTGATGTTACCTCCGTTCCTCCTCCCTTTTCGCCCCCTTTATGAGCAATTACGTAGGGCTTCCGGCCATTCGCATTCAATCCTTCCACCATTTCCCAGGCTTTCTTGTACGACATTCCCATCGACTTTGCGGCTTT
>Ga0157380_10001113_pt1 | contig 17339 bp, 17 predicted proteins | sample S35metaG_FD_119757 | JGI IMG/M metagenome (GOLD analysis project Ga0157380, IMG submission 119757) | Switchgrass rhizosphere microbial communities from Kellogg Biological Station, Michigan, USA - S3-5 metaG | ecosystem: Host-associated > Plants > Roots > Rhizosphere > Soil | place: USA... | reverse complement strand
AGTTCGTCAAAATCCCGCACCGGCCCATCCATCCCAGCCCGATGCAGGACCCTCATCCACCCATCTACATGGCGTGCACCCGCGCCGACACGCTGAAGACCGCGGGCTCACGCGGCATCGGGGCGCTCGTGCTCGGATTTGCCGGCTCCGACGACATTGCCGCCAAGAATGCGATCTACAGGGGGCATTTCGCCAGTCGCCGGGCAGAGGATCAGGTCGGCTATCGCCCGACCGAACATCTTGCCGCACTGTGCCCCGCCGTGGTGCTTGAAGACCGCGAAAAGGCGCGCCGCATCGGCCTTCGCGGCCAGCGCTTCTTCGTCGAGTCGCTCGGTTACTGGTATTCGGGCGGACCACGGCCCGATGTCGAGGATCTCGACGCCAGCGAGAGTCTCGCCGCTCTCGTGCGGCACAAGGAGGAAACGGTCGCCTGGCTCTCCGAAGAGAAGATCGCCATCGGCGGCCACCATACCGAAACCTTCGAAGTGGCCGAGGACGCCTACGGCACGCCGGAGGACTGCATCCGCTACGTCACCCGCCTGTTCGACGCCGGTGCCGACGAGATCCTCTTCATGTTCCAGATGGGCGGAATCCCGCATGAGGTGATCATGGAGACGATCCGCAACATCGGGGAAAAGGTCATCCCCCATTTTCGCGAGCGCGGGCGGATCGCTGCGGAATAGTACGAATGAAATCAGGCGGCGCACTGTCACGCCGCCCGATCCGCGATCGTGGATTACACCGTCTCAGATGAACGTATCCGTGTTCTGCTCGCCCAGCAGGACGCCCCCCAAGTTGCGGGCGAACTTGTCGGGATTGTTCGCGACATGGGTGCGGCCGGTGTGGATGTCGCAGAAGGTCCGGGCGATCGGCGCATTGCGATACACGCCCTGCGCGCCGCAGCTGTGGAACATGCGGCTGATAAGCGCGGCGCAACGATCTACGGTTTCGGCGGCCTGGTGCCGGAACAGCAGGCGTTCCTCCAGCTCCGGTCCCTTGCCCTCGACGGCGAGCTCCATCATGCGCGCCAGGTTGCGGCGCAGCACCAGCTTGCATTCGTCGACCGTTGCCGTCGCCTCGGCGATCAGCCGCTGCGCCGACGGATCGAGCGCGGTGCGGCTCATGTCGTTGCTGCTGACGCGCTGGGACGCAAAGGCCCGGAACGCGTCGATCGCACCCTCCATCGCGCCGATGGTCGATGTGGACACGGCGCGCACGAAGATCTGGCCGAACGGCAGGCGGTAGATGGGGTTGGTGTTGACCGCGAGACCGGGGCTGCTGCTTTCGCGACCGTCGCGCGAGTGGTGGACGCGGTGATAGGGCACGAAGGCGTCCGCGATCTCCACGTCATGACTGCCTGTACCGCGTAGGCCGACCGTGTCCCACACTGGGTGGACCACACCGTCGCTCTTGGGAACAAGGAACGTGACGTAGTCGGGCGCGCCGCCCTCCGGTGGCGTCAGCAGCCCGCCCAGGAACAGCCAGTCGCAATGATCGACGCCGCTCGAAAAGCCCCAGCGTCCCGAAATGCGATAGCCGCCCTCCGCCGGTGTGATCTTCGCCCTGGGCATGTAGGAGGAGGAAATGAGCGTGCTGTTATCATCCGCCCAGACGTCGTCCTGCGCCTGGGTATCGAACAGGGCGAGCTGCCAATTGTGCACCGCGATCACGCCATAGATCCAGCCGGTCGACATGCAATTGCGGGCCAGCGCCATCTGCACATCGAAGAACACCGTCGGGTCCATCTCATAGCCGCCGTGGCTCGCCGGCTGGAGGACGCGGAACAGGCCCGCCTCATGCATCTCCGCGACGGTGGCGTCGGGCACCTTGCACTCGCTCTCCGCCTGCGCCGCGCGCTCGCGAAGCGCCGGCCCCATGGCGAGGGCGGCCTGGACGAGATCGTCCGCCCGGGGGTTGGCGATGGTCGTGAACCTGTTCATGCTGCTCTCCTGTTGTCCTGTACGTCGAAGCCGATGCTGAAATCATGGCCCCACAGGCTGGCGGCCGTGCTTTCGAATGCGATGTGATTGTCCCAGTCCATCTGACGGCCGCCGAAGCCCAGTTCGATGGCGAAGCCACCCGGCGTCATGCTGTAGAAAGAGATGACGCCGTCATTGATGTGTCTTCCAAGCGAAGCCATCAGCTTCACTCCGGCGGCCGCCACCCGGTCCATCGCACGGCCGACTTCGTCCATATCCGGATATTCCAGCATCATGTGGACGCAACCAGACGGCACCTCACCCTCGAAGAGCGCGAGGCTGTGATGACGCGGGTTGTCGGCGTGCATGAAATGGATGCGCATGGCCGGACCGGCATCGCCCTGGGGACGATGGATCATCAGGTCGGCCATACCCATGCCCATGACATCGGTGAAGAATGCGCGGGTCGCCTCGAAATTCGGAGCGGGCAACACCGTGTGGCCCATGCCCTGCCCCGCCATCACAAAGGAAGGGATGCCGATCGGCGAGACGAAGCGGACGAAATCGCTGCGATAGCCCCAGCATAGTTCGTGCCGGTTGCCCGCCGGGTCGCTGAACCGCGCCATGGCGATGAATCCGCGCGCTGCCGCATCGTCCGCGCTCGCCCGCTGGACAGGCGTGCCCGACGCGGCGACCCGTTCGAGCATCCGATCGTAAGAGGCCTCGTCAGACATTTCCCAACCCGACGCGGCGTAACGGTCCACCGGCCCGCGGTCGACGAAGATGCGCCCACGCCGTTCGTCCGCCTTGAGTGCCAAGCCTCCACCGGGAAGCCGTTCGGCGGCGAGACCGATGATGGCTTCACCGTAATCGATCCATCCCGTGGGCGAGGGCGACTCGGCGACCACATAGGCCAATCCCTTCACCTTCATGCCGTCTCTCCTGCATTGATGCGCAATTCCTAGTCGGAACTCAGCGGCAACTTCCTTGACCTTGATCAATGACTCCCAGATTTGCGTATTTTAACGTAGTTATTACTACGCATTTCAGCTTCCATAACCGGTTGCTGAGCTTCGGGAGAGCATGGCTATGGCAACGACAGCAGAATATGGTCTGGGCAAGCAGACGTTTCCCCGCGGCTGGTTCATGATCGGGGAATCCGAGACAATCACGACCAAGCCCCAGGCCGTCCGCTTCTTCGGGCGCGATTTCGCCCTCTATCGCGGTCATAGCGGCCGGGTCGTGCTGCTTGATGCCTATTGCCCGCATATGGGCACGCATCTGGCGCATAATACCACGAGCTGGGTGGTGCGCGACGGCCAGCATGTCGAGGGCGACTCGATCCGCTGCCCCTATCATGGCTGGCGCTTCGGCCCGGACGGCAAGGCGGACGACATCCCCTATCACAAGGGAACGGTGCCAAAGGCCGCGTGCGTCAGGTCATGGAAGATCGAGGAACGCGGCGGATGCGTCTTCGTCTGGCACGACCCGGAGAATGGTGAGCCGGACTATCAACTGCCCACCTTCGCGCAATGGGACGATCCGTCCTGGGTGCGGTGGAAGATCGACCATCTCGGCACGCTGCCGTGCCATCCGCAGGAGCTGATCGACAATATCTGCGACATGCAGCATCTGTCGCCGATCCATGGGTCGACTGTCGACTATTTCGAAAACGAGTTTCGGGACCATGTCGCGATGCAGCGGCAGGGCGGCGGCCATCGCACGCTGACGCACGGCAAGGGCTTCAGCACCGACACCTGGTACACCGGCCCCGGCATCCTGCAGAGCCTCATGACGGGTGACTATGAGTCGCTGATGATGATCTGCCATACGCCGGTCGACGACGGGGTCACCCGCGCCTGGCACGCGCTGATGGTCAAAGCGCCCAACTGCCCGCCGACCGCCGGGGACATCGCCAATGCCCGCGCCTATCAGGCAGAGGCGCTCAGCGCCTTTGCCCAGGATTTCGAGGTCTGGAACTACAAGGCGCCCGCGCTCACGGTGATGAAGCTGAATGAGGACGGCCCATTCGACAAGGCGCGCATGTGGTACAGGCAATTCTACAATCCACGAAGCGAAGCGGCCAAGTATCAGGATCGCGTTCGCGGCATCCACCGGATTCCCGGCGTGCCCGGCCTGAACGAACCGCCGCTGGCGGCAGAGTGAGAGGCGCGCGATGACCATTCAGCTCCGCCCCCGTTCGGGCGTCCGCCAGACGATCAGCCATGTGAACCTGCATTATGCGACGCAGGAAGACGGCCCCGCCGCGGCACGGCTCATGGAACTGCTCGGCCTCGTCAAGACCCAGGAAATGCCACTGCCCACCGGCGGGCTGTTCTACCGCTTCACGGTCAACGAGCATGATATCAACCAGCCCGACGGCATCATCTATCTCAGCCCACTGCCCCCCGCGACCGCTGGCCTGTTCGCGGCCATGCGCGAGCGTCTGGGCGTGGGCGGACCAGACGAGCATCCTGCCGTGGGCGCCTATCGCGCGGCCAATGCGATCGACCCGGAGTTCAACCTCCATGTCGGCTTTCTTGTCGACTCGCTGGAGTTCATCGAGGAGCGGTTCGCCGCGCTGCGCGACGACCCGGAACTGTCGAAGCGGAGTGCAATCCTCGTCAATCGCGCGCTGCCCGGCAACCCCGCCATCGACGCGCGGCTCGATGCGTCACCGCTCTACAAGGACGTGACGCGCTACACCTATGGCCGGAACGGGGTGCAGGCGTTCATCTCGACCGATCTGATCGTCGACGGCCCGCTCGCGGAACGCATGGTCATCGAATTCGACTATGTGTTTCCCGGCTATGCCGAGCACATCATGTCCGTCTCAGAGGTCACGCCGGAGACGGCGCGAGAAATCGCCTGACACAGACCCGAGCGGCCGTTCGGGTGACGACCGAGTCGGACCATGCCCAGCACCTTCTCGTCAAAGTCCGCCATTGCGTCGAGGTCGTGAACCAATGTCTTGGCGAACATGTACGTCATGCCACGACGGCGCGGCGGGCTCAGGCAGCGCCGCGCAAGAAATCCGTCGTGGGCACCGCAGGCGCAGCCCTGCGCAGAGCGCCCAGCACGCCTGCCCAATAGCGTTCCGATCCGTCGGCCAGCCGCCAGCCGTGCAGCCGGCGCGTGAGCAGTTGAAGATCATATTCCTCGCTGATGCCGATCGCGCCGTGCACGGCATGAGCGATGGCGGCGATCTGCGCCGCGGCGAGGCTCGCGCCATGTTTGGCCAAGGCGGCGTCGATCGTGCGCGGCGGCAGACCGCCCCGCGCGCCGATTGCCGCCGCGACGCGCGCGGCGACGGCCTGTTCGGCGAGGATCGACAACTGCTGCTGCACTGCCTGCTGTTTGCCGATCGGCTTGCCGAACTGCACGCGCTCATTGGCGTAGGCGACGGTCATCTCCATCACCCGGTCGGCCGCGCCGCTGATGAGGGCGGCGCGCAAAATCGCGGCGACCGGGCGCAAGGCCGCGCCATCGACACCGCTGACATAGCCGTCGACATCGTGATGGACGCCGGTCGGAACGGCGGAGGCGGCAGTGAGAACAGGCGCGTCCGCCGACCCGGAAAGAATATGGGCTGCGACCGTGCCGCACGCCACGGCACCGCTGCCCGTCGCGATTGCGATCGGCCCCTCGGGAATGTCCATCGACGCACGGGCGAGGAGTGCACGGGCGATCATCGTCTCGCCGACCGGCATCGGCACGGCGCGCCCGCCGAGAATGGCGAAGAGGGGGACGAGCTGCGCCAGCGAAAGCCCCGCACCACCCGCTTCCTCTGGAACGAGCGCGTCAAGAAAGCCTGAGTCGACGAATGCGCTCCACAGCGGCGCTGGATCGCCGCCCTCCTCCACCGCGCGAACGGCGGCGGGGGTACAGGCATCCTCGACCATGCGCGCAAACGGGTCGATCAGTTCAGACATATCCATGGGCTCGCCCCTTTCCGTCTTATCGCAGGCCCAGGCCCCGGGCGATGATCCCGCGCAGAATTTCGCGCGTACCGCCTCGCAACGAGAAGCTGGACGCGATGTGAGTGACATACAGCAGCGTACGGTAAAGTTCCTGATCGACGCGCTCGTCGGGATGCGCGGCCAGATCGTCGCCGATCAGCGCGGGCACGGCCTGCTCGAAGCCGGTGCCCAGATCCTTGACCAGCGACGCCTCCACCACGGGGCTCTCGCCCGCCACCAGCCGCGCGGTCACGGCAAGCGACATTTCGCGCAGCACGCCGAGTTGCGCCGTCAGCGAACCGACAAGCTCCATTGTCGCGCTGTCGCGGCGACCGACGGCGTCAATATGGCGGACCCAGGCGTCGATCAGCACCACGCTGGAATAGATGCGTTCCGGCCCGCTCCGCTCGAATGCCAGCTCGGCGGTCACCTGTTTCCAGCCTTCGCCCTCGGTCCCGATAAGGGCGTCGGGCGCGAGCTGCACGTTCTCGAAGAACACCTCGGCGAAATGCGCGTCGCCGGTCAGATCAACGATCGGGCGGACAGTGACGCCGGGCAATTTGAGGTCGACGATCAGCTGCGACAGCCCCGCATTGCGGTCAGCGGCGGAACCAGAGGTCCGCACGAGCGCGATCATGTAATCGCTGTGCATCGCGTTGGTCGTCCAGATCTTCTGGCCATTGAGCAGCCAGCATCCGTCAGCCTGCCGCTCGGCGTGCGTGCGCACGCTGGCCAGATCGGAACCCGAGCCGGGCTCGCTCATGCCGATGCAGAACAGCGCCTCGCCCTTGCAGATGCGCGGCAGATAGAAGCGGCGCTGTTCCTCGGTGCCGAAGTTGAGGATGAGCGGCCCGCTCTGCCGGTCGGCAATCCAGTGCGCTGCAACCGGCGCACCGGCGGACAGCAGCTCCTCGACGACCACGAAGCGAGTGAACGGACTGCGATCCCCGCCGCCATATTGCGTGGGCAAGGACAGGCCGAGATAGCCCGCCTGCCCCAGCCTGCGGCTGAACTCGGCGTCGAAGCCCTGCCATGACCGCGCCCGTCGATGGGGCGGACGGTCGGCAATCGCCTCCGCGATGAGCGCGCGCAACTCCGGTCGAAGCGCTTCATCCTCGGTCGGCAGGGTCGAGAGGGTCAGGGTGTCGAACAAGGCAGGCTCTCACTCGGCTGAACGGTGGCAAGGAGATGGGGCGGAGCACGCCATGTGTCCAATATCGTTTTTCAGCGATTCGATATTTCCTGTATATTACTCGCCATGGCCACGAAGTTGGCGATGATGGGATCGGTCACGCCGCGCCGTGTCGCGATGCCGGTTTCTATGGGTACCCGCTGTGCCAGCGGCACGAGACGCACGCCCTGTGGAGTGGCCCGCGCCGCGCGGGCCGGCACCAGCGCGACCCCCAGGCCGCTTCGCACCAGCGCCAGCACCGCGTGGAGCTGAGCCGCCTCCTGCGTCACATTCGGCACGAAGCCGGCCTCATGACACGCGGTGAGCGTGATGGCATGAAGGACGCTGATCCGACTTTGCAGGACGAACGGCACGTCCGCCATCCGCTCCAACGCGACGCGCCCGGCATCGACGTGCGGGCTGTTCTCGGTCACCGCCAGATGCAGTTCGTCGCGGTCGATGACCTTCGTCTCCAGCGGCGCGATCTCAAGCAGCGGCAGCCGCACCAGCCCGACGTCGAGCGCGCCCGCCATCATCTTGCGGGCGATATCGGCGCTCGTCCCCTCTTCCAGCACAAGTTCGACCAGCGGATAGCGATGCCGGAAGCTGGGCACGATACGCGGGAGCAACTCGAACGTCGCCGAACCCACGAAGCCGAGCCTCAGCCGCCCCCGTTCGCCCGCCGCGCCCTCGCGCACCGCCAGCCGGAAACGATCGGCCTGCGCCAGCGTCTCGCGGGCAAGGTCGAGTGCTGCGCGCCCCGCCGCGGTGAGCGAAACGCCGCGCGGCCCACGATCGAACAAAGGCGCGCCCAGCTCCTCCTCCAGCTTGCGGATCGCCACGGTCAGCGGCGGCTGCGACATATGGAGACGCTCCGCGGCGCGATGGAAATTGCGCGTTTCCGCCAAGGCAACGAAATACCGTAGCTGGCGCAATTCCATGATAGCATCCGTATATCAATTGGGTCACATTCAATATTAGCTTGTCACGCGAGGAACGCCTAGCCTCGTCACAAGCATTCGATCTTTTGCGACCGCCCCCAGGAGACGCCTTTGGACCCCTTTCTACACGTCGAACGCGACGGTGCCGTCGTCATCGCCCGGTTCAACCGGCCCGACGAACGGAACACGATCACTGAAACAGCGCATAGCGAGGAAATTGTCGATTTCTGCCGCGCGATGGCCCGCGACAACGGGGTGCGCGCGATCGTGCTGACCGGCAGCGGCAAGGCCTTCTGCGCTGGCGGAAACGTCAAGCTCATGGCGGAGCGGGCGGGCATGTTCGGCGGTACGCCCTATGAGATCCGCAACAGCTATCGCACCAGCGTCCAGATGATCGGACCGGCGCTCCTCGATCTGGAAGTTCCGGTTATCGCGGCGATCAACGGCCCCGCCATCGGCCTCGGCCTCGACATTGCGTGCATGTGCGACATCCGGCTGATCGCTGACACCGCGGTGGTGGCGGAAAGCTATGTGAAGCTCGGCATCATCCCCGGCGGCGGCGGCGGCTGGCTGCTGCCGCGCCTTATCGGGCCGCAGCGCGCCAGCCTGATGACGCTGACCGGCGACGCCATCGACGCGGCGAAAGCGCTGGAATACGGCCTTGTGGCCGAAGTTCTGCCGTCCGATCAACTGATGAGCCGCGCGGTGGACCTCGCGGGCACGATTGCCGCCAACCCGGGCCACGCGACGCGCATGGCCAAGCGCCTGATGCGTGAGGGCGCGGACATGAAGCTCAGCACCCTCCTCGAAATGGCGGCGGGCTACCAGGCCATGGCGCATTATACCGAGGATCATCACGAAGCGATTGCCGCCTTCCTCGGCAAGCGCGCACCAGAGTTCAAAGATAAGTGACTGCGACGAACATCGCGCCTGATGCGACCGGTCCGCTTGCAGGGCTCAAGGTTCTCGACCTCTCGCGCGTTCTCGCCGGACCTTGGTGCGCGCAGATACTAGGCGACCTCGGCGCGGAAGTGATCAAGATCGAGCAGCCCGGACAGGGCGACGACACCCGCCGCTGGGGGCCGCCCTTCCTGCAGGACGGGTCCAACGACGCCGCTTATTATCTGTGCGCCAACCGCAACAAGCGCTCGGTCGCGATCAACCTGGCCGATCCGCGCGGCGCTGATCTCATCCGCACGATCGCCCGCGAAGCGGACATCGTCGTCGAGAACTTCCGCGTCGGCGGCCTCGCCAAATACGGGCTCGACTATGCCTCGCTGTCGGCTGCGAACCCGAAGCTGATCTATTGCTCCATCACCGGCTTCGGCCAGACGGGGCCGTACAAGGACCGGGGCGGCTACGACTTCCTGATCCAGGGGATGAGCGGGCTGATGAGCGTGACCGGGCGCCCCGACGGCGAACCCGGCAGCGGCCCGATGAAGGTCGGCATCCCGATCAGCGACCTCGTCACGGGGCTCTATTCAGCGATCTCGATCCTCGCCGCGCTCGCTCATCGCGACCGCACCGGCGAGGGCCAGCACATCGACATGGCGCTACTCGACACCCAGGTGGCGCTGCTCGCCAATCAGGGATCGAACTATCTGAACGGCGGCATGATTCCGCGCCGTCTGGGCAACGAGCATCCTAATACCGTGCCCTATCAGGACTTTGCGTGCGCCGATGGCGACATTCTGGTAGCGCTCGGCAACGATCGCCAGTTCCGCGATTTCTGCGCGCTGATCGGCCGACCCGACCTGCCCGACGATCCGCGATTTGCGAACAATGGCGGCCGCTCGGTCAATCGCAAGGCGTTGCAGGAAGAGATGGGCGCCGCGATCGTCAAGTGGACTTCGCACGACCTCATCGCCGCGATGGAGGCCGCCAAGCTGCCGGGCGGACGGGTCAACGAGATTCCTGCCATCCTCGCCGACGAACAGATCGCGGCGCGCGGCTTGATTCACGAGATGAGCCGGTCGGACGGCACGCCTGTGAAGGTGCTGGGCTATCCGGGGCAGTTCTCCAGGACGCCGGCAGACTACCGTCACGCTCCGCCCCGTTCGGGGGAGGATACGCGCGCGGTTCTTGCCGACATGCTCGGCATCGCCAGCGAGGATATCGATGCCCTGATCGCCGCCGGCGTGATCGCCGACAGGCTGGGCTGAGCTTTTTACCATCACGACAGCAGAGGAAACTGCCATGACCACCAAAATCGGCTTCATCGGTCTGGGCGCCATGGGCCTGCCGATGTCCTCCAATCTTCAGCGCAAAGGCTTCGCGGTCACCGTCTTCGACATCGACCAGGCGAAGATGGACAGGGTTGCGGCGCTCGGAGCGGCCAAGGCCGCGACCGTCGCCGAAGCCAGCAAGGGTCAGGACATCGTCATCACGGTACTGCCCGCAACGCCGCATGTCGAAGCGGTCGCGCTGGGCGAGGACGGCGTGCTCGCCAACATCGATGCGGGCGCGCTCTACATGGACCTGTCGACCATCGACGCCAAGGGCACCGACCGGGTCGCTGCCGCCTCTGCCGCCAGGGGGATCGCCTTTGTCGACGCCCCCATCGGCCGGCTGGCGCTTCACGCCGAACGCGGCGAGTCGCTGTTCATGGTCGGCGCAACCGACGCCGACTTCGCGCGTGTCGAGCCGGCGCTCAAGGCCATGGGCACGGACATCTATCGCTGCGGCGCGCCGGGCATGGGCAGCCGGATGAAGGTGATCAACAATTTCATGCTGCTGTCCACAGCGCAAATCGTCGCCGAATCTATCGCGCTGGGCACCAAGCTCGGTCTCGATATCCAGACGATCCACGACGTCACCGGCGGCACCACAGCGCGCAACGGGCAGTTCCACGTCCTGATGGTCAACAAGGTGCTGAAGGGCGATACAGAGCCCGGCTTCACCATCGACCTTGCCTTCAAGGACCTGTCGCTGGCGATGAACGCGGCGGCTGAAAACCGGGTCGGACTGCCGATGGGCGCGGCGGCGCATGCCGTCTACGGCGGCGCGCGCGCGACCGACTATGCGACGAAGGACTATTCCGCCCTGCTCGATTACGCATGCGAGAACGCCGGAATCACGCCCCCGCGCATGGAAGGCTGAGCGACGGCGGCGCATCAGGCCGTGAACGGGGCGAACACTCCCTCGCTGCTCGCCACCTGTTGGACGCTTGCGGGCGATGTCGGTTGTGCGGCGAAGGCGCGTTTGACCTGCCCGGCTTCATTGCCGCGACCAGGACCGCGGGCTACGCCGGTCCTTACGGTGTCGAGATACTGTCCGATGCCCTGCGCGCCCTGCCGCTCCCCAGTGCCGCCCGGCGCAGCGCCGCGACGGCAGTTGCCCAGTTCCCCGACATGACCGAACAGGCCTGACCGCACATCAGCTTTCCGATCGGAGAAATCCATGGCCTACATGATCGTCGGCGCGCTCGTGCCTGTCTTCGGTCTTATCCTGATCGGCTTTGCCTGCGGCCGCTTCAACGTGCTCGGCGAACGCGCGTTCGAGGTGCTCAATCGCTTCGTGATCGTCATCACCCTGCCGGTGCTGACCTTTCGTTCCATCGCCAAGATGGAGGCCGCCGATCTGGCCGTCATGCCGATGATCGGCGCGGTGCTGGGCGGTGCGTTCTTTGCCTATGCGCTCGGCTATTCGATCGAGCGGTGGTTCGGCCGCCCGGCCAAGGACGCCAATATCGCGGGGCTGAGCAGTTCGTTCAGCAACGTCGGGTTCGTCGGCCTGCCCATCGCGCTCATCGCCTTCGGACAGGACGCCCTCGGCCCCGTGGCGGTAACGATGTTCCTCTATTCGGCCGTGGTGTTCACCGTCGCGCTGCTCGTGGGGGAAGTGGCCGCCAACCCCGATGACGGCCTGGTACATGGGCTGCGCGCGTCGGGGCATGCGATCGTCCGCAGCCCGCTGATCATGCTGGCATTGGCGGGCGTCGCATGGGCGGCGTTCCGGCTGCCGCTGGAGGGGCCGCTCGATGTCCTGTTGCAGACGCTGGCGAGCGCGACCGCGCCCTGCGCGCTTACAGCGATCGGCCTGTTCATTTCACTCCCCCGCAGCCACGCGGCGCCCGGCCCGATCGGCCGCGTCGTCAGCATAAAGCTGGCGGTGCAGCCCGCTGCCACCGCGCTACTGGTATGGCTGTTGCCGCCGATGCCGCCATTATGGGGTGCGATCGCCGTGCTGACGGCAGCCATGCCGTGCGGCGCGACGAGCTTCGTCCTTGCCGGCAAGGCTGGGCGCTGGGCGATGGAGCTGAGCGCGTGGAGCGTCACCCTCACCACGACATTCGCGACGCTGACGCTGATTCCCGTCCTGTGGTGGATTGGCATGCCTCGAGCCTTATATTAGAACTATATCGTGCGATTATTCGCCGGCAAGGGGGGTCGACGTCGTGACTGACAGCCGCAAGTGCGTGTTTCTCACCGGCGCGACCGGCAACATGGGTCGCGAGGCGGTGAAACGCATTGCCGCGCGCAATGACAGCCTGCGCCTTCGCGTGCTGGTCCGTCCCGAGGAAAAGAACCACCCGGTCGTTCGTGATATCGTCCGCAAGGCGGCCGCCGATATCGTCTGGGGCGACCTCACCGATGCGGCCTCGATCCGCGAGGGCGTTCGCGGCGCCGATATCGTGCTGCATGTCGGCGCGCTGGTATCGCCTCTCGCGGACAATCTGCCCAGGGAAGTCGTCAGCGCGGTCAACGTCGGCGGTGCGCGAAACATCATCGACGCAATCCATGCCGTCGGCGACCCGGCGACCACACGCCTGATCTACATCGGCACCATCGCGGAGACGGGCAGCCGCAACGCGCCGGTTCATTGGGGCCGCACCGGCGACCCCATCAAGATCAGCCACTACGATCATTATGCCGTGACCAAGACCGAGGCCGAGGCGATCGTCGCGCAGAGCGGCATCACCCACTGGGCATCGCTGCGCCAGAGCGGCATGGCCCATTATGAAATGTGGCGGATCAACGATCCGATCATGTTCCACAATCCGCTGAACGGCGTGTTCGAATGGTCCACCGCGAACGACAGCGGGCGGCTGATGGCGGCGGTCTGTTCGGACGATGTGCCGGATGCGTTCTGGCGCGGCTTCTACAATATCGGCGGCGGCGCATCGTCGCGCGTGGTGAACCACGAGTTCATGGTCGCGCAGATGCCCAATTACCAGAAGGTGCTGAAGCCGCACTGGTTCGCCACCCGTAACTTCCACGGCCAATGGTATGCCGATTCGGACCGGCTCGAAGAGCTGGTGCCGTTCCGCGAGCAGTCGCTGCCCGCCTATTTTGCCGAAGCGCCCCGGCACATGCCCTGGATCGTGCGGACGATCCCCCGGATAGCACCCGGCCTCATCGCGAAACAGATCGAGAAGATGGCGCGCGGCCCCGGCGGGTCGCTCCACTGGTTCGAAACCAACGACGAGGCGCATATCCGCGCCTATTTCGGATCGCGCGCCGCGTGGGAAGCGATCCCGCGCGACTGGGGCGACTTCACCTTCGTCCAGCCCTCGCGGGAGCCTGCCCTGCTCGATCATGGCTATGACGAGATCAAGGCGCCCGAAGATTGGACCATCGGCGACCTTAAGGCAGCGGCGGAGTATCGCGGCGGTAAATGCCTCGCCGACAGCTGCGGCGGCCCCGACGAGCCGCTGGAATGGCAATCGGCGGCGGGATACCGCTTCACCATGACGCCGCGTCTTTATCTGAAGGGCGGTCACTGGTGTCCGCAGACGATGCTCGACCCGGCGAGCTACGAAGCCGAAGCCGCCCGCAACCCCTTCTTTGCGCAAGTCTTCGGCGACGACCCGGGCTGACGCGCAAACGGGAGGAATGCCATGAAACGATCGCTTCTGCTGCCGCTTCTGCGAGCATGGGATCAGCGCTGCCTATGTCCGCCGCTTCGGAGCCGCCGCCGAACCCCATAGAACCGGACGGGACGGTTAACGTGCCCGCATTCCGTTTGCCGCCGTCGATCTGCCTCAGCGAAGAAGCGCGCAAGCATCACGCCGCCCTGACCGAAGGGGCCGCTTGGCAAAATCGAAACATCATTGTATAGTTATTTCCTGCTATTGGCGCGCGACAGATGACGCCGAAGCGGGGGAGAGCGATGGACGACGCGTTTGTCAGCGGACTGGTCGAGGCGATCCAGATTTTCGGGTTCGGCGGCGGCATATTGCTGCTGTTCTGCGTGATCGCAGAAAGCGTCTTTCGCTGGCACGAAGGGGAGCGACCGTTCAGCCGCGAAATGGCGCACAACTATATCTTCTTCCCCCTTGGCCCGCTGATGGAGGGTGTCTTCGCGAACGCGCTGCTGATCGGCGGGCTGACGGTCGCCTGGCAGCTCACCCCGTTGCGAATTCCGGTCAACTGGTGGACGTTGCCGCTCTATTTCCTCGCGGGCGAACTCGCCTTCTACATCTTCCACCGCGCCGGCCACCAAATGCGGATCTTCTGGGCCGACCACTCGATCCACCACAGCGCCGAACGCTATGATTTCACCGTCAACCTGCGCCACACGCCGCTGGCGACCGCATACCGGCTGCTGACCTGGACCCCGCTGGCGCTGCTCGGCTTTCACCCGGTGGCGCTGGTGGTCATGGCGATCAACATCCCGGCCTTTCAGACCTTCTGCCATACCCGCCGCATCGGCCGGCTGGCTCCGTGGTTCGAATGGCTGTTCGTCACGCCGAGCAACCATGCGGTCCATCACGCGTGCAACCGGATGTATCTCGACAGGAATTACGGCGGCCTGCTGATGATCTGGGATCATCTGTTCGGCACCTATCAGCGGCTGGAGGACAGCGAACCGCCAGTGTTCGGCATCACCCGCCAGCCGCGCTCGCGCAACCCCCTGAAGGTGCTGGTGCATGAGTTTCGTCATCTGGGGCGCGATTTCGTCGCCGCGCCGACGATGAGGCAGAAGCTGTGGGTCCTGTTCGGCCCGCCCGGCCGGACCTTTCAGGCCCCTGCGCGTCCCGACCCCGATGTGCTCGACCGCTCGGTGGGTCAGGCCGGCCTGACGGTCATCTGACGATCATGAGCGTGCTCGATCAGCCCCTGGCTTTGCTGCCGTTCGCCATGCTGCTGCCGCTTGCCGCAACGATCCGGCAGACGCTGCCCGCATCGGCGGCGTGGCGCGCGCCGCTGATCCGGGTCCTCACCAGCCCGCACTGGCTCGTCCCGCTGATCGTCATCGTGCCGATGACGGTGGGCCTGATGATGACGGGCCAGCTTTCACCGCTGCCCGATCGCAGTTTCGCGCAGGTCGCAACCGCTCATGGCGAGGCGATCGGCTGGGTCGCGGTGCTTGCCGTGGTGATGGCGGAGCTGTGGCTGCTGGTGACGCCCGCGCAGATCCTGATCCGCTCGGCAGAACCCGCCGCCGCCTCGAAGCTGCGCGCGGCGATCCCCCTCAACCTGCTGCTGGGGGGCAGCTTTCTGGGTCTGGTGCTACTGCTCGTCCGTTGATCGGAACGCGTCGTTCCGCATCCCCGTCAGCGGACGCTGCTGAGGCGATTTACCGCAACGGCAGCGTCAGCCGCGTCTTCACCTTGTCGAGCGGATAGCGCCTGCCGTTCCAGACGAAGTCACCCGGCAACCCGGCTGGCCGCGTGATCGTCGCAGACAGCTTGGCCGACGTAACGCGATAGCTCACCGTCACCGGTCCCGAAGGCGTCGCCGCCGTTGCATCGACCTTTTTCAGCGTTCCCAGCGCCGGTTCCACCTTCAACCGCGCGTAGCCCGGCGCGTCCGGTCCGATACCGGCAACGATGCCGAGCAGATCGGCGGTGGGGTGGGCGCTCCACGCGTGGCTGTCGGAGCGGGTCGAATATGTGGCTGTGTCGCGTTCCTCTGGCCATGTGGTGTAGTTCATCGCGAGCAGGCCACGCCAGGTGTCGAGCAGCGCGAGATAGCGGTCGGACAGTCCGGCATGGGCATAGGCCTGCGCCAGATACCAGGCGAAGTAGTAGCTGACCGGCGTGACGCCCTCGGGCGCGTCGATGCCCTTACCGGGTGCCACGATCCTGTCGAGGATCGCCCGCGCCTCCGCCTTGTCCGCCACGTCGTAGAGGATCGCGAGCGCGTTCATGTGCTGGCTGAGCATATCGCCGTCGGGATTGTCGCCGAACAGCCCGCGTGCGGGGTTCCAGCATCGCGCGCGGATCGCCATCTTCAGCGCATCCGCCTCGGTCGTGTTGCGCGCCGCGACCGCTGCCTCGCCATGCGCCGCCTCCAGCCGCGCTGCCTGCTGGAGCGCACCGAGCAGGCTGACGCTGATCAGGCAGCTTTCATTGGTCTTGCCATAGGACGGGAAGCGCGAGCGGTCGGTCGACGGCTGCCCCGCCCAGTCGATGAAGTTCCAGTGCGGATTCTTGCCCTGAAGCCCGCTGGGCTGGCGATAGGCGTCGAACCAGGCGAGCACGCGCCGCATGCGGGCGATGTTGCGCACGATGGGCGCCGGGTCGGGCTGCTGCATGCGCCAGTCGTCGAGCATCGCAATCCACAGCAGCGGGAAGGTCGCGATCGTTCCGGGCTCGCGCACCGGATAGGCCGCCGACATCAGGCCGCCGTCGAAGTCGGACCCGGCGAAAGCCTCGATCGCCTGCTCGGCAAGCCGCGCATCACCCGACACCGCATAGGAAATCAGCATCTGCAACCGCGTGTCGCCGGCATATTGAAGCTGTTCCCAATAGGCCGTGTCCATGTAGGTTTCGTGCGCGTCGACCTGCGCGGTGCGCCAGCCGATGTCGAAGATCCGCGCAAGCTGTGCGTCGTCGCTGGCAAAGGATCCGATCTTCTCGAAGGGATAGCCGGTCTCGAACGCCCGCATGGCTTCAAGGGTCAGCGGCTGCTCCTTCGTCTCGACCGCAAGTTGGGCAAAGCGCCAAGTCCGCCACCAGAGCGGGGCAAATGTGCGGCGCTCGCCATCGGCGACAAAGCTGTCCCAGATGCCGACCACCTTGCGGTCGTCGATCAGGTTGCGATCGTCCTTAAGGTTCTTGGGTCCGTAGAGCGCTTCGGACCAGCTCAACTTGATCGTCGCGCCCTTGCCGCCCGAAACCGTCAGCTGCGGATACGCCGTCACGAGCGCGTCGCGCTGGACGAGCAGCACGGCCTTGCTATTGGCTGGAATGGTGACGGGCCGGGCGGGAAACGCCATGCCGCCAGTCAGGTCGGTGCGCACCACCTTGCCGACGGCGGTAGGAGCGTAGCGCTGCGGCGGGAGCCGGTCGGCGACCAGCGTTCGTGCCGCCGCCGCAGGTACGGGGACGGCGTCCTGCCAGCCGGTGCCGGTCTCGTCCGGCCCCGCCCAGTCGAAGCGCGCGGCTGCCGCGTCGATGATT
>Ga0157380_10001110_pt1 | contig 17350 bp, 15 predicted proteins | sample S35metaG_FD_119757 | JGI IMG/M metagenome (GOLD analysis project Ga0157380, IMG submission 119757) | Switchgrass rhizosphere microbial communities from Kellogg Biological Station, Michigan, USA - S3-5 metaG | ecosystem: Host-associated > Plants > Roots > Rhizosphere > Soil | place: USA... | reverse complement strand
TTCAACGGCGGCGAGATCTCGCCGGGGCCGAGCGTTGACACCGACGAGGAGATCCTCGAATGGGTCGCGCGCGACGCCGAAACCGCGCTGCACCCGTCGTGCACCGCCAAGATGGGCATCGACGCGATGTCGGTGACCGACCCGCAGACGATGGGTGTGCACGGCGTCGAAGGCCTGGCGGTCGTCGATGCGTCCGTGATGCCGTACGTGACGAACGGCAACATCTACGCCCCCGTGATGATGGTCGCGGAAAAGGCGGCCGACCTGATTCTCGGGAACGAGCCGCTGGCTCCCGCGACGGTGCCCTTCTACCGGCACCAGCCGAAGAGCCAGCAGCCCAGCGGCTCAGAACCAGTCGGCCGCAGCTGATTTGGCAGCGACCTGATTGAGCGTCCGTGCGAACCCTACCGACACGAATATGCCAGTTGACCGCGTCGGACTATGCGGATCTTGTCGGCATTGCGTCACCTGCATCCGCTAAGGGGAGATCATGAGCACTCCGCGTGTAGTCATCGTCGGCGCCGGCATCGTGGGCGCAAATCTGGCCGATGAACTCACCGCCCGCGGCTGGGACCGGGTTACCGTGCTGGATCAGGGCCCGCTGCCGCTGACCGGGGGTTCGACATCTCACGCACCGGGTCTCGTCTTCCAAACCAACGCGTCGAAAACGATGACGGGCTTCGCCCGATACACGGTCGAGAAGTTCGCAGGCATGGATCTTGACGGCCAATGGTGCTTCAACCAGGTCGGCGGTCTGGAAGTTGCGACGACGGCGGAGCGCCTCGCCGAATTGCATCGCCGGCAGGGCTGGGCTACATCGTGGGGCATCGAGGGCACCGTGCTCGAACCCGAGGAATGCGTGCGGATTCATCCACTCGTCGACGAGTCGAAAGTCCTTGGCGGACTGTATGTGCCGACCGATGGACTCGCCAAGGCGACGCGCGTGGTCGTTGCGCTGGTACGCCGCGCCCAAGCACGCGGCGCAGTGTTCCGCGAATCCATCAAGGTGATCGGCATTGAGCAAAGCGGCGGGCGCGTCACTGGCGTCGCGACATCGGACGAAACGATCGCCGCCGACATCGTGGTGTCGTGCGCGGGGTTCTGGGGGCCCGAGATCGGTGCGATGGTCGGCATGGACATCCCGCTGTTGCCCCTCGCGCACCAGTACGCCAAAACAGACCAGATTCCCCAACTCGTCGGCCGCAACACCGAAGCCACCGAGGCCGGCCTGCCAATACTGCGCCACCAAGACCAGGACCTTTATTTCCGCGAACTCGTCGATTGTCTCGGCATCGGCTCCTATGCCCACCGCCCGATGCCGGTAGACCTACACGACCTCGTCGACTCGGCTGACATTTCCGCGTCGAGCATGCCGTCGATGCTGCCCTTCACCGACGAGGATTTCGCCCAACCTTGGGAGCAATGCAAACTACTACTCCCCTGCCTGGAGAGAGCCAAGGTCGACAGCGGATTCAACGGGATCTTCTCGTTCACCCCGGACGGTGGCCCCCTGATCGGCGAGTCTTCAGACGTCGCAGGGTTCTGGATCGCCGAGGCCGTGTGGGTCACCCACTCGGCCGGTGTCGCACGTGCCGCCGCGCAGCTGCTCGTCGACGGACGCAGCGACACCGACTTGCACGACTGCGATGTGCACCGCTTCGAAGAGATTCAGCTCGCACCGGACTACGTCAGCGAGACGTCCCAGCAGAACTTCATCGAGGTCTACGACATCCTGCATCCGCTCCAGCCCCGACTGTCGCCGCGTGATTTGCGGGTCAGTCCCTTTCACGTAAGCCAGAAGGAGCTTGGCGCGGTGTTCCTGGAGAGCGGCGGTTGGGAGCGTCCGCATTGGTACGAGGCCAATGCGGGCCTGGTTCAACAACTTCCGCCGGAGTGGGCACCACCTGCTCGCGACGCGTGGGCCGCACAGTTTCACTCGCCGATCGCGGCGGCCGAGGCGTGGCGCACCCGGACATCGGTTGCGATGTACGATATGACGCCGCTCAAGCGGCTCGAGATCATCGGGCCCGGCGCCCTGCCGCTGCTGCAGCGCCTGACCACCGGCATGATGGACAAGTCCGTCGGTTCGGTGACGTACACGCTTCTCCTCGACGAAGCGGGCGGCGTCCGCAGCGACCTCACCGTCGCCCGCCTTGCCGACGACCGTTTCCAGGTTGGCGCGAACGGCAACATCGATCTTGACTACTTCCGTCGACAGGGGTCTGCGGGCGACAGTGTGCAGGTCCGCGATATCACCGGGGCGACCTGCTGCATCGGCCTGTGGGGTCCGCGTGCACGCGACGTGGTCCTGGCCCTCAGCCGCGACGACTTCTCGAACGAGAACTTCAAATACTTCCGCACGAAACCTGTACGGATCGCTGGTGTTCCGGTCACGGCCATGCGGCTGTCGTATGTCGGCGAACTGGGATGGGAGCTTTACACGAGCGCCGAGTACGGGCTGCGCCTCTGGGATGTGCTGTGGGCAGAAGGCCAGAAGCACGATGTGATCGCCGCGGGGCGGGCAGCCTTCAACAGCCTGCGCATCGAGAAGGGCTATCGCTCGTGGGGGACGGACATGACGACCGAACACAACCCCTATGAGGCCGGCCTTGGCTTCGCCGTGTCCGCCAAGAAGACGGGCTTCGTCGGGCACGAGGCGCTACAAGGCATTTCACCTTCCACGATCGAGCGGCGCCTCGCGACTGTGGTCATCGATGACGGCGTGTCAGTGGTGATGGGAAACGAGCCCGTCCTCCTCGGCGACAAGCCAGTGGGCTATGTCACCAGCGCGGCTTTCGGCCACACCGTTGGTGCGCCGGTGGCCTACGCCTGGCTGCCGGCCTCCGCAACCGAAGGCACCAGGATCGAGATCCAGTACTTCGACCGGCGTGTCGCGGCCACCGTGGCAGCCGAACCGCTCGTCGACCCCGAGATGAAGCGGATCAGAGCCTAGCGCCACCGTCCAGCTCGAAAGTTCCGTTGGTGACCACACGCTCGATGCGCAAGCTCACAGCACGACCACCGAACGGAGCACCTCGCCGCGGTGCATGGTCGCGAACGCGTCCTCGACCTGGTCGAGCTTGATGCGCTCGCTGACGAACTTGTCCAGCGGCAGCCGACCCTGCTGGTAAAGGTCGACCAGCGCCGGGAAATCCCGCTCGGGCAGGCAATCGCCGTACCACGACGACTTCAAAGATCCACCGCGGGAAAAGAAATCGATCAGCGGCATTTCCAACGTCATGTCGGGCGTCGGCACGCCGACCAGCACGACGGTGCCTGCAAGGTCGCGCGCATGAAACGCCTGCTTCCACGTCTCCGGGCGGCCGACCGCGTCGACGACGACGTCGGCACCGAAGCCGTCAGTCAGTTCCTGCACCGCCTTCACCGCATCCACCTTCGACGCGTCGATCGTGTGAGTGGCACCCAATTCGGTTGCCATCTGCAGCTTTTTGGGGTCGCGGTCGATGGCGATGATCGGTGACGCGCCAGCCAGCCGGGCCCCGGCGATCGCGGCATTGCCGACGCCCCCGCAGCCGATCACCGCGACAGAATCACCACGTGAGACATTGCCGGTGTTCACGACCGCGCCGAGACCGGCCATCACACCGCAGCCGAGCAGACCGACGACCGCGGGGTCGGCGTTCGGGTCGACCTTCGTGCATTGTCCCTCGTGCACAAGGGTTTTGTCGGCGAATGCGCCGATGCCGAGCGCGGGTGTGAGCTCCGTACCGTCGGTCAGCGTCATCGGCCGGCTGGCGTTGAAGGTGTCGAAGCAATACCACGGCCGTCCGCGCCGACACGCCCGGCAGCGGCCGCAGACCGCCCGCCAGTTCAGCACGACGAAGTCGCCGACCTCGACGTGGGTGACCGCGTTCCCGGCCGACTCGACCACACCAGCGGCCTCATGACCGAGCAGGAACGGGAATTCGTCGTTGATCCCGCCGTCCCGGTAGGTCAGATCGGTGTGGCACACGCCGCACGCCTGGATGCGCACAACCACGTCGTGAGGGCCTGGGTCGGGGATGACGATGTCGACCAACTCGACAGGAGCGCCCTTGCTGCGGGCGATGACACCCTGAACCTGCTGTGGCATGCGAAGACCTCTCTGGATTGTGGATAGGGGGTGGAGCGAGTGTTGTGGGAACTGCGTGACTAGGGCGTCAGAGCGCCAGGCACAGCCGGTATGCGTCGAACACCGCCGCGTGAATGTTGCGGCTGGCCACCGCATCACCGATGCGGAACAACTGATAGCGGCCGTCCGGATTGCGCTGCACCTGCTGCTCGCGCAGGTCGAGTAGCGCCTGCTGGTCGACTTCACCGAGATTCGTTGACCCCGGCACCAGCGAGAAGTACAGCTCGTCCGACGGCAGCGTGCCGTGCTCGACGACGACCTGATCGACGATGCGTTGCCGAGTGACGTGTGCGTACTCGTTGTACAGGTCGACCTCCAGCCGCCCGTCCTTGCGGCGTACCGCGGTCAGCCGCTCGTTGAGCGTAATGCGCACGTCGTGCTCGGCGAACACCTTGAAGTAGCCGGGGTAGTTCACCCCGCCGACGTCAGGGGCCAATATCCGCTCCGGCGTGACGAATTCGATGTTCGCGCCCGCGCGGGCCAGTACCTCTGCGGCGTCCAGGCCAGGGTGCTGACCGTTGTCGTCGTAGAGCAGTAAGTCACCCTTCGGCCGGAACGAGCCACTCAGCACGTCCCAGCCGTCGGAAACGAGTTCGGCTCCTTCGCTGAGGAATTCGGTGTTCGGCACGCCACCGGTGGCGATCATGACAAGGTCGGGTTCCTCGGCGAGCACTTCGTCGGCCTCGGCATAGGTGTTGTACCGGATGTCGACGTCGAGGTGTTTGCACTCGGCCAGTCGCCAGTCGATGATCCCGATCAAGTCGCGCCGTCGCGGCGACGAGGACGCGAGCCGGATCTGGCCGCCTGCGGCATCGCTGGCTTCCAGCACGACCACACGATGTCCGCGGAGGCCGAGGACCCGCGCCGCCTCCAGGCCGGCAGGCCCGGCGCCGACGACAACGGCCCTACGCCGCGTCCCAATGGCCGCGGATACGTGGTGGGGCAGCCGGTCTTCACGACCCGTCGCAGGGTTGTGAATGCACTTGGCGTCGCGTGCCTGGTAGATCTCGTCAAGGCAGAGGCTGGCGCCCACGCACGGCCGGATACGGTCCTCTTCTCCCGCTTGGATTTTCGCGACGATATGCGGGTCGGCGATGTGCGCACGGGTCATCCCGACCAAGTCGAGCAGGCCGTCTCTGATGGCGTGCCGGGCGGTGGCCACATCGTTGATCCGGGAGGCGTGCATCACTGGCACACCCACCTGGCGTTTGATTTTGCCTGCGAACTCCAGATGCGGCGCAACCGGTGTGCCCATCGGCGGGATGACCCGGGACAACGCCTCGTCGCTCCCCATGTATCCCCGGATGATGCTGATGAAGTCGATGCCCTCGGCGACGACCCGATGCGCAATCGCGAGCGCCTCCTCGCGGCCGAGTCCCCCCGGCATCTCCTCGTCGAAGGACATCCGGATGCCGACGGCGAAGTCGGGACCTGCCGCCTCACGGACCGCCCGAATCACCCGAAGCGGGAAGCGCATCCGGTCCTCGAGGCTGCCACCGAACTCGTCGTCGCGGTGATTGGTCAGCGGAGACCAGAACGCGTCGAGCAGGTGGGTGTAGGCCTCGATTTCGACCCCGTCCAGGCCGGCCTCCCGGCATCGGGCCGTGGCGTCGGCGTACGCCCGCACGATGCGATCCATGTCCCATTCCTCGGCCACTTTCGGGAAGGCTCGGTGCGCCGGTTCGCGTAGCGCGGAGGGATAGACCACCGGCAGCCAGTCACCGTCGTAGTTGCTCGTCCTTCGGCCAAGGTGGGTGATCTGGCACATCACTGCCGTGCCGTGCTCATGCACACCGTAGGCCAGTTCCCTCAGCCACGGCACGATCTCGTCCTTATATACATGGAGATTGCCGAAAGCGGCGGGGCTGTCTGGTGCGACGACCGCGGACCCACCCATCATCGTCAGGCCGATGCCGCCCTTCGCCTTCTCCTCGTGGTAGAGGCGATACCGGTCCTTGGGCATCCCGTCTTCGGTGTACGACGGCTCATGCGAGGTACTGACCACGCGGTTACGCAGCGTGAGGTTCTTCAACTCGAACGGCTGCAACAACGGGTCGATGAGCTGGCGATTCATGGGCACTGCCTCTGTCACATCAAGTCGTGGAAATCGGACAAATTTGCGAGCACATCAGAGCGTCGGTTGCTCCGGTAAGTACTCCTCGGCGGCGTCGAGCAGCCAATCGGCGAGGTACCGGGCGAACGACGAGCGAACCAGGATTCGGTGCTCGGCACCGCTGCCGTCGACGGCCAACAGAATCACGCCCGTCTGCCCGAGCGTGGTCTGCGCGGCCGCTCCCCCGCCGAACACGCTGGGGTGCAGATCGAGCGCGCAGCCCTTGCCAAGGACGTCGCGGCTACGCGAGCCGGTCACTCTTAGCGTGGTGCGCTGGCCCGACACGTCGACCGCCGCGCCACCATACGACGAAACGACATCGCGCAGTCGCGCTTCCAGCTCGGGCCCGGTCAGCGAGCTTCCGGTAACCAGCCACTCGTCGGGGCCCAGCCAGATCACCACTGTGTCACCGCTTTTGGCGTAGGTACTGGGCGTGGTCGGCAGCTCGACGCCGAGCAGACTCGCCACGGCGGCTGCACCGGGACCGGATGGGTCGACGCGGAGTTCGACCATCGTGATGAACGGTTCCTCGACGATCGTCACCGCATCGGGCAGTTGTGCGAACCGTTTGGCCCACGGCTGCAGCGGGCTGATGCGTTCCAAGGTGTCAGCCATCGCGGCGCGCTCCTTCCGGGTCGACCAGCACCGAGCCGGTCACCTCGACGGGGATCAGCGTCCCCTCTACGGGCACATGCAGGGTCTCGCCGATGCGCGACTGACCTGACCTGACCAGCGCGAGCGCGAACGTGCGGCCCAGCTCGGCGCTGCGATAGCTCGAGGTGACATGCCCGAGCATCGGAACCGGTGGCGGCGGTAGCGCGTCGTCGGTGCAGAACTCGACGATCTGCGAACCCTCCGGCAGCCGGGTGACACGGTCAACGGGCAACAGCCCAACGAGCTGTTTGCGCAACGGATTCTGGTTCTCAACGCGGCTGAACGAGCGCTTGCCGATGAAGTCGGGCTTCTTCTTCGACACCGCCCACGCCATCCCGAGATCTTGCGGGGTCACGGTGCCGTCGGTGTCCTGCCCGATGATCGGATAGCCCTTCTCGGCGCGCAGCACGTGCATCGTCTCGGTGCCGTACGGGGTGATGCCGTATCGGTCGCCCGCGGCCATCAGCCGATCCCACACCGCAGGTGCGTGCCACCAATTGACGTTGACCTCGTACGCGAGTTCACCGGAGAAGCTGACCCGCGCCAACCGGACAGGCACCCCGTCGAGCGTGGTCTCACGCCACGTCATGAACGGGAAGGCCTCGTTGGTGACGTCCACCTCACCGAACACGGCACCGATCACATCCCGGGACCGCGGCCCGACCACGGGGAACGTCGCCAAGTGATCGGTCACCGAGGCAAGCGACACCTGCAGCTGCGGCCATTCGGTCTGCAGCCACTCCTCCATCCAGTCAAGGATTTTCGCCGCCCCGCCGGTCGTGGTGTACACCAGGAACCGGTCCTCGGCGAGCCGCATCACCGTGCCGTCGTCGATCACCATTCCGTCGACACCGCACATCACGCCGTAGCGGACAGCGCCGACCTTCAGGCTGCTCATCAGGTTGGTGTAAATGCGGTCCAACAGCTCGGCGGCATCGCGGCCCTGCACGTCGATCTTGCCGAGTGTCGAGCCGTCGAGAATGCCGACACCGCCTCGCACAGCGGCACATTCGCGCAACACCGCATCATCCATGCTTTCCAGGGCGGACTCGCCCCCCAGGGGGTAGTAGCGCGGACGCTTCCACTGTCCGACGTCTTCGAACACCGCACCTTTGGCGACATGCCAGTCATGCAGCGCCGTGGTGCGTTCCGGATCGAACAAGGCGCCGCGGTCGCGGCCCGCCAGCGCGGCGAACGCGACGGGTGTGTAGGGCGGACGAAATGTGGTGGTGCCCATCTTCTCGATGGGCACGCCGAGCAATTCGGCGGTGATGCCGGAGGCGATCACCCCGGACGTCTTGCCCTGATCGTGCGCCGTGCCGATGGTCGTGTAGCGCTTGATGTGTTCCACCGACCGCATCCCCGCGCCGACCGCGCGTGCCACGTCGGCGACCGTGGCGTCGCGCTGGACGTCGACGAACTGATCCTGCTCGCGACCACCCGGCACCCGCCACAACACCAGGCCCGGACTGGCTTCGACGACGGCAACCTCGGGCAGCGAAATCGATTCCGCCGGTGACACACCCAGCTCGGCCAGCGCCGCTTCGCCGGCGTCCCGGCCTTCGCGCAAGCAGCCTGCCAGGTCCATGACACCGTTGGCCGCACCCGCTACGCTCGCGCCCGCGAGGTGCTCACCAGGCACGAAGCCGCCGAGCGTCGAGTCGTAGCGCAGCACGCCACGCGCCTGACTGAACAGGTGCACGGCCGGGTTCCAGCCGCCACTGACAAGCAGCGTGTCACACGGAACAGCCTCGCCGGCACCGACATTCGCTCCGTCGAGGTCGGCGACCAAGGCATCGGTGATGCGGTCGTCGCCGCGAGTGCCCGCGACCACGGCGCCGGTGCGCACCGGCATGTCGCGCCGGTCGCACTCGCGCCTCAGCGCCTCGGACAACCGCTGGCGCGCGTCCACCACCATCTCGATCTGCATACCGGAGTCGGCAAGGTCGAACGCCGCAGCATAGGCGCTGTCGTTGGTGGTGAACACCACCGCCGTGCGTCCGACCATCACCCCGTAGCGGTGCAGGAACGTTCTCGCGCTGTGCGCCAGCATGATTCCCGGCCGGTCGTTATCGGCGAACACAATCGGGCGTTCATGCGCGCCGCTCGCGATAAGCACGTGCCGGGCGCGGATGCGCCATACCCGCTGCCGGGACAGCCGCGTGGGCGCGGCGTTGCCGAGGTGGTCGGTGCGCCGCTCAAGGGCAAGCACGAATCCGTCGTCGTAGTGACCGAACGCGGTGGTGCGCTGCAGATGCCGGACCTCGGCGTAGGTCGCCAGCTCGGCGACCCCGGCTTGCACCCACTCGCTGGCGGCGGCGCCGGCGATACTGTCGGTGCCGCCGAGTAGCGATCCGCCTGCTTCGGACTGCTCGTCGACCAACACCACCCGGGCGCCGGCGCGCGCGGCGGTCAGTGCCGCCGTCAGCCCGGCGGGGCCGGCGCCGACGACGAGCACATCGGTGTGCACATGCATCGCGTCGTAGCGGGCGGAGTCGGCGATGTCGGCCAGCCGGCCCTGCCCGGGAATGCCCCTCGCGGCGAGCCCGTCGTGCAGTTCGACCGTCGAGGCGAGCAGCATGGGCTCCGGGAATGGCGCCTCGATCTGTACGAGGCCGCCGGTGTCCTCGGCCCATGCCGCCGAAATCCCGCGCGGACGGCCGAGTTTGATGCTCGCGGCGATCTTGTGCACGCCGTGCGACAGCAGCGCCGACGCCAACGTGTCACCGGGGTGTGCCGTGTAGATACGCCCGTCGAACGTGAATTCGTATTGGGTGCCACGGTCGATGCGCCCACCCGCCGGGGTGCGGAACGGCGCGGTCATGAGATCACCGGCTTCGGTTCACCCACGCGGTAGACGCCGTGGAATCGGTAGGTCGCGGTGTCGCGTACGGCGTTGAACCAGCGACGGCATCCCGCGCTGTGGCACCACCGTTCGGCGAACTCACCCTTCGGGTTGGCCCGGAAGAACACGTAGTGCGCCCACTGCTCGTCGGTCAGCGCGGCGGGGTCCTCAGGGTAGGCGACGTGCGCCTGTCCCCCGTAATGGAATTCCGTCTCCTCCCGCGGGCCACACCACGGGCATTCGATCAGTTGCATCGTTGCTTCAACTTTCCGTGTTGGGCGATTTCAGTGCGCGACCGCGGCGGCGCCGTGTTCGTCGACCAGCGCACCGGTGACGAAGCGCTCCAGCCTGAACGGAGCCGCATAAGGGTGCGGCTCGTCGCGGGCGATGGTGTCGGCCAGACACCAGCCGATGCCAGGCGTGGCCTTGAATCCGCCTGTACCCCAACCGCAATTGAGGTAGAGGTTGCGGTACGGAGTGCGGCCGATGATGGGAGATGCGTCGGGTGTGACATCCACGATTCCGCCCCAGGTCCGCAGCAGATGTGCCCGCGCGAAGATCGGGAAGAGTTCGACGGCCGCGGCCATCTGGCGCTCGATGATGTGAAACGCCCCGCGCTGGCCGTAGCCGTTGTACGAGTCGATGCCTGCGCCCATCACGAGTTCGCCCTTGTGCGCCTGCGATACGTAGACGTGCACGGCGTTGGACATCACGATCGTCGGGTGCACGGGCTCGAGCAGTTCGGACACCAGCGCCTGCAGCGGATGGCTTTGCAGCGGGACCCGGAATCCCAGCATGTCGGTGAGCACCGAGGTATGCCCGGCAGCGCACATCGCGACCTGTCCTGCCGCGATGTCGCCGAGCGTGGTGCGCACACCGGTGACCCGATCGCCGTCGGTGACGAACCCGGTGACCTCGCAACCCTGCAGCAGATCCACTCCGGCCGCATCGGCGCGGCGCGCGAAACCCCAAGCGACATAGTCGTGTTTGGCGATTCCCGCGCGCGGCTGATAGGTCGCCCCGAGCACCGGGTAGCGCAGATCGGACGAGATGTTGACGATCGGGCAGAGCTTCTTCACCTCGTCGGGCTCGAGCCACTCGGCGTCGACGCCGTTGAGCACGTTGGCCTCCACACGACGCACGCTGTCGCGCACATCCTGCAGGCTGTGCGCGAGATTCAGCACGCCGCGCTGGCTGAACAGGATCGGGTAGCCGAGGTCATCCTCGAGGCCTTCCCAAAGCTTCAGGGAGTGCTCGTAGATCGCCGAACTTTCATCCCACAGGTAGTTCGACCGGATCAGGGTCGTGTTGCGGGCCATGTTGCCGCCCGCGAGCCAGCCCTTCTCCAGCACAGCCACGTTGGTGATGCCGTGGTTTTTCACCAGGTAGTGGGCGGTTGCCAAGCCGTGCCCGCCGCCGCCGATGATGACGACGTCGTAGGCCCGCTTGGGCTCCGGATTGCGCCAGAGGAAGTCGGGATGATCGGGCAGGTGCGCGCCCGGTGGCTGTGGACTCACGCGGCTCTCCATCGAACAGTTGTTGCCTAACTGATATATCAGTTGTGGGCCACAGTATGGTACGTTGATACGCGCGGTCAAGGGTCAATGTCGGACGGGAGACGAACCATGAGCGTGGAACTGGCCGAGACCGGCGAGGGTGCCACCCCGTCCAACGCCGATCTTGCGTATCAGCTCATTCGCGAACGCCTTGTCATGCTCGACATCCGGCCCAGCGAACCGATCAACGACGAGGGCCTGGCTCGCCAGCTGGGCTTCGGTCGCACCCCGGTGCGCGAGGCACTCAAGCGGCTCGAGCGGGACCGACTGGTCATCGCGTATCCCCGCCGCGGCACCTTCGCCACCACCGTCGACATCACCGATCTCGCCCACATCCAGGAGATCCGCAGGCAGCTGGAGCCGGTCGTCGCCGCGCGCGCCGCAAGCAGTGCGACGCTACAAACCCGGATGAAGCTGTCGGAACTCGCCGACGAGATCGCCAAGCTGGACCCCAGCGATGACCCGCGTACGCTCCTGCGGCTCGACGTGCGCGTGCACACCGCGATCTACAAGGCGTCCGGCAACCCGTACCTGGAGGACGTGCTTGTCTGCCAGGACGCACACGCCACCCGCATCTGGTGCCTGTTCCTCGACCGGTTGTCGAACGTGGCCGAGCACGTCACCGAACACGTCGCCCTGTTGCGGGCGATCATCGACGGGGATGCCGACCTCGCGTCCAAGCTGGCCTCCGAACACGTCGCCGGATTTGAACAGGCGGTCCGCGCCGTCCTCTAGGACTCGCCGCGAGAACCGTTGGCGCGCAGGCCGTCGAGCATGAAACCGAGGTAGCGACGCCACACCGCGTCGTCGCCGTTGGCCATCGCGATGGCTTTCGACATCGCCCCGATCATGGTGACGAGGTCGCCTGCGCCGAAGTCCGGCCGGAGCGCGCCTGCTGCCCTAGCCCGGTTCACCACCGACTCCAACACTCCCCCGGTGTGTCCGCATTCGCCGACGACATCCACCGGGCCGACCGGTGTGCGCGCGATCGCGTCGTTCATCGATCGATTGCGCGCCTGGATGCCGAACAGCCCGTCCATGAAGCCGGCGAAGCCACGCCACGGGTCGGGGTCCGCGAGCGCGGCCTTGGCGAGCCGGTCCACCTCGGCCACCCAGTCGGGCAGCACCGCGTCGAGTAGCTCCCCGCGGTTCGGGAAATGGTTGTACAGCGTGCCGATGCTGACGCCCGCGCGGCGGGCGATCTCCTCGAGCGGCACGTCGACGCCGCGCTCGTCGAACAGCCCGGCCGCGGCCGTCATCAATTGTTGACGGTTCCGCAGCGCATCTGCCCGCAATATGACCTCAACTTCAGCTCCCGCGATCGTCGTGGTCGGCGTTGGCCCTGGGCTGGGCTTGTCCGTCGCACACCGCTTCGGCAAGGAAGGCTTCGCGGTCGCGCTGGTCTCCCGCGACGCCGACCGCCATGCCGCCTACCTCCGAGCGCTCGATGCCGCAGGCGTCGACGCGGCCGCGTTCACGGCCGATGCCGCCGACCCCCACGCAACTACGCGTCGCGGTCGACGCCGCTCGCAAGCATTTCAGCCGAATCGACGTCGGCTACTACGGGCCAGCCAGCGCAGGTGACGTCGTTCTGGGTGACATCACGACGTTGGATGCCGCAGGCGCGCAGGCGGCGCTGCGCGGGGTGGTGCCCGCCGTCGACTTCGCATCGCTGTTGCTTCCCGAGCTGACTGCGCGCGGATCTGGCGGGCTGATCTTCCCCGGCGGGTTGAGCGTGTGGTGCCGATGCCCCCGCTCGGGGGTATGGCGCTGTGGGCCGCGGCGGTACGCAACTACGCGGTCACGTCGCATGCCGCGCTCGCTCCGCTCGGGATCTACGCGGGCACAATCACGATCGGCGGGCTGATCGAACGTGGAGACATCCACCAAGCGATGCTCGAAAACCCTGACATGCTGGGTGTTTCGCTGCCGACCCTGAACCCGGATGAGCTCGCCGAAACCATGTGGCGCCTGTATTCCGAACGGACCGAGGCGGAAGCGGTCGTCAGCGCGGTCTGACTGCGCGCGGCGTCGTCGACCGCACCGGCAGCCCGAATCGCGCGGGCACGCCATCGCTGAACGTCACGTGATCCGGCGGGCGCGTGCCGAGCTCGCCCAGCCCGACGGATGCGAACAGACCGTCCTCGGAGAACTCGATCAGCTCGGCCCGACGCAGGGACCAGACCGGGTGCTCGTTGGGCAGATACCAGGTGCGACCCACGCGAACGATGTGCACACCCCAGCGAGCGGTCAGGTAATGCTCGAGCGGTTCGCACGTCATCGGATCACCCACCTGCACCTCGACGAAACTCGACGCGCTCACTCCCCGCCAGCGCAGCGTCGAGTTGTACGCACGACGATCGCCGTTCTCCCGGTAGCTCATTCGGGCCCGCCGATAGGGCACGCCGAAGATCCACCTGCCCGCTGCGACCATGCCGAGCCGGCTGGTGTCGAGGCTGAGGAAGACCACGCCGCGACGGCCCGTGCCGTCTACCGAATACAGCCGGACGTTGGTCTCTGGAAATGTGCCGAACAGTGACATCTGAAATGGCACGACGCCAACGTAACTGCGGCCCTCGAAGGTGTCCGGCTCGGTGCCGGGTGGATACAGGTGGACGATGCTCGCCGGCTCCACAGCCCAGTGCAGGAAGGACAGGTTCAGCCAGCTCTGCCGCAAGACTCGCGGCCAGGGCAGAATCGGCGCTTCGGGCGTCACCAATTCGGCCATGGCCAGGATCTAGTCGCCGTCCGGCTTCTTGGCGTCCGAATCCTCTTCAGGGAGAACCGCTTCCAGTGCCGAGCCGGTGATCCGCCGGAACGCGCGGCGCGGCCGGTTCGCGTCCAGAATGGCGACCTCCAGCGTCGACGGCCCCAGTGGGCGCGGCTCCGAGCCGCCGCCGTTGGCGCCGGCCTTCAGCGCGGCGACCGCGACCTTGACGGCGTCGGACAAGCCGAGATTCTCCGAATAGGACTCGTTGAGCTTTGTGGCGATCGGGTCGGTGGTGCCGCCCATCACCACGAAGTGCGGTTCGTCGGCGATCGACCCGTCGTACGTAATGCGGTACAGCTCGGGCGGTTTGGTCTCCCCGTAGTGGGCGACCTCGGCCACGCACAGCTCGACCTCGTAGGGCTTGGCCTGCTCGGTGAAGATGGTGCCGAGCGTCTGCGCGTACACGTTGGCCAGCTGCCTGCCCGTCACATCGCGACGGTCATAGGCGTAGCCGCGAGTGTCGGCGAACTGGATGCCGCCGCGGCGCAGGTTGTCGAACTCGTTGAACCGGCCCACGGCGGCGAACCCGACGCGGTCGTAGAGCTCGCTGACCTTCTGCAGGGACCGCGACGGGTTCTCCGCCACGAAAAGCACACCGCCGGAGTACGCCAACGCCACCACGCTGCGACCGCGGGCGATGCCTTTGCGCGCGAGCTCAGAACGCTCGCGCATCGCCTGCTCGGGCGAGATGAAATATGGAAAGCTCACGAATCTCCCCGCGCATCGTGCGACTGAGCAGCACTGTGGGGACCGAAAGTATCTTGACGAGAGCGGCTTTCGATGACCTCGCGGGACAGTGCCGCGATGCGCTCCTCCGCCACATCCTCGGCACCCTCGGCGGCGAGAATCACCGCGGTCGGATAGATGCCGCGTACCAGGTCGGGACCGCCCGTCGCGGAGTCGTCATCAGCCGCGTCGTACAGCGCTTCCACGGCCACCTTCAACGCCGAGTCCGCGTCGACCACGCGCGAGTAAAGCTTCTTAATCGAGGATTTGGCGAAGATCGAGCCGGAGCCCACCGACTGATAGCCCTCTTCCTCGATGTTCCAGCCGCCTGCGGCGTCATACGACACGATGCGACCCGCGGCCTGCGGGTCTGGGTCGTCGAGGTCGTACGCCGCCAGCAGCGGCAGTGCGATGAAACCCTGCAGCGCCGCGCCGAGATTGCCGCGCACCATCGTCGCAAGCCGGTTCACCTTGCCGCGGAACGTCAGTGGCACGCCTTCGGTCTTCTCGTAGTGCTCGAGTTCGACGGCATAGAGCCGGGCGAACTCGACCGCGATCGCCGCCGTGCCTGCGATCCCCGTCGCCGTGTAGTCGTCGGTGATGTATACCTTCTGCACGTCGCGACCCGCGATCATGTTGCCCTGCGTGGAGCGGCGATCCCCGGCGAGCACGACGCCGCCGGGGAACTTCAGCGCGACGATCGTGGTGCCGTGCGGCAGCGCCCCGGAGGGCACCGCATCGACGGGACCCAACCTGTTAACGGGTAGAAGTTCGGGCGCCTGTCGGCGCAGCAGATCTGAAAAGGACGACAAGTCCACAGGGACGGAAGGTACTCCAGGTACGGCTAGGGGTGACGGAAAGGCCAGCTGTTCGCGGTGCGGCCAGGTCACTGTCCACCCTTCTGGACGTACGCGCGCACGAAGTCCTCGGCGTTCTCCTCGAGAACGTCGTCGATCTCGTCCAGCAAGTCGTCGGTCTCCTCGGCCAGCTTCTCGCGACGCTCTTGCCCGGCGGCCGTGCTGCCGGTGAGGTCGTCGTCCTCTCCGCCACCACCGCCACGCTTGGTCTGCTCCTGAGCCATCGCTGCCTCCTGCGTATGTCATCGGCGGGCTCACAGCCGCCCGCCGGTAACTCCACACTACCGGTCAACGGCCGATTTGCCTGGCATAGCGCGTCACCGGGGGGTGGGCGGCAATACTTACGTGGTGAGCTGTTCTACCAGTTCGGCGGCGGTGTCAACCGAGTCCAAGAGGGCCCCGACGTGCGCCTTGCTGCCGCGCAATGGCTCCAGCGTTGGAATCCTGACGAGCGAATCGCCGCCGAGATCGAAGATCACCGAGTCCCAGCTTGCCGCGGCGATGTCGGCGCCGAACCTGCGCAGGCACTCACCGCGGAAATATGCCCGGGTGTCGGTCGGCGGGTTGTCCACGGCGTCCAACACCTGTTGCTCGGTGACAAGGCGCTTCATCGAACCGCGCGCCACCAGTCGGTTGTACAGGCCCTTGTCCAGCCGTACATCGGAGTACTGCAGATCCACGAGGTGCAGCCGCGGCGCCGACCAGCTGAGGTTCTCCCGGTTGCGGAAGCCCTCCAGCAGCCGCAGCTTGGCGGGCCAGTCAAGGATCTCGGCGCACTCCATCGGATCACGCTCAAGCAGATCGAGCACTCCTGCCCACGTCTGGACGATGTCGGCGGCGCGCGGATCGGGGTCGCGACTGTCCACCAGCTTGGCGACTCGATCCAGGTAAATCCGTTGCAGCGCAAGGCCTGTCAGCTCACGACCGTCGGCGAGCGCGACCGTGGCGCGCAACGAAGGGTCACGGCTGAGCACATGCACCGCATGCACCGGCCGGGCCAGCGCCAAGTCGGTGAGGTCCATGCCCTCTTCGATCAGGTCGAGCACCAGCGACGTCGCACCGAGTTTGAGATAGGTCGACGTCTCCGCCAGATTCGCGTCGCCGATGATGACATGCAGCCGCCGGTATTTGTCGGCGTCGGCGTGTGGCTCGTCGCGGGTGTTGATGATGCCACGCTTGAGCGTGGTCTCCAGGCCGACCTCGACCTCAATGTAGTCGGCGCGCTGCGACAGCTGGAAACCCGGCTCGTCGCCACCCGGCCCGATGCCGACCCGGCCCGAACCGGTGATCACCTGACGCGACACCAGATGCGGCGTCAGCCCCGCAATCACCGCCGAGAACGGCGTCTGGCGCGACATCAGATAGTTCTCGTGCGAGCCGTATGACGCGCCCTTGCCGTCCACGTTGTTCTTGTAGAGCTGCAGCTTGGCGGCGCCGGGCACGCTCGCGACGTGCCTGGCAGCGGCCTCCATCACCCGCTCGCCTGCCTTGTCCCAGATCACCGCGTCCAGCGGATCCGTGCACTCAGGGGCGGAATACTCGGGGTGGGCGTGGTCGACGTAGAGCCGCGCACCGTTGGTGAGGATCATGTTGGCGGCACCGACCTCGTCGGCGTCCACCACGGGCGGCGGGCCTGCCGACCGGCTGAGGTCGAACCCGCGGGCATCGCGCAGGGGCGACTCCACCTCGTAATCCCA
>Ga0157380_10001106_pt1 | contig 17383 bp, 12 predicted proteins | sample S35metaG_FD_119757 | JGI IMG/M metagenome (GOLD analysis project Ga0157380, IMG submission 119757) | Switchgrass rhizosphere microbial communities from Kellogg Biological Station, Michigan, USA - S3-5 metaG | ecosystem: Host-associated > Plants > Roots > Rhizosphere > Soil | place: USA... | reverse complement strand
TTCTGCGCGTTGTTGACCGACTCGACCGCATCGAGCAGCTTGGCCTCATAGCCCACGCCGCGCGCCGAGCGCCCCAGCGCCTGTACGTCTTTCGGGAAGCAGGAGCCACCGTAACCCAGGCCGGGGTAGATGAAGTGATAGCCGATGCGCGCATCCGAACCGATGCCGACGCGAACTTTTTCGATGTCGGCGCCAAATCGCTCGGCGAGATTCGCCAGCTCGTTCATGAAGCTGATCTTGGTCGCGAGCATGGCATTGGCGGCGTACTTTGTTAGCTCGGCGGACTTGATGTCCATGACGATGACTTTTTCGCGGCTGCGCGTGAACGGTTCGTAGAGCGCGCGCATGAGTTCGGTGACGCGCGGATTGTCCGCGCCGACGACCACTCGATCGGGACGCATGAAGTCCTCGATGGCCGCGCCTTCCTTCAGGAATTCCGGGTTGGACACCACGTCGAATTCCACTTCGGCGTTGCGCTTCGTGAGGGACTCGGCAACCGCGGCGCCCACCTTGTCGGCGGTCCCCACCGGGACGGTCGACTTGGTGACCACCACCTTGTATTCGGTCATGTGCTCGCCGATGGTCCGCGCGACCGCCAGCACATATTTCAGGTCCGCGGACCCGTCTTCATCGGGAGGTGTGCCCACCGCGATGAGCTGCAGCTGGCCGTGGGCCACGCCCTCGGCAGCCGAGGTCGTAAACCGCAGGCGTTCCGCCTCGCTGTTGCTCTTGATCAGGGCATCCAGCCCGGGCTCGTGGATCGGGATCTCGCCCCTCTTGAGACCTTCGATCTTTTCGGCGTCTACATCGACGCAAAGCACGTCATTGCCGGCATCGGCAAGGCATGCACCGGTAACTAGGCCCACGTAACCGGACCCGAATATGGTGACTCGCATGTGTTCCCTGAATCGCCCAGGATGGGCACAAGGGGCGGAATTCTAGCGAATTGAGCCTGCAGGAGTGGCCCGAGCCGCCATAGGAATGCAGGAAATGAGCGGTTCGTCAGGCCGGGGCGCGGGGTCGCAGTTCGCGCACCTTCTCATCATCGGTCAGGACGGCGCCGCTGACGCGGGAACCGCCCTGCAACCAGACGTGGTCCTGAACCTTTTCGACCGGTCGATATTCGGGCACCGCGCGGACCAGAATTTCGCGGGCGCGCTCGCAGTCGAAGCGCGCAGAACACGCCGCCAGGTCGTCGAGTACTTGCCGCATCTGTTCCCACGAAAGGCTGTGTTCAATGGCCCGCAGAATGCGCGGATGTTCCGTACCCGTGACATTCTTGCCGATGAGCAGTTCTTCGAAGAGTTTTTCGGCTGGACGAAGTCCCGTAAAGCGGATTTCGATATCACCATCGGGATGTTTGTCATCGCGGATGCTGTATCCGGCGAGTTGGATCATGCGCTTCGCCAGATCGGCGATGCGCACCGGGCTGCCCATCTCCAGCACAAAAACATCGCCGCCCGAACCCATCGAACCCGCCTGGATGACCAGCTGCGCGGCTTCCGGGATTGTCATGAAGTAACGGATGACGTCTACGTGAGTGACGGTGACGGGACCGCCTTCGCGAATCTGCTCGCGGAACAATGGCACGACTGAGCCCGAAGACTCGAGCACATTGCCGAATCGCACCATGCAAAAGCGAGTGGCGTGGTTGCTGCGCTGCTGCAGCCCCTGCAGCACCATCTCCGCGACCCGCTTGGTGCAACCCATGACGTTGGTCGGGTTCACCGCTTTGTCGGTGGAAATGAGCACGAAGGTCTCGACGCGGCACTCGAGCGCAGCCTCTGCCGTGTTGTAAGTGGCGAAGACGTTGTTATGAATGCCCTCGATCATGTTGTGCTCGACGATCGGCACGTGCTTGTAGGCAGCCGCGTGATAGACCGTTTGAATGCCGAACGTCGTCATGATTTCGCGTACGCGATGCTTGTGATGCGCGTTGCCCAACAAAGCCACGAGCTCGATGCGATTGCCGAGGCGCACATTGAGCGACCGCAGCTCGCGTTCGATCTCGTAGAGTGCGAGTTCGGAAACTTCCAGCAGCACCAGCCGGCGCGGCGACAGGTCAATGATCTGCCGACACAGCTCCGAACCGATCGAGCCACCGGCACCAGTGACGAGGATGGACTTTCCGCGGATACAGGCAGAGAGAAGCCCCGTGTTCGGCGGCACAGGGGCGCGCCCGAGCAGATCGTGCACGTCGATGTCGCGTACTTCATCAAGGCGGGAATTACCCGCAATGATCTCCGAGATTTCCGGCACCGTTTGAATCTTGAAACCCATTGCGGTGACCCGATCGATGATCTCCCCGCGGCGCCGCCGCGAGGTGCTCGGCATGGCTAGCAACACGATGCTCGCACCGAGTTGGCGACGGAGTTCGAGTAGCCGCGCCGGTGACTCCACGCGAATTCCGGCTACGCGCGCACCATGCAGCAAGGGATTGTCATCGACGAATGCGACGGCGCGATACTGACCTCGAGTGCGCAAGGAAGAGCACAACTGCCCGCCAGCTGCTCCGGCGCCATAGATCAGCACGCTTTCTGCCGATATGTGCAGACGAAGTATTTCGCGCGCGGCAATACGCGAGACACCGACGTAAAGCGTGGCGATCGCGAAGTAGATGACAAAGACTTCAGTCGGCAGGGGCGTCTCGAATACGCCGTTGTTGACGGCAATGAGAGCCGCTGTCGAGAACGCGACACCGGAGACGATCAATAGCGCGGCATGAAGTCCCAGGAATCGGATAACCGCCCGATACAGACCGAGAATCGCGAATACCGGAATCGTCGAAAGCAGCGCGATGGCCGCGAGTGCACCAAGTCGATCGTCGAGTACGACAGGAGTATCGAGGCGCAATACGATCGCAGTGAACAGTGCCGCCGGAATGGCAAAGAGGTCCGCTGAAATCATCAGCATCTGTTTGAATCGGCGCGTGGCGCGCCGAAAACTCCGGACCAGGTAGACAGACTTCTTGCGCATCACTCGAGCACCGGACTTACTTCTACGCTTACTCACACGATCCCTGCAGCTTCATGGTTTCCCTTCCCGCTTCATCGGCGGGCCGATAGACGTTAGTGTCTTGAGTTGCCGTTTCCTCGCATCGATACCGTGGCTTGGAATCGATCTCAATGGCGGCGGAAAACGGGACGGCCCGAAGAATTGCAATTCTACCTGCTGAAATTCGGAAAAAATGCTCATGCGTGCAATTGAAAGCAGGCCCACGGTGTTTTCTGACGCGAAGAGCCATTTCGTGACACTTTCCCACAATTCCTGACGATTCATGACACCCTGACTGGGCGAACAAGTTCGTCTGGAGAGCTGGCGGTGTGCAGTGGGCTAACCACAGCCAGCACCTCTGGCAGCGTCAACCGACCGTCACTAATCCCCCCGTCGCCCGGAACCGACAATCAGCGCGGTTACCAGGAGAAGTAGCAGGACGCCTCCGGCGATGTATGCAGCCCAGGAGGGCCGGCTCACGGCCCAGGCCGCAGCGGGTAGCAGGAACACGAGGTTCGTGACTAAAACGGCAGAAGTCACCGAACGATGACTTCCCCACCTGCGTGCCAGCCGCTGATACCCATGAGTGCGGTGCCCGACGTCGTATCGCTCGTGCCGTGCGATGCGCCGCACGAAGGTAACCGTGGCATCGATCACAAAAACCGCACCGAGGATGACGAATACGAACAGGGCTATAGGATTTTCGCGCGCGGTGATTATCGACAAGCACGCCAGCGAATAGCCCAGATATCCACTGCCCGCGTCCCCGAGAAATATCTTCGCGGGCGGCCAGTTCAAAACCAGGAATCCGCAGCACGCCGCACCGAGTGCCAAGCCGACCAGCGGAATTCCCGCGTCCAGATTCCCCGCGGCCAGGACGAGCACTCCCGAGATCGCGACGAAGGCAGCTTCCGATGCCGCAATCCCGTCGATGCCATCCATGAAATTGAATAGGTTGAGCGACCAGACTATTCCCATAACCCCGAGGGGAAACCCGGCCCACCCGAATGAAATCAGGAGATCACCGCAACGGATGGGCGGTAAGCCGTCCAGACACAGCATCGCCCATGATGCTGCGGCGAAGTGGACCGCGAGCCTGACGTGCGTTGAAAGGTGCCGCCAGTCGTCAAACAAGCCCACGAGCGCGACGGCAAGACCACCGCCCGCCAGAACGCCGAAGTCCACGAGCGAGATTTTTCCGAGTGCTGCGAGCACCGCGAGCGTTGTCGTTACGACTGCGACGATGGACGCGCCCCCACCATGCGGGGTCGGCTTCACATGGGAGCTGCGTTCGTTCGGATGGTCGACGAAACCATGAGCAAGGGCCAGCCGACGAACTACCCAGGTCAGCAAGACCGAAATCGGCAAGGCGAGCAGCGTGACGACGAGAGGTTTCATCTGAATCGACTACCTGACGGAGCAGTACCACTCAATGGTCTTCGCCAGACCGGCATCGACGCTGATCGACGGTTTCCATCCTAACAAAGAAAGCGTTTGCGCCAGATTTACGCGCAGCGAACCGCATAGCCGGGAGATCTCCGCGCGCCGCCCTATCAGGCGCCCGCCGAATCGCAGAGCGCTTTCCGGCACTGGAAAGACATGCGCATGCCGCCCCATGGCAGCCGCAAGCCTGCGGACCAGTTCGGCCGTCGACAGGTCTTCGCCATCCGCCACCATCCAGGTGCGGTTGACGGCCACGGAATTGCGCAACGTGCTCTCGATCAGATCTGCGAGATTCCATACGCTCACGAAACTGCGCTTGTTCCGGATCGCGCCAAACGGCAGTGGATAGCCGCGATCGACCCAGCGCATCAGTCGCAGAAAGTTTGCCTGCACGCCCGCGCCGTACACGAGCGGCGGACGGACGATCACGTATTTCATGGCGTTGGCCGCGCAGACCTGCGCGACAAACTGCTCCGCCTGCCATTTCGACCTGGCGTAGGCATCCTGTGGATTCGGGATATCGAATGGAGTGTAGGCATCGCCGTCGGACTCTTCTCCATTCACCTTCACGCTGCTCAGCAGGATGAATCGCTTTACCTGCGCGCGAGCGGATGCCGCCACCAAACCTTGAGTGCCGAATGCATTCGTTTCATTAAATTGACTGGGACCCGCCAAGGCCCCGCGCGACAAGTGCGCGCGCGCCGCTGCATGCACCACGTGATCGACATCCTGCAGAGCTGTGGACCAGTCGGTTTGCAAAGTGATGTCCCCGACGACGACTGTCTCGGCGGCGCCCTCCGGAGACGCGTTTGCTGACCTCAATGCCGCGCGCACGTGGTACCCGCTGGCCGAAAGCCTTCGGCATAGATGACGTCCGACGAAGCCGGTCGCGCCCGTCACCAGGACGCGCTCACTCACGCGGAACGCTCCTGAAGTCCGATGGCGAGATAGAGCGCCCAGAATTGCTCCAATACTCGCGGCAGACCGAAGTGTTGCTCGGCGATTGTCCTCCCGGCGGCACCGAGTCGCGCGCGCAGTGCTGCATCTGTTATCAGCCTCTCGAGTGCTGCCTCGAGCGCTTCCACATCATGGGGCGGAACGACGAAGCCATTGACCCCGTCCTGAACAATGTCCCGGCAGCCAGGCATGTCCGTGGTCACGAGCGCGCGCCCACTCGCTGCGCCTTCCATCAGGATGCGCGGTACGCCTTCTCGATAGTAAGTCGGCAAACACAGGATGTGAGCAGCGCGCACCACTTGCGGCATGTCGCGCTGATATCCCTGCCACTCCACAATTCCTTCCCTGCTCCAGGCACGGAGCTCGTCTTCGGTGATGCTGCCTCGGTTGAACGGGTCGGGCGCTCCCACGAGCAGGAATCGAGCGACGACGCCACGCTTCTTCAGTCGCCGCGCCGCCTCCACGAAATACAGCACTCCCTTCTCGCGCAGCATTCGGCACGCCATGAGTACACAGACCGGGGTCGCCGGTTCCGCCGACGCAAAAAATTCTTCGGTATCGACACCGACACCCGCGATGACCAGAGATTCTTCGCGCGTGACCGACCGCGTTCCAATCAGTAGTTCGCGATCGTCCTGGTTCTCGAAGACAGCCTTCTGCCGCGGCAGTTTCAACGACATCGCGATGAGCCGCTGAATCGCCCAGCGACGCATGCGGGCCGCCGACGACACTCCACCGAACGCATGTCCCAATCCGGAGAAGGCGTTGATCACACCGCGCACGCCCGCCACTCGCGCCGCGATCGAACCGAAGATGACGGGCTTCAAAGTCACGTGGTGCACGACGTCCGGCCGGAGCTCGCGGTACAGGCGCACCAATGCCGCGACTGAACACGCGTCGCTCCACGGTGCGAACGACGCTCGCGTCAACGGCAAGGGATGGAACTGCAGGCCCGCGGCCTCGATGTCTTCGCGTCCCGCGCCTTCTCCACAGGCAATGTGCACATCGACGCCGCGCGCCTGTGCCATCAACGCGACCGACATCCGATGCATGACAAAGAACCACGGCACGTTGACCACGATCAGGAGGCGCGGACGCCGCGGGACGCTTCTCGAGAGATGCGATGGGGTGGTCGCCACTCAGCCGGATCTCCTTCATTTCGAGTTCTCCCGGGGAAAACTCCACTCCTGTGCGGTCCCCGCGCTCGCCGGCCAGATGACGATCAAGCCGAAATCGTCGCCCCCGCATTCGCGTAGGCCGCTAGTACGCGATCGACCACGCGCACTATCGTAAACCGTTGTTCGACTTCGGCCCGAGCGCGCCGGCCCATCTCCTCGCGCAGCCGCTCGTCAGTCGCCAGAGTGTGGAGACGTTGCGCCAGTCCGTCGACATCGCCAACGGGCACGAGGAGACCGGCGCCGCCCTCCGCGGTCAACTCACTCAGGCCGGCAATATCGCTTCCAACCCACGGCTTTCCCATCGCCATCGCTTCCACGATGGAGTTGGGGAAAAATTCTCCGGCTACCGAGGGCAGACAATAGATGTCGGCGGCCGCCAGCATTCGCGGCGCGTCGAAGCGGCGTCCGACGAACAACACCTTGTCCGCGACGTTCAGGCGGCGGGCAGTCTCTTCGACGTAGGATCGCATGTCCCCGTCCCCGACCAGCAATACGCGAAGTGACGGGAGGCGATCCTGCAATTGCGCGAGCGCCTGCACGAGAAGGTGCTGACCCTTGCTGGGTCCTTCCCAGTCGACACTGCCGACCATCGCGCCAACCGTTGCGACGACGATCTCGTCTTTCAGTCCGAGCTCGGTTCTGACCGTGGCGCGATCGGCCGAGTCCGGATCGAATTTGCTGAGGTCCACGCCGTTGTAGCTGACCAGGATCCGCTCATTGGGCACGCCGAAAGAGACGAGACGTTCCCTGCCTTTCTCACAGACGGCGATGAGCGAGCCGGGCAACAACCGCCAGATGCGATTGCGCCGCTGATGCGTCGCTCGTTCTTCGACACCGCGGACGCTGGTGGCCGCCGGAAGGTGTCGTCCCGCCAGCACGCCGCCGAGCCATCCGTACATCGTCGCGGCGGCATTGTGACCGTGCACCACGTCGATCTTCTCGCTGCGAATCACCCGGCGCAGCGCGAAGACACCTTCGACGAGGCTTCTGACATCGTGCCGGTCCGGTGCCAGCGAAGGCACCACGAATACGCGGAACCTCTGCTTCTCCACTTCCGGAATGAACACGCCGCCACCCGTGGCAAAGGACACGCGGTGTCCACGCCGGCGCAACTCGAGCGCGAGCGCCAGCGGTTGCGTGCCGGGGCCCATGTCCACCAAGGCGGATCTCACCATCAAGACATGCACGAGATTCCGCCCTTCCCAGTGTGTGCTCAGCAATCGAGAGTCTGCGCCCGTTCCCAGTCGCTGACGTCGCCCATGTAGCGATTCCAGTCCTGGGTCCGCAGCTTCAGATAGGACGCCACGAATTCCGTGCCGAGCGCCTCGCCGAGAACCTGGTCGGATTCGAGCGCGCGCAGCGCATCGAGCAGATTGCCCGGCAGTCGTTCGGCCCTGGCAGCTTCTTCCGACTCGTACATGTTCACGTCGATGCGCTTGCCTGGGGCGAGCTTGGCCTCGATGCCATGGAGTCCGGCGGCTAACAAGCCTGCCTGCAGCAGGTACGGATTCGCCGATCCATCCGCGAGTCTGAATTCGAAACGACCGCCGTCGGGAATCCGGACCATGTGAGTCCGGTTGTTGCCCGTGTACGAAACTCGATTGGGCGACCACGTCGCGCCTGACAAAGTGGTCGTCGCGTTCAGGCGCTTGTAACTGTTGACGGTCGGATTGGTGAGTGCCGAGAGCGCCTTGGCGTGATGCAGAACCCCACCCATGAAGTGATACGCGAGCTCCGACAATCCCATCTCGTCGGATGCAGACTCGAAGAGGTTGCGTTTGCCGCCTTTGTCCCACATCGACACGTGGACGTGGCAGCCGTTTCCGGTGAATTCCCTGAAGGGCTTCGGCATGAATGTCGCGCGCAGATCATTCTTCTCCGCAACGGTCCTGACCATGATCTTGAAGAGCACATGCCGGTCGGCGGTAGTCAGGGCATCGCTGTAGAGCCAGTTCATCTCGAACTGGCCGTTGCCGTCTTCGTGATCGTTCTGGTAAGGCTTCCAGCCCATTGCCTCCATGGCATTGCAGATCTGTCCGATGACGCCGTAGTTGCGCATCAGCGCGATCTGGTCGTAGCAGGGCTTGGCCTGCACGTCACGGCTGTCGGCAACCCGGTCACCCACCTTGTTGAGGAGGAAAAACTCCGCTTCGACGCCCGTCTTCATGACGTAGCCGAGATTTTCTGCCCGCGCGACGAGGCGCTTGAGCAGGTTGCGCGGCGCGTGCGCGATCGGCGCCTTGTCCATGATCACATCGCCGGTGACCCAGGCAACGTCAGGTTGCCAGGGCAGCGGCGTGAACGTGGTGGGATCCGGCATGACAAAGATGTCCGGATGAGCCGGCGTCAGATCGAGATGGGTAGCGAATCCGGCAAAGGCGGCGCCTCCGGATTCAGTGATCTCGGCCGCGCTTGCCGGCACGAGCTTGGATCGCGCCACGCCGAACAGGTCGACGAAGGCGACCAGCACGAACTGAGTGCCATGTTTCTTGCACAACTCATTCAGGTTCATGCGCTTGCCTTCCCACCGAAGTAGTTTTCGACCCAGAGGCCCGTCATGATCAGCGTTCTCAGGGGGCGGGTATGGTTTGCCTTGCCGTCCCGATGCTCGTCGAGCAGTTTCAGCGCTACCTTGCTGTTGAAGACGCCTTCGGGGACACGAGCCAGGATGTCGCGTGCCCAGCCGTAGAGCTCGTTGCGCAGCCAGAGGCCGACGGGCGTGGTCGGCATGCGTTTTTTCCCGTAGAGAAACTCGTGCGGGAAGAAGCGCTCTGCGTACCTCTTCAGATACTTCTTGCCAACGCCGAGATGGATTTTCTCGTTGACCGGCAGGCGGGTGAACAATTCGGTGACGCGATGATCGAGGAACGGCGAACGACCCTCGGTCGACCAGCACGCGCCCATCCGATCGCCCTTGACCAGGTTGTTGCCCGGCATCAGCGATGTGCACTCGTACGCCATGATCTGCTCGACGGGATCCAGGTCACGCCATGGCGCCAGGATCGATTCGAACTTGTCGAGGGGTTCCTGCGCCTCGCGCACTCGCTCGCTGCCGAAAAGATCCGTCAGCATGCTCTGCGGCATGTAGCAGATCTCATTGAAGTACGACTGGAGTGGAAAATTCGTCCGCGGGTTCTCATGGAAGAAACGCACATTGTGAGTGAACCCGAACAAGGATTCGTCAGGACCATCGCCGGTGAACATGACGATCTTCTTGTCCTTGTTAGCCTTGCGGGCCAGGATGTAGAACAGGAAGAACGAGAAGTCGCCGTGCGGTTGCTCGGCGTGGTAACTGACCTTGCGCGCGATTTCGGGCAGCATCTCGTGGCCGATGACCGCGGGTTCGACGTTCAGCCCCAGGATCTTCGCGGCCTCCTGGGAAAAGGAGAATTCGGAATATTCCTTTTCCTTGAAATCGAGACCGATCGCTTCGAGCTTGTTCCGGTTCCATTGCTTCACGAGATGGCTGGCCGTCACCGACGAATCGATGCCGCCACTGAGATAGAGGCCGCCATCGACGTCGAATCGCATCTGCATGCGAATGGCGTCATTCATGAGCGCTTCGAACTCGTCCATCGACGGAGTGACGCGTTCATCGTTGAACGGCCACTGCCAATAGCGATGCTGGGTCGGAGCAGCGCTCCCTTCGAATTTCAGGTAGGTGCCGGGCTCGAGTTGCGTGATGCCCTTGAAGCAGGTCTGCGGCGGCGGACAGTAGTTGAACGCATGCGTCTGCAGCAGCGCCTGGAAGTCGATCTCCCGGGTAAAGCCAGGCAGCGTCAGGATGCTCTTCAGCTCGCTGGAGAATGCCAGGCCGCCGTCATACGAGGCGATGAAACACGGCTTGATACCGACGCGATCGCGGACGAGCACGCCGCGATTGTCACGGGTGTCCCAGAGGAAGAACGCGAACATGCCGATGAGATCCTGCAGCATGGCTTCGCCCTTCTCGCGCCACAGGTGCACCAGCACTTCCGTGTCGCATCGGGACTTGAACTTGTAACCCTTCTTCTTCAGGTCTTCGCGGATCTCGACGTAGTTATAGATCTCGCCGTTGAAGACCACCCACACAGTGTTGTCGGTGTTCGACATCGGCTGCTTGCCGTTCTCGGGATCGACCACCGCCAGGCGGGCGTGACCCATGATGGCCGGGCCAACCCGTTCCACGCCGGCCTCATCCGGCCCGCGGTACCGGATGCACTCGATCATCCTCTCGACGTCAGCGTCGGTGGTTTTCGCGCTGTTGACTACGCCGGCTATTCCGCACATACCTTCACACCTTTCTGCTCTTCGACATCGATGACGCTGGCTCCCTCGGGAACCTTGCTGGTTTTTCTGGAGTGCGGCGCATGTTCGACGAACTGCCGGTCCGCAAGAGACTCCGAATACACGGACAGGAAACTCGCGATCAATTGATCGAGGTTCTCCTTGGTTTCCGTTTCCGTGGGCTCTATCAGCATGGTCTGTTTGAAACGGTCCGGGTACCAGACGCAGCCCGCGCCGACCAGTGTCGGCGGATGAAGACCGTGGTCGATCAGCCTCTTCGCGAAGCTGTAGATGCTGACCGGCATCTCCTGGCCGGACAGCAGACATTCATGCATGCAGAGCTTGTCGAACACCGGCGGGAACTGGTCGCGCAGGCGTTCCTTCACGTAGTTAGCGTTGAGTACCGCGTTCTCCGAAGCCTCTTTGAGACCGTCGGGACCCATGCTGAGGATGTAAGCGTAGGCACGCAGCAACACGAGCGTGTGGCCGAAATTTCCCTTCATCTGGCCGATCGTGTTCGGCAGCTCCGAAGTGAAGCGGGCGACGCCATCCTCGCGCACCGCGATCGGCGTCGGCAGAAAATCCTTCAGGAATGCCTTGACGCCGACCGGCCCGGCGCCCGGCCCGCCACCGCCGTGCGGCGTGGACAAAGTCTTGTGCGTGTTGATGTGGACGACATCGAAGCCCATGTCGCCCGGGCGGCAGATCCCCATCAGCGCGTTCATGTTGGCGCCGTCGTAGTAGAGCAGCGAACCGTTGGCATGGACCAGCTTCGCCACCTCGAGGATGTTTTCCTCGAAGAGCCCGAGCGTCGACGGATTCGTCAACATGAGGCCGGCAACGGCGGGCGTGAGGTTGTTCCTGAGATCCGCAAGATCCATCAGGCCATCGTCGGTGGTCGCGATGATCTTGCAGACGAACCCGGCCATGGCCGCGCTCGAAGGATTCGTCCCGTGCGCCGAATCCGCGATCAGAATGACATTGCGCGGCTGCTTCTTGAACTCCAGGTATTTGCGGATGATCAGCAGGCCGGCAAGCTCGCCGTGTGCGCCGGCCGCGGGCTGCAGACTCATGTAGTCCATGCCCGTGAGCTCGGCGATGAAGCCCTGCAACTCCGCAAACATTTCCGCGAGCCCCGACAGCGTATGCGCCGGCTGTTTCGGGTGCACGTGGCGGAAGCCGTCGAGCGTCGCGAAGTAATCGTGACTCTTCGGGTTGTACTTCATCGTGCAGGAACCGAGTGGATAGGTCCCGCTGTCCACGCCGTGACTCAGGTGACTCAGCTCCATGAAATGGCGCGTCACCTCCACCTCGGGCAGCGAGCTCAGGCCGAGCGCGGCCTGGCGCCACGGCAACCCAGCAAACTTCTGCGCCGGGTTCGGGACTGTCGAGAACTCGTCGATGCACCATGCGCCCCCGGTATGGGGCAGGTTCTTTTCCGCCAGCGCCTTCACGCTGGGCTGCTGACTGGCTTTCATGAATTCGAGACGTACTCTCTGAAATGGGAGACAAAGGAATCGAGGTCTTGTCTCGACTTGTTTTCCGTGACGGCCACCAGCAGGTGACCGGGTCTTTCCACCATGGCGCCGTTCAGTCCGCCGAAGATCTGCCGGGTCTCCAGGTGACGCAACAGCCCTTCCACCTCGACCGGAACCCGCAGGAGAAACTCATTGAAGACGGGGTTGCGGTAAGCGAGCTTTACGCCGGGAATTTTCTCGAGACAGTCGATCAGGTAGTAAGTCTTGCGCTGAATCAGGCTGGCGACTTCCGAGAAACCCGTTTCCCCTAACAAGGACAGATAGACGGCGGAACGAATGGCGTTCAACGCCTGGTTCGAACACAGGTTGCTTGTCGCCCGTTCGCGTGCCACGTGCTGCTCACGGTCTTCATAAACCATCGCATACGCGGGATTGCCGTAGATGTCGGCCACGCGGCCGATGATGCGGCCCGGCATGAATTGACGCAGGTCGCGGCGAACCGCGAGCAGCCCGAGGCTCGGGCCTCCGGCGGAAAGCGGAATTCCGAAAACCTGGCCCTCTCCGCAAACCAGGTCGACGCCCAATTCACCCGGGGTGGTGAACAATCCGCTGAGCCAGGGGTTGTACGACAGCGCGAACAGGACGCCCGCCTGCTTCGCGGCCGCGTTGAGCGAACCAACATCCTCGATCACGCCAAAACAATTGGGCGACTGGACGATGCAACCACTGACGGAGGTTTCTCGCAGCGTCCTGGCGAGCGCAGCCGGATCGAGCGATCCCGACTCCGACGTCGGGATGGTGATGATTTCCACGTTGCGCCCGGCGCAATAGGTATCGAGAACACGGCGGTGCTCCGGCCACAAGCCCGCACTGACGGCCACGCGATTCAATTTCTTCGCCTGGACCATGATCCAGGCGACCTCGGCCATCGCGGTCGCCCCGTCGTAGGAAGAGGAATTGACGATGGGGAGTCCGACGATTTTCGAGATGGCCTGTTGATACTCGAACAGGACCTGCAGAAGTCCCTGGCTCATCTCGGGCTGATACGGCGTGTATGCGGTCAGGAATTCGCCACGCGACACCACCGCGTCGACGGCGGCAGGAATGTGATGATCGTAGAAACCCCCGCCGAGGTAGCACGCATGGGACCGCGCGTTGGAATTGCGCCCGGCCAGTCGCCGCATGTGCTTCTCGAGTTCCCACTCGGAGCGCGCCTCGGGCAACTTCAGCGGCGCCTTGAGCCTGATCGCGTCCGGAATCAGCTGGAATAGTTCATCCACCGACCCTAAGCCAATGGCTGACAGAAGCGCGTTGCGCGCCTCTGAACTGTGGACGTTATAGCCCTTGGGATGCATGCACGAATACCATGATTAAGCTGCCGAAATTCAATGGATTACTTGTCGACCCGAGTCGACCGGGCGCGGATTGTACCAGCCTTCCGACGCCCTCGAAGAGGCGCTGAAGTTAGGTCGGGCCGCCGGTCCGCACGGTCACTGGAGCAGTTGCTGAAGCGTCTCGATGACCCGATCCTGCTGGGACTCGGTCATGTTGGTCCCCGAGGGAAGACAGATTCCGCGGTCGAAGAAATCCTGCGAAACCGAGCCGTCGTGCGCGAAATAGGCAGTCCCGGCGAACACCGGTTGCAGATGCATGGGCTTCCATACCGGACGCGCCTCGATACCTTCGGCAGCCAGCCTGCGGATCAGGGTTCTGACGTCCATGCCGTAACCACGAGCGAGCGTGGCGACGCTGAGCCAGCGATTGGAGAAACTCCATTGTGGCTCCGGCATCCACTCGAGCATCGTCCGATCACTCAACCCCTGGCGATAACGTTCGAAGTTCCGGCGTCGTGCGGCAATCCGGTCGGCGAGCACACGCACCTGGCCGCGGCCCACGCCCGCGAGGATATTGCTCATGCGATAGTTGTAGCCGACTACCTTGTGCTCGTAGTGCAGCTCGGCCTCGCGCGCCTGCGTCGCAAGAAAACGCGCGCGCTTCACGAGGCTCTCGTCGGCCGACACCAGCATGCCGCCGCCCGAAGTCGTGATGATCTTGTTGCCGTTGAAGGAAAACACGCCGATCAGGCCGAACGTGCCGCTCGAACGGTCGCGATAGCGGGCGCCCAGCGATTCGGCGGCATCCTCTACCACGGGCACGTCGTACCGCCGGCAAAGTTCCAGCAACGGATCCATGTCAGCGCTCTGCCCATACAGGTTCACGATGACGATGGCCTTGGGTCGTTTGCCCTGCGCGATGAGGGATTCGAGCGCGCGCTCCAGCGCGCGCGGCGACATGTTCCAGCTCTCTGGCTCGGAGTCGACGAACACCGGTACGGCGCTGAGATAGAGGATGGGATTCGCGCTCGCGGCGAAGGTGAGGCTCGAGCACAGGACGATGTCGCCCGGCCCGACGTCAAGCATCACGAGCGCCAGATGAATGGCCGCGGTCCCCGAGCTCAGCGCCGCCGCATGCGGCACGCCTACCCAGTCGGCCATCTCGCGCTCGAATGCATCGACATTGGGTCCTAACGGCGCAATCCAGTTCGTGCGGAAAGCTTCCTCGACGAACTCGCGTTCGGCGGTACCGATGTGCGGCGTGGACAGCAGGATCTGTTCATCGAGCTCGCGCCGCTCGATGACACGCACCGCGAAACCGCGTGCATCCATGACCGGCAGGTGATCGATGCCGTGAGTGGTCATGAGCTCGAGCGCACTCTGACGCGTGTAACCCTCGCGAAGCACCAACGACTCGATTTGCGCGAGCTTCTCGAGCGACTCATCCAGCGTGGCGCCCGCCAGCAGGAGGCGGCGCAGGTCGCCGTCCGTCACGGTGCGCTCGAACGTCCCGTCTGGCCGCACCAGCAGCAGAATCCCCGCGGCCGCCGCATCGATGCGTTGCAGGGCCTCACGGACCGTGACTTGTCTGCCGACCGAAGCTGCCGCTACGTTGATCACGAATTCCTCTCGTCACGCTCACGCGCCGGAACACCACGGCATACAGCGCCCTCGGCTGCGTCCCGGACGACGACTGCACCGGCTCCGATCGTCGCGCGCGCGCCGACCCGCTTTCCGGGAAGCACGGTGGCGTTTGCGCCGATCAGTACGCCGGAGCCGATGTACACCGAGCCGCCGAGCGTTGCATGCGGCCCGATGTGCGACCAGGCGCCGACCTCGCAGTCGTGATCGACGACGGCCGCGTGATTGACGATCACACCATCACCAATGCGTGCCAGCGGCGCGATGATCGCGCCGGCCGCGACGAAGGATCCGGCACCCACGACCGCGTGCGCGGAAATCACCGCGCGCGGATGCACGATGGTCAGTGGCCGCGCACCGGCGGCGATCAACTCGCGCTGCAGGCGTTCGCGCGAATCCGCGGCGCCAATGGCGACGTGAAACAACGTGTCAGCGCGACCCGCCACCGCGATCGGGCCAACGATCGGACGCCCTAACAAGGTTCCGCCATGTAACCCGGGACGATCGTCCACGAAACACAGTGTTTCGACTGCCGATGGATTGGCGCACAGGAGCGCGTCCGCGACGACGCGTGCGTGACCCCCTGCCCCGACGATACAGATGCGTTCAGTAGGCATTGCACTTGGCCAGCAGTTCGGGCCCGAGAGGAACGGTGGCGAGATGCTCGACGATGCGCTCGGCGGCATGCCCATCGCCGTAGATGTTGACGGCCGCCGGTCGCGGCGCGCGCAGCGCGGCGTCGATCGCACGGCTGATCGACGATTCGTCAGTACCCACCGTGACGACGTTGGGGCCGGCCTCGCGCAGGTTTTGCCGCGAGCCCACGTTGACGACCGGCGTTCCAAAACTCGCCGCCTCGATGATGCCGCTGCTCGAATTGCCGATCATGACGTCACATTGTGCCATCCAGGATGCAAACTTCTCACGCGTGAGGTGCGTGCGAATCGCGAGACCCTCGACCCCTTTCAGTTTGTCGAGCACGCCGCGGATTTCATCCGCGCCCGCGTCCGAGTTGGGCTCAAGCATGAGCGTCTGACAGCCGGAGCTACGCGCCGCGCCGATCAGCGCCGCCACCTGCGCGCCCGGGCTGGCGGCATCGTTGACTACGGGGTGGAACACTCCGAGCGCAAGCTTGCGATTCGGATCGAAACCGGCTTCCGCGCAAAGCGCACGGCGATCATGAATCGCGAGACTTTCGAGTTCATCGAGCCCCGGCGCCCCGGTTACCCAGACGCGATCGGCGCGTTCGCCGAGGCGAACGAGGCGCTCGCGAGCTTCGGCCGTGGCGGCAAAGTGGACGTGGGACAGCTTGGAAATCGCATGCCGCACGGGTTCGTCGACACTGCCGGATCGCTCGCCGCCATGAGCATGCGCAATCGGGATTCCAAGATGAAGCGCGGCGATCGCCGCCGCCAGCATTTCTCCGCGATCGCCGAGCAGCAGCACCATGTCGGGCTTCTCGCGTGCCAACGCCGTGGTGAATCCCGTCAACATCGCGGCAATCGAATGCGCCATCGATTCACCCGACGGGTGATCGATCGCCACGGGTACTTCGGAGACGATGGGCATCTGCGCCGCGCGGATCTCGCGGACCGTCTCGCCATAGACCGGCGACAGGTGCATGCCGGTGACCAGCAGTCCGAGCCGGAGCCGCGAATCGGCCAATATCCGGCGCAACGTCGCGCTCATCAATCCGAAATCCGCGCGAGTACCGGTGACGTAGCAGATGTACCTCATGCGCGGTCCAGGTCATCCCAACTCAGCGTGACGCCGGCGTCGAGATCGCGGCGCGCGCGCGCGCCAATGACCGCGCCGAGTTCCGCCGGTGGAATGCCGTCGCCGGGGCGCAGCAGGCAGACGTCCGCAGCCGCAATGGCCTGGCCGGCGCGCAGCGCGCGATTCGTAGTCACACTGCGGCGCACGAGCGCGCGGATCGGCAGTTCCGAATCGGTGGGTCGCTTCTCCGCACTACCCAGCGCGGCTTCGACGGTGCGCACCTGGGCGACCAGCGCGGCCAGCTCCTCCGGCGAAACCGAGGCTTTGTGGTCCGGCCCGGGCAGCGACTTGTCCACGGTGAAGTGTTTCTCGATGA
>Ga0157380_10001105_pt1 | contig 17400 bp, 11 predicted proteins | sample S35metaG_FD_119757 | JGI IMG/M metagenome (GOLD analysis project Ga0157380, IMG submission 119757) | Switchgrass rhizosphere microbial communities from Kellogg Biological Station, Michigan, USA - S3-5 metaG | ecosystem: Host-associated > Plants > Roots > Rhizosphere > Soil | place: USA... | reverse complement strand
GCACGTCGGCATCGGCAGCATCAACTCGCCGATGCAGTGCATGATGAAGGAAGTCTGCGCGCAGTGCCTGCAGCGCCACGTCGATCCCGAGACCGGCAAGGAGGAGTTCATCTTCTCCTGCTACAACCAGGACCAGGAGCTCGACCGCGTCGACTTCGACAACCTCCAGGCCCGGCTGCGCCAGAACAGCGTCCAGGAGAAGTTGTCCAACCTGTGGTTCGAGCATCTGCTCGATCAGGCCGAATCAGAGCTGGTGCACGTTTAATGGCGTGGCCGCCCCACTAAGCTCTCATCGATGACGCGGCCGACGCTGCTCGCGATCTTGCTGCTCGCCGCCGCGGTGGCGGCGTTGTATGCGTATCGCCTGTCGGACTCGCCGATCTACCTGACCCCAGACGAGGTCGTCATCGGCCTCGATGCCCACGCGCTGGCCACGACCGGCACGGATCTACGCGGTCGAACCCTGCCGCTGTATTTCCAGATCGACGAGTTTCGCGTCAAGGGCACGACCTGGTACCAGCCGGCGATCATGTACCTGACGGCGGCAGTACTGACGATCGCACCGCTCACCGAGTGGGCCATTCGGTCGCCGGCCGTACTGATCGGTGTCGTCGACGTGGTGCTGATGTTCCTGCTGGTGCGGCGGTTGTCCCCTGAAGCATCGCCGGCCTGGCTGGCCGCGATTCTCCTGGCGCTGTCGCCTGCGCATTTCACCCACAGCCGCTTCGCGATGGATTACATCTACCCGCTGCCGTTCATCCTTGGATGGCTGTTGGCGCTGTCGGTGTACCTCGAGGGCCGGCGGCCGGCGGCCCTGGCGATCGCCGGGCTCTGCCTGGGTCTCGGCTTCTACAGCTACATCGCGGCGATCGTCCTCATGCCGGCGTTTTTCGCACTCACGCTGTTCGTCGTGTGGCGCGACGGGCTCGCCGGTGACTGGAAGTACGCCGCTCTGGGCTTTGCTGGACCGCTCATCCCATTCGCGATCTGGATCGCGACGCATCCCAGCGTGTTCACCGAGACCGTGGCGCGTTACCAGTTCGGCAGCGGCGACCGCATGGGTCCGCTGGACCGCTTTGGGCTGTATTGGCGATACTTCAGCCCATCATTCCTGTTTTTCAGCGGCGGATCGCAGCTGGTGTTTTCAACCCGTGTGGCCGGCGTGTTTCCATTGGCGCCGCTTCTCCTGCTGCCGGCGGGAGTCGTCGCGGTGCTGCGCCGTCCGTCGCCGCTGGGCGTGGTCGCGACGATCGGTTTACTGGCCGCGCCGCTGCCGGCAATCGTGCTGGACGAGGGCAGCGCGATCAACCGCGCGCTCGAAATCGTGCCCTTCGGCATCGTGCTGTCGGTCATCGGCTTCAACTGGCTCGTCCAGGCCCGGCCCGCACTGCGAACAGCATCCGCAGCCACGCTGATCGCGGTGACCGCGGGGCAATTCGTCGTCTTCGGCAGCGACTATTTTGGCGACTATCGGCGTCGCGCCGCCAGCTGGTTTCACTTCAACGTTCGTGGCGGCCTGGCCGCCATCGTCGACCAGACGGGCGGTGCTCGGCGGCCGGTCTACTTGAATGACGCGATCCCCTGGGTCGAGTCCTACTGGAGGTTTCATCTCACCGCCGTCGGGCGAAACGATCTGCTCGATGCGACTCGAGGCTTTACTCATCTCGATCGAGCCGTGCCTTCGGGCAGCCTGTTGCTCGTGAGCTTTACCGATCCAGCGATGGCTGCCGAGACCGACGCGGCGATTCGTGCAGGCGATTTTCACCTGGTGCGCGAGATCACCGAGCCGGACGGCGTGGTGTCGTTCGTGGTCCTCGAGCGCTGACATGAACCGGGCCCCAAGGTGATTAAGCGCGAGCGATTGATGGCGGTGGTGCTGGCGATGGCCGCACTGAGCATTTACGCCACGCGTCTCGATGTGTCGCCGATCTACCTGACACACGACGAAGTGATCTACGCCCGCAATGCCTATTCGATCGCCACGACCGGTCGGGACTTGAGCGGCCAGCTCCTGCCGATCTCGATTCCAGTGACCGGCACCTTTTACGCGACCCCCGCGAACATCTACCTGACGGCGGCGTTCCTGAAGGTGCTGCCGCTTTCGGAGGTCACGATTCGCCTGCCGAGCGTTCTCGTCGGACTATTGTGTGTGTGGATGGTCTACTTGATCGCGCGGCGCATGCTTGGCGTCACGTGCGGGCTGCTGGCCTCATTGATCTTGCTGCTGACGCCGGCGCATTTCATTCACAGCCGCCTCGGCACCGATCATCTCTACGTCGTCGCCTGCGTGCTGGCCTGGTGGGCGGTGTTGGCCCGCGATGGCACGAGCATTCGTCCCGGCCGGATGTTCATGGCATCGGCGTTCCTGGGACTGAGCCTGTACACCTATCTTGGCGCGGCGATCACGGCGCCGGCCTGTGTGGCGATCACGTGCGCCTGGCTGGTGATGGCGGGCCGGCGAGACAGGACGATCTACCTCGCAGCGATCGCCGGCTTTGTGGTCCTCGCCATTCCGTTTGTGGCGTGGCATCTCACGCATCCCGGCCAGTATGCGCAACAGGTGCGCATGTACGCGTTGTACGATTCTCAAACGCTTGACGCGGCACAAGGCGCGCGCGTATTGGCGGCCCCGGCCAGCGTCGCGGAACGCGGCGCGGTCTACTGGGACTATTTCAATCCGTCGTTCCTGTTCTTTGCCGGCGACACGGGATTGCTGAATGGCACTCGCTATACGGGCGTGTTTCTCTTGCCGATGCTGATCCTGATTCCCGCAGGCCTCCTCGTCGCCATGATGGCTGGCGGCAGCTCCCGTTGGATGCTGATGATGTTGTTGGCTGTATCACCGCTGGCGGCGGTCGTCGTTGCCGAACGCTACCGCATCAATCGCGCGTTGATCATGCTGCCCGTCGCGGCGGTGCTGGCGACAGTTGCGGTCGAGGATCTCTGGCGGCGACGAGGAAGGCCGGGGCGATGGGCCGCGATCGTGCTGATCGCGAGCCTGCCGTTGCAATTTGGCGGCTTCTATCGCGACTACTTCGGCGACTATCGGGTGCGTTCGTATCCGTGGTTCGAGTACAACCTTCGCGGCGGGATGGCGGAAATCATTCACCGCGCAGATGACGGTGACGAGATCTGGATTTCGCAAAGCCTGCAATGGGCCGACTACTACTGGCCCTTCTATCTCGACGTGTTCGGCCGCCGCGAGCTCGGTCCGCGCACGCACTTTCTCGACCCTGCGCGGGCCCGCCTCAACGACATCGGCGCCGGTTACGCGCTGTGCCGCGCCGGCGAGGAACAACGATTCCTGGACGCCGGATTCACGCGTGTCACCGCGATTCTCGAGCCCGACCAGGCGCATACACTTTCGGTGCTGAGACGATGAGGGCGCTGATCGATCGGCTGGCATCGGCCCGCGCGTTGCCGGTTGCCGCGGCCTGCGTCACGCTGTTGATTGGGCTCGCATTCATCTTCGTGTGGGCGCCGCATCCGTGGGGATGGTACGGGATCGATCAGTATCACCAGCTCGCCATCCAGCTGGCGAACGGAGAAGCGTTTCAGACCTTTGACGTGCCTTGGGGTTACGCGTATTACCTCGCGCCGTTTTATTGGGCGTTCGGCCCCACGCCGCTGCCGGCGCTCGTCGGCCAGGCGATCCTGAACGCGCTGGTGCCGCCGCTCGTTTACGCCTACGCGGCGCAGGCGTTCGATCGCCGCGTCGCCGCTGTGGCGACGGTGCTCGTGGCCGTGCTTTCGTTCAACACCGTCTACGTCTCGACCGAGTCGACCGATTCGGTCTCGACGGTAATTTTCATGTGCCTGTTACTCGCCTTCGTGCACGGCCGTCGCACGAATCGCGATCGCTGGTTCGTGATTGCCGGCGTTCTGGGGGGACTCGGATCGCAATTCCGACCCAACTTGGTGTTGCTGCCTGTGGCCCTGGCCGCACTCAATTGGCTGCTCGGTCCGCGAACCTGGTTGCGGTTGCGGCAGGGCGCGCTCGTGGCGATCATCGCCGCCCTGATGCTGGCACCGTGGACGTGGCGCAACTATCAGTTGAGCCGCCAGTTCTTGCCGACCAGCACGCATGGTGGCGTTCAGCTGTGGTACGGCTCCCTGCAGACCGGCCCTTACGTCGAAAGCCGCGCGCACAATCCGCGCAGTATTTTTGCCACCTCGCCCTTCGATTACACCAGCCTCATGCACGTGCCGGTCGAATTCGACGTGTGGATGAACTGCCCTCCCGGTGTGCCGCAGTCGGTCAATCTCGTCTACCGTCTCGATCAGGGGACGTTTCAGTCGATTGCGCTGACCGCAGGCGCCGAAGGTCACTACACCGGCGCAATCCCGTCCGTCGAGAAAGAGACGCGCATCTACTACTACACCGATGTGGCCTGGCCGCCGGATCTCGCCGATGCGCCCCATCACATCACGCCTGCCGGCGGCGCCGACGATCCGCTGGTGTTCTTCGTCAGCGATCGTCACACTGCGGACCTGGACGCGGACGGGGCGTTGCTGGACATTTTCGACGTCGCGCGCGTCGTGCGGCATCTTGCCTGGCAGGAGCAGGTTCCGGATGCCGCCAAACTGGATCGCGACCGCGATGGTGATGTGGACGAGACCGACTTGCGCGCGTTGCTGGTCATGATGCTTCGCGGGATGGACCGCGGCGAGCCGCCGGTCGACCGGCTGCGAGAGTTCACCGTGTCGGGCGATCGCGCGACGCTGCGATTTACGGACAATTCCGAAGTGGTGATGCCGCGCCGGTGGCAGCAGCAGCTGACGGACTTGTCGGTCAGCGTTGGCGCCGCAGAAAATCTGCTTGGGACCCGGTATCGTTTCACGCAACCCGAGCCCGAGCCGCGCGTACCCCTGGCCGTCCAATGTCTCGGACCCGGCGGGATTGCCATCAACCACGCCTACTATCGCGTGCAACCACATGAACAGCGTCGTTACGTGGCGCTGGCGCTCGACAACATCCGGCGTGCGCCGGTGGACTACGCGTGGAGCGTCCTCTATCGGGCGGTTCGACTGTTCGTGATCATCGGCACCGAGGATCGCAGCACTGCCCAACAGTTCGACCGCAGCCGGTTCGTGTACGCCGCCGGCACCCTGCTGTCGTCGTTGTACTTGGCGCTCGCGTTACTCGGCGCATGGATTGGCTGGCGTCGAGGGTATGCCGTCCTCTTGCCGATCGCCTTGATCCTCTACATTCCCGCGACGATTTCGTTCGTGCTGACCAACATGCGTTACACCACGACCGTCCAGCCGCTGCTGCTGACCTTCGTTGCGGTAGTACTGGTGGCGGCGGCCGATCGACGGCGTGATTGAGTGACGATGCTTCAGGGCAAGCTGCTGGCTGTGGTCGCGCTGATAGTCGGATTGGCCGCGGCGAGCGTGTACGCGACCCGCCTCGGCTACGCGCCGATTTACCTCACGCACGATGAAGTGAACTTCTCACTGCAATCGGTTTCGATCGCACAGACCGGCCGCGACCTCAACGGCCGGTGGTTTCCCGTCTACTTTTCCGAACCCGAGTTCACCGCCGGCCGCGATCCGATGATGATCTACATCACCGCGCTCGCCCTTGCCGTCTTGCCGCTGTCTGACGCCGCCGTGCGGCTGCCCACTGCGCTCGTCGGAGTGGTGACGATCGTGTTGCTGCTGATCTTATGGGCCAGGATCTCACCGCGGCCGTGGACGGCCGTCGTGGCCGCGATGTGCCTGTTGTGTTCACCGGGCTGGTTCATTCACAGCCGGCTCGCGCTGAGCGTGATCTATCCGTTGCCGTTCGTCGTGATCTGGCTGCTGGCCATTCGACAATACGAAGTGCAGCCGCGGCCGATCTGGTTGCTGGCCGGCTGCGCGTCGCTCGGGCTTGGCATCTATGGGTATCTCGCAGGTTTGGTGATGATGCCGATCTACGTCGCGATGACCGTCTGGTTGACGAGGGCGTGGCGCTCGCCCTGGCTGTTGCTGACGATCGCGGCCGGTTTTGGCATCGTGTTGCTGCCGATCGCGATCTGGCACCTGTTTCATCCGGAACGCTACGCCGAGTTGCTGCACGCCTATCGCATGGATGCGCCGCGGCAGGCGGCAGCCGGGTTGCCGCTGGTTGCCCTCGAAGGTGTCCGCGCGCGGCTGGGCGCCTGGTGGCAGTACTTCAACCCGGACTTTCTGTTTCTGGCCGGCGATACCAGCATGACGAATTCCACGAGGTCAGCGGGCTTGTTCCCGGCAGCGTTCGTGGTGCTCCTGCCGATCGGCATGCTGCGGCTCGTCCGAGGCTCCCGCTTCGAACGCATCGTGCTGGTGGGTCTCTTGACCGGTCCCCTGGCGGCGATCGCGACCGGCACCATTGATCTCAACCGCTACCGGGCGCTCTTCGTGCTGCCATTTGGCGCGCTGGTGGCGGCGTACGGCTTTGAAGGCTGGTGGGCGTCACCTCACCGGTGGAAGCGCGTGACAGCAGTGTTGCTCCTGCTCAGCTTGCCATGGCAATTCCAGGCGTTCTATCGCGATTACATGCATCGCTACCGCGACGCGTCCAGCGTCTGGTTCGGCCAGAACATCAAGGGCGCGCTGGCCGAAGTGTTTGAACGCCGTGTGACGGGCGAGCCGCTGCTCGTCAGCCGCAATGTGCCGTACGCCGACGTGTATACGCGTTTTTATTCGCAGGTGATCCACCCGGAATCGGCGCCGGAAACGCCAATGGTGATCGACGGCGACACCTTCGATGGCCGCGCAGCGAGTCCGCGCAGCTGGTTGATTGCCGCCGCCGACGAGCGCTGGTTGTCGTCACTGACGACGTCCGAATGGGAGCTCATCGCGCTCATCAGGGAGCCGTCTGGGCAAACCTCATTCGCGGTCTACCATCGTCTCGCGCCGTAATTGGCCGCTCGCCGGTTCTGCTAAGACCGTAGCAGGCCCATTCGGCGGATGACTGCCGCGCCCGCGATGGTGAGTAGCAGGCCGAGCGCGGTGAGTTGAGCTCCAGTTCTCACACTGGCCGGCGCAAATTCCAGCGTGACGCGATGCGCGCCTGGTTCGACGACCAGGCCCAGAAAGTCTCCGTACACCGCGATTGGATTCTCGCTCGAGCCGTCGACGACGGCGCGCCATGCCGGGTGATATCGTGACGTCAACACCAGCAGCTGCCGGCCGTCGCTGGACGTTTCAATCTCAAATCGATTGGGACGATCAACGAGCACACGGACCACGCCGGGCGTGCCGCCGATGCTCAGTTCTTCGGCGGTCAGCGATTCGGTGGTGATGTCGATCGACGGCAGGTCGGCGGCGATGTTCGAGCTGACGCGCCCCTTGGCGAGCAGGCGGGCACGCGGCAGCGCGTCAGTCACCGGCTCCCAGCGGTCTCCATCACCGCGCCACCCTATCCCCGCGAGCAGCTCCGCCGTCTTGTCCCGGAAATCGAGTTGCGACTGCGGATAGAGGCCGGTGTAGCCGGTGCTCAGGCGCAACCCGCGAAGGATCGCAAGGTAGTCCTTGCCGCCCGGGACGGGTGGGATGACGTCGCCGGGGCGAGCATCACGCGGGACTTGCGCGGACTCCGCCAATTGCGTCAACGATTGCGGCGGTCCCAAGCGATACGCATACGAGTACCCCCACGCCGAAAGATCAACGGCGCCGAGGACGACGAGCGCCGCCATCGCCGAGGCACGTCCGCGAGCCGACAACGCAAGCAGGATCGCGGCGAGAACGATCGCGGCCGAGCCGGCAGCCGCGCGCCCGAACGTCGAAAACCGCGCGTGGTGAACCGCGGCCCACGCCGACCCTTCCAGCGTTGCGGCGGTTGCTACTGTAACGATCGCCAGCACAACAGGCACCGCCAGCGGCCAGAGTCGTCGTGTTTCGACGCGCTCGCGACGCCTCAACAGGCCCAATAGATCCTCGGCGGCGATCGCCGCGATGCCTGCCAGCGCGAACTGGAACAGCACGACGTGGCGCGACGAGGCCCGCAGCCCGCTCATGACCGGCAGGTGCGCGATGAGGGGATAGAGGCCGCCGTAGCGGCCGAACGCCAGCCACAACGCAATCCCGGCGAATACCAGCAGCGCCACGGCCAGCCGGCGGTGGGTGAGCGCGCGCCAGCGGATCGCGATCCACGCCAGCGCCATCGTGCACAAGGCGCCGTTGTAAACGATGAACTCATGCGGCTGCTGATCCTCCAACGGCGCGAACACACGGAACTGAAACGCGAACGGCGCCCAGAGCTGGACCAAGTTCACCGGCGACAGCGAGAAGGACATCGCCTGTTCACGCGACCAGGCGGCCCGCAGCGACTCGTTGAAGAACTCGATCGACGGCAACAGCTGGATCGCGCCAATCAAGAGCCCGAGCACCGCGGCGAGGCCGAGTGCCGCGATCGACGAGATGCGCCGATGGCTCGACCAGTGCCACGCGCACCAGCACGTCGCGGCCACCAGTGTGATCCACATGTACTGTGGATTTCCCGTCAGCAGCTGCGATCCCGTGACTAGCGCTGCAAGCGCGAACGACGCGGCCGGCCGCGTGCCGGTGATGACGCCATAGCACGCGACCAGCAGCCACGGCGCGTGAGCCAGCGTCGCAATATGGTTGACGTGCATCAGGTTGTAGATCGTGAAACTGCTGAACGCCGAGAGCATTGCCCCGACGAGGGCGGCCTCCGTCGACAGCCCGACGCTGCGCCACAACCAGTACATGCCCGCCAGCAGAAACAGATACGACGCGATGATCTCGAGGTTGAAGGCAACGCCAAGCGGCAGCCACGCGTACAGTGCCAGGTGCAGCGGATGCGCCATCCCGGCTTCGCCGGCGCCGTGGAGGAAGAACCCGGCATGATAGGCGGGTGTCCAGAGCAGGAATTCGCCGTTCAGCAGCGACGCTTGATACAGATAGCGGAAGGGCAGATGCAGCGCCGCCAGATCGTCGTAGGTGAGCAACCGGCCGGTCGCGACCGGATAGAGCAGAGGCGCGAGAAGGATCACGACGCACGCGAACAGGACCGATCGAGGCGAGAGCCATGAACGTACCCGTGCGTCTGCCACCGTCCACAAGGTAACACGCCGATCGGTATAAGCTTCTCTCGTGCTGTCGCCAGGCGCGAAGATCGACGATCGTTACGAGATCATTGATGCTCTCGGATCCGGCGGCATGGGCGCCGTGTATCGCGCCCGCCGCATCCACCTCGGCGACGAAGTTGCGATCAAGGTGATGCACGCGACGGCGGACGCGCCACCGGAGTCGCGCGATCGGTTCCTGCGCGAAAGCCGCGCCTGCGCCCAGCTCCGCCACCCGAACATCGTCGGTCTCCTCGACTTCGGCTTCGACAGCACGAACCAGCCGTACATGGTGATGGAGCTGCTGAGCGGCCCCAGCCTGAGGGAAGAGATCAATCTGGAAGCGCCGATGCCGCCGGCACGCGTGGTCGCGATCCTCGATGCGGTAGCCTCGGCGCTGCAGCTCGCGCACGATCGCGGCATCACGCATCGCGATCTCAAGCCCGCCAACATCGTCGCGCACCGCTACGAATCGGGCGACCGCGTCTACAAGGTGATCGACTTCGGCCTTGCCGCGATGAAGGCGACGAGCGACGAAACGCGATTGACCAACCCGGCTTTCTTCCTCGGCACGCTTGCCTATGCGGCGCCGGAGCAACTCCGCGGCGAGGACGTCACGGCCGCGACCGATGTTTACGCGCTCGGCGTCATCGCCTACGAAATGCTCACCGGCGGCCGGCCGTTCGACGGCGCCAACCAGGCGGCGCTAGTTACCCAGACGTTAACGGCCACGCCGGACAGCGCTGCCGCGCGCTGCACCGGTTTGCCGCCGGCGATCGACGAGGCGGTCATGAAGGCGCTCAATAAGGACGCACAGGAGCGATGGCCGTCCGTGTCCGATTTCCTCGAAGCGTTACAGGCCGGGCTGGGAAATTCGCCGGCGAGCGCGGGCTCATCGGGTGACGCCGGCCTGCTGTCGCGATACGAATTGGGGGGCATGCTGGGCCAGGGGCGTCTGGGCAGCCTTGTTTACGAGGGGACGCATCGCGCCCTTGGCGTGCCGGTCGCGATCCGCGTATTGAGGCGCGATGGGCAGCCGCATTGGGACGCCGTGCGCGCGCGTTTCCTGCTCGAAGCCCGCACGCTGCAGGTGTCGCATCCGAGTCTTTTGCAGGCCCGCGACTTCGGCGAAGACGACCGAAGCGTGTATCTCGTCACCGATCTGATCGACGGACCGAGCCTGCGGGAGGCGATGGCCCAATCCGGTCCGATGCCGTGGGAGCGCGCGCGGAACCTGATCATCCAGGCGCTCGATGCGGCGTCGGCTCTTCACGCCAGGGACGGATTCATCTGCGGCATCAACCCCAACATGATTCGGATCGCACGATCGTCTGAACGTCCGTCTGAACGCTCGTCTGAACGTCCGTCGGAACGCCCGTCTGAACGAATAGTGATCTCTTCGGCAGGAATCCAATCCGTCCAAGATGTGCTGGCAACGATGCGAGAGCAGGAGTTGCGTGGACAGGAGGCGAGCGCGAACGAAGCGCCTTATGTCGCGCCGGAAGTCCTGATGGGCGGCGCGCCGAATCCCGCCGCCGATGTCTTCACGATCGGCGTGCTGGCCTACCAGATGCTGACTGGCCGCGTCCCGTTCAAGGCCGCGTCGTTGCCTGAATTGATCGGGCAGATGCTGCGGACGACACCCGCGCCGCTTGCCGCGGAACTACCCGACAGCGCAAGAAGCGCCATCCTGAAAGCGATTGACAGCATGCCGGCGAACCGCTTCGAGTCAGCGGACGCATTCGCCCGCGCGCTCGCATGAGCCAAGCGGATCGGCGCTATCGGCCCGACATCGACGGCCTTCGCGCGCTCGCCGTCGGCGTCGTCCTGATCTTCCACGCATTTCCGGATTCGTTGCCCGGAGGGTTCGTCGGCGTCGACGTGTTCTTCGTGATTTCGGGATACTTGATCTCCGGAATCATCCTCGAGGCGAGGGCGGGGGGCCGTTTCAGCTACGCGAACTTCTATGCCCGCCGCATCCGCAGGATCTTCCCGGCGCTCGGAGCGGTGCTCGCAGCCGTGCTTGCCGCGGGATGGTTCCTCCTGTATGCCGACGATTACGCGCGACTCGGCCGACACGCCGCTGCCGGCGCCGCCTTCGCGTCCAACTTTGCGTTCTGGCAGGAGTCGAGTTACTTCGATGTCGCCGCCGGCCTGAAGCCGCTGCAGCACCTGTGGTCGCTCGGGGTCGAGGAGCAGTTCTACCTGGTGTGGCCAATCCTGCTCGTCACGGCATCGCGCTGGCGGCGCGGACCGCTGGCGATGACCGTCCTGATTGGGATCGCGTCTTTCCTGATCGCGATCTGGACCGTGAGGCTGGATCGCACCGCGGCCTTCTATGCGCCGTGGGACCGTTTCTGGGAGCTGCTCGCCGGCGCCACGCTGGCCTGTATCGAGGCTGACGCGGTGCTCGATGCATGGATGCGGGGGCTGATGTCGCGGCCGTGGCTCGTTCACGTCGCATCGGCGATCGGACTCGCCGCCATCCTCGCCAGCGTCGTGTTGCTCGATTCCTCTCGCGTCTTTCCAGGCTTGTGGGTATTGCTGCCGGTGGCCGGCACCGCGCTCTTGACCGTTTCAGGCCCGGCCGCTTGGGTGAATCGCGCGATCCTTTCGCCGCCGCCCGTGGTCTTCATCGGCCTGATTAGCTACCCGCTCTACTTGTGGCACTGGCCGCTCTTGTCGTTCGCGCACATTGTCGGTGGCGGCACGCCGCCGGCGCTGATTCGGCTGGCCCTTCTCGCGGTCAGCGTCTTTTTCGCATGGGTGACCTACAGACTGATCGAGCGGCCGATCCGATTCGGACCCCGCGGCCGCGTCGCGGTGCCCGTCTTGAGCGTCGTGATGTCGGCTGTGTGCGCCGCTGGTGTGGCGATCTATTCATCCGGCGGCTTGATCGAGCGTCCCGTCAACCGCAGCGACGCCGCGCACCTCGTCGTGTTTTATGAGCGGATGCACAAGACCGGCATCGCGGAGTCCTATCGTCGAGAGTGCGACTTCATGGACTGGGAGACCGAGCACACCCGCGATTCGATCGATCCGTCGTGCACCGGCGCAGGCCGAAGCCGCACGCTGATGTTGTGGGGCGACTCTTTTGCGCAGGCGTTGTCGCTGGGCATCCGCGAGAGCCTGCCGGCCGATGCCTCGCTGGCGCAAGTGACGGCCTCGGCGTGCGGGCCGGCGATCGACAACTTCGATCTTTCCGTGAGGGAACGGCGTTGCGAGAAGGCCAACCGCTACGCGATGGACACCATCCAGCGGCTTCGCCCGGAGATCCTGATCGTTGCGCAAAGCAGCGGTCACGCCGCGACCGACTGGGATGCGATCACCACCCGCGTCCTGGCTCTCGGCGCCGCCCACGTCGTCGTCGTGGGCCCGAGCCCCGTCTGGCGGCCGAGCCTGCCCAGGATCTATGGCGAACATCACATGCAGGATCAGGCTGACTACGTCGGCACCGGTCTTGATAGGGACCTCTTCGAAATCGATCGAGCGGTCGGCCTGCGGCTTGGCGGCCGCCAGGACGTGACATATCTGTCATTGCTCGATCAACTTTGTCCGCCTTCGCGCTTTCAGCGCTCCGGCGAGACAAGTCGTGCGGCTTGCCTGGCCCGCGTGCCAGGTGAGGACGCGCTCGATCTGATGGCGCTCGACTTCGGTCACCTGACGCCGAAGGGTTCGGCATACCTCGGACGCGTCCTGTGGCGGCCCTACTTCGATCGGGTGATGAAGTGATCGCGCCTTGTCGGAAGCGCTGGGCGTGAAGGTGGAACGAGATACTTGTCGTTGCCAACGGTAAGTTGTTGTATGTTCAAAGCGATCTGAATGCCTGACTTGCCATTCGATCCGCCGAAGGATGCGCCTCGCCGCGACCCGGCGGCCGTCGCGGCCTCCGAGCACGAACGCGCGGCGCAGCGCTACTCGCATCGCGACATCCTTGCGATGTATTCGTCACTCCGTCTCGACCACCTCCGCTATCTCGAGAAATGCGGACTCGTGAAGCCGCTCAATTCCGGTAACGAGCGCCTCTACGGTTTCTCCGACCTCACCGTCCTGCGCCAAATTGCCGGCGAGCTGCAGCAAGGCAGTCCGTTCCGCGCCGTCGTGAGGACACTGCAGCCGTCGCGGACCGGCCAGCTGACATTTGATTTCCGGCTCGACGCGCATCCGGCGCGGATCATCGAGCTGAAGCCGCGAACGCCGGATCCCTTTGGCACCCAGGCACCCGGCACCCAAGGCACCATACCCTTAGACACCCTGGGCACCCCAGGCACCATAGGCACCGGCGTCTTCGGAGCGATCAGTTCCGCCGAGCAGTATTTCCTCATGGGCTCCCTCCTCGACGATGGCACACCGGAGAGGGTCGAGGAAGCGGTCCGATCCTACCGCCGCGCCCTGGAAGAGGATCCGGACCTCGTCGCGGCATTGATCAACCTCGCCAACATCCGTTACTCGCGGGACGAACTGGCCGAAGCACAGGCGCTTTACGAACGCGCGATCTCGCTGGACGATTCTTATTTCGAGGCGCACTTCAACCTGGGCAACATTCATCACGACCACGGGCGCTACGCCGAAGCTGAGGAATCGTACCGGAACGCGCTGGCGCTCAATCACACCTACGCCGACGCGCATTTCTATCTCGCGGTGACGCTCGAGAAAATGGGCCGTTCGATTGACGCCCGCACCCATTGGAAGGCCTACGAGCGCCTCGCGCCGAACGGTGAATGGGTCGAGCTCGCCCGCGAATTCTCGGATTGAACATCCGCGCGGCTATCGCCGCCGAATCACGGCCGTGATTGGTTCGCTGCCTGCGTCCTTCAAGATGTGGCCCATGCCCCGTTCCGCTGTAGCCATCAGCCTGTTTGTCGTCCTGCAGTCGCCCGACGAGCAACTGATCCGCGCCGTCCGCGGTGAATCCAATCCCGCGATTGCGAAGCACGATCTCGATGGCATCGCCGCGGCGTGAATGGACGATGTGCATGTCGTTTCGTCGACGAGCGCGCAGGCTGCCGGCAAGAATGCGAACCGCGCGCGCATGGCGGCGCAGTTCAAGAGTCGTCCTGACACGATCTACGTCCGCAAGCCCGTCACGATCGAGGTGTATGCGCCGTGGAGCGTCGCGTCGGAGCGGGGCGAGTGGACGGGAAAGTGGTCGGAACCTGACGAAAGGTCAACGGCCGCTCGTTGATTCAGGTCGAGCTGTACGTGCCGACGCATTGCAAGGGAAGCAAGTACTGCAATCAACGACCATGAACTAGCGCGCGCGAACTGATTCCAGGTAGGCGAGGCGATAGTGATCGAATCGCCCCGCCAAGAACCGCACGGTGGTTCGTAGTCTGGTGCGACTCCAGAGCGGACCGCTGACAACCTCCCGCAGTGCTGCGTAATACGCCGCAAGATTAGGATTCGTAATCAGATTCGTACCGGTCGCCACGGACTGCACGTAGCCGTCCGGAACCGTCCGTAGCAAATGGCCGATTCTAGATTCAGCATCACCACCCGGAAGGCGCGCGAGCAGCGGATCCGAGAGGGCCAACTCGTCGATGATGTGCACCTCAGGACCGGCATAGAACCCTATGAGCCCGATGTTTCCACGGACCACGACTTGCCGTCCGCCGCGCCGCAGGTCCTCTCCGTCCGACCTCCACATATGCCCGAACGAGCCCTTCAAGCCCACCTCTAGCAGGCCCGTAGACTCGTAGAAGCGGCGCTCGTCGGCGATTCCCCGGACGAGCGTGTAGAGCCCGCCGTCCGCGGGGTCCCTTGTTGCCCGACCGTGTATTAAATTGTTCGCGTCGGAGTAGCCGTAGCCGCTGAGTAACGCCGGTTCCCACGGTGCAAGCAGGCCGAGGCCGACGGCGAGGGCGGCGCCCGCGTACGCGCGCGCTCGAGTCTTCATCCATTCAGTGCGAGCAAGAACCGCGATTGCGACTACGAGCGGCGCGGTTAAGAAGCGCCCCATCATGAAGTCGCCACCGATATAGAGGATGTAAGCGAAGTAGAGTAGCAGTCCGGCGGCGATCGACCAGTCGGTGCGGCATCGCGACCACACGAGCGCCGCCAGCCCCACGGCGATTGCCGGCAACGTCACCGGATCAAAGATCAGCGTGCGCAGAAAGTAATCGACTCCGCGGGCCAGGCGGATGTCCGTGGTCAAGGCAGTGCTCAATTTCGCGTAGGCCGTGTTTGGAAAAGGCGTGCCGTAATAGAACGTCGCGAAAGCGAGCCACAGGACGATGGGAAGCGTGCCGACGATAACTGGCCGAATGGCCTGGACGCCCAGCCGCCACGACGCTAACGCGAGCGGCGGCGCGAGGATCAGGATGAGGTCGAGGCGGTTGAGCATGCACAACGCCGTCACCAGCGACAGGAGTGCCAATCGCCGCGCGTCCTCTCGCAAGTACCACCAACCCCAGAGGAACACCAGCAACAGGAGATGCGTGAGTGGATTCTCGAGGCCCGACGTCGAGTAATCAACAAACGCCTTCGACGACAGCAGCACGGCGAAACAGACGAGCAGGTGGCGGCTCGAAACAGCGACGCGCGTGACGAGGATGAAGACAAACCCCAGCGTCACCACGACGCTGAGCGCGATGGCCGCGTAATAGACGTTGCCCGTAATAGCGAAGGCTGCGGTGCAGAGCGCCAGCCACAGAGGGTGGGTAAACGATTGAACCCGTTCGCCGACGTTCCACACCAGCCCATAGCCATTGAGGAGGTTGTCGGCGGTCCTGAAACTGATATACGCGTCGTCGCACAGCCAGGCGGTGCGGACCAACGCGATTGAGAGCAGCGAGACGCCGACGATCGGCACGCTCCCGCGCCAGAAGGTCGTCATGTCTGCCGGACGAGTTGACCTAACTCGGTAGCAATGGAATCGCCGTAGAGCCGGATCATCGTCGGCGATTCTACCGCGAGACGAGAAAGCTCGGCCTTCCGTAACCGGGTGGGACACAAGTCGTGCCACGCGGTCCATACGCTGGCATCGTTGTTGGCAACAGGCGTCACAATAGCGCAGTATGTGGGCCGTGCTCCGTTCCGCCGTTGCGTTTAGCCTGCTCGCCGTCTTCCAGTCGCCGACCGACGAGCAGATGATCCGCGCCGCCCGCGATCGATCCAATGCCGCGATTGCGAAGCACGATCTCGAAGGCATTGCCGCCGCCTGGATGGACGATGTGCATGTCGTCTCATCGACGAGCGCGCAGGCGGCGGGCAAGAGTGCCAATCGCGAGCGCATGGCGGCGCAGTTCAAGAATCGTCCCGACACGACCTACGTACGCAAGCCCGTCGCGATCGAGGTCTATGCGCCGTGGAACGTCGCGTCGGAGCGGGGCGAGTGGACGGGAAAGTGGTCTGAACCTGACGGGGCGCTCGAGATCGGTGGTACCTATCAAGCGCAGTGGAGGAAGATCGACGGCCGGTGGTTGATCCAGGCGGAACTGTTCGTGCCCACACACTGCAAGGGCAGCAAGTACTGCAATCAGCGACCTTGAGTGTTGCGGCCGCTGCGCAAACGCTAGCGAGTTGTCTCCAAGTAGGCGAGGCGGTGATGCTCGAATCGCCCCGCCAGGAACGCCGCGGTGGTTCGTAGTCGGCTGCCGCTCCAGAGCGGACTGCTCACGACCTCCCGCAATGCTTCGTAGTACGCCGCGAGATCTGGATTCGCGACCATATTCAAGCCCGTTGCTACCGACTGCACATAGCCGTCTGGAATCTTCCGCGACAGATGGCCGATCCTGGATCCTGCATCACCACCCGGAAGGCGCGCGAGCAGCGGATCCGCGAGGGCCAGCTGGTCGATGATGTGCACCTCAGGACCAGCATAGAATCCTGCGAGCCCGATGGTTTCTCTGACCACGACTTGCCGTCCGCCGCGCCGCAATGCCTCTCCATCCCGTTTCCACATGTGGTCGGGCTCGCCGTTCAAGCCCACCTTCAGGAGACCCGCAAACTCGTAGTAGAAGCGGCGCTCATCCGTGATTTGCCAGACGAACACATTGCGCCCGCCGTCAGCGGGCTCCCTCGTTTCTCGACCGTGTATTAAATTGTTCGCGTAGGAATAGCCGTAGCCGCTGAGTAACGCCGGTTCCCACGGTGCTAGCAAGCCGAGGCCGACGGCGAGGGCGGCGCCCGCGGACGCACGCGCTCGAGTCGTCATCCATTCAGTGCGGCTAAGAACCGCAATTGCGACTACGAGGGGCGCGGTGAAGAAGCGCCCCATCATATGGTCACCGCCAATGTAGAGAATGTAAGCGAAGTAGAGTAGCAGTCCGGCGGCGATCGACCAGTCGGTGCGGCATCGCGACCACACGAGCGCAGCCAGCCCCACGGCGATTGCCGGCAACGT
>Ga0157380_10001104_pt1 | contig 17401 bp, 18 predicted proteins | sample S35metaG_FD_119757 | JGI IMG/M metagenome (GOLD analysis project Ga0157380, IMG submission 119757) | Switchgrass rhizosphere microbial communities from Kellogg Biological Station, Michigan, USA - S3-5 metaG | ecosystem: Host-associated > Plants > Roots > Rhizosphere > Soil | place: USA... | reverse complement strand
GGGCAGCATACGCGTTTCATCCGTGGGAGGCGATTGTTCAGGGGCTGGTGATGCCGATACTGGTCTTCAGTTTACCCCTGCATCCGCTCGCTGCATTTCTGTTCCTGGCATACATGATCATTCGCAACGTAATTGGTCACTTGGGTTTTGAAATACTGCCAAAAGGTTTTACGAAAAACAAGTGGCTGAATTGGAATACTGCTATCACGCATCACAATATGCACCACGAACAATTTCACAGTAACTACGGCTTGTACTTTACGTGGTGGGACAAATTGATGAAAACTGAGAACGTGAAGTACCACGATGCTTTTGATGAGGTTACTTCAAGACCAAAGGCATGTGAGCTAAAAGTAAAGAACAAAAAATCAGTTGCTGTTGTAATCCTAATCTTACTCAGTTCAACGATTCTTGTTGGTCAATCTGTAGAAGGAAGATGGACTACTTATAATGAACAAACCGGTTCTCCGTTATCGGTGATTGAAATTATTAAATTGGGAAATTCTATAGAGGGGAAGGTCTCACAAATCCTGTTGGAACCCTATCAGGGAGACGATCCCATTTGCGCAAAATGTTCAGGCGATAGAAAGGACAAGAAAGTTGTTGGTATGAATTTTCTCTGGGGATTTAAACAGGAAGACGATTCCTGGGAATCGGGAAAAATTCTCGATCCGGAGAGTGGAGAAATTTATACGAGCAAACTTTGGATGGATGATTCAAATACTTTACAAGTCAGAGGTTATGCCGGGCTTCTCGACTTGTTTTACAGAACGCAGACCTGGAAACGTGACGGGACTTCCGTTGGCAAAACACCTGTAGGCACGTGGCAGACCATTGATGATCATTGGAACAAAGTGAAGTCCATCGTTGAAATCAGAAATGTAAACGGAGAACTGAAAGGATTCATTCGCAAAATATTCCTGCTGCCTTATGAGGGGACTGACCCTGTATGCACCGAGTGCGATGGCGAGTTAAAGAATACAAAAGTGGTCGGTATGAAAATCATTTGGGACTTCAAGAAGGAAGGCGATAAATGGGTGGACGGAAAAATACTTGATCCAGGAAATGGAAATGTTTACGCGTCATCCTTGTGGCTGATTAATTCTGATAGACTGAAAGTACGTGGATACCTTGGCCCGTTCTATCGGTCACAGGTCTGGAAACGCGATAAGAAAACAGTTCTTAAATAAGTCACTACTTTGACTTCGTAAAGAATGCCTTCGTGTACGACTCAAACTCCTTACCAGGCTCTGCCATGTCAAATGCCTCACTAATTTCATTGGCGCCATTTACCGTATATGTTTCTCGACATCTCCAGCCCTTTGGAATATTCTCGATAGACTCTGTTACAAAGACGAGTGTCTTGCCGTCCGCTGACATACTTGCAAGCACGTATTGGTTAACAAAGCCTTCGATATGGAATTGACGGAAAACAAATGCTTTTCTCGTCTTATCGTAACTGATCACCCCGAAGTCTTCATGAACGTAGCCTTTTGGATTTTCTTTGGTTGGAGTATAAACGGTTTTGTTTTTCACTTGAATGTACTTTTTATTCAGCGCGAATTGATAGCTTCTTTCATAGGTTCCTTTCCCATCTACGCCTTGGCCTGTTCCTGTCCATGAGCCAATAAAATGTTTAAACGGCAGCCAGAGGCTATCTTGCTTTGTTAACTGAGCAAAGCACAATTGCGGCACGATCAAAAATAAAGTGACAATGTATTTCATTTGGCAATGCGTTACTTCAACAATGAATATGGGCAAAGATGCGATTTTGCAAAAAGATTTGATTGTAAAAATCGGACATCAGTAAACTACATTTGATGACGCCATATAATCGGTTGGAGTCATACCTGAGAATCCATTGAAATCATGAATGAAATGAGCCTGGTCATAGTATCCAGAATCAAAAGCGATTTCGGTAAGGCTCTTGTTTTTGGAATAATTCATCATATCCAGCGAGCTGATAAATTTGGTAATGCGAACAAACTCTTTTGGTGAGAGTCCGATACATTTGTCAAAGCGTCTTACCAATTGCCTGTTGCTGATTCCTGCTTTTTCGGCCAACGCTTCAACAGAAATTTGTCCCTTTGATCTTTTAATTTCATTAATGCAAAACTCTATGGCCTTATCGATGTAGCAGTTTCGTGATAGTTGCAAGATCAAGTAGCTTTGGATTATTTGAGAGCGTTGATGGGTGTCCGCTGCACCAGAAATTTTGCCTTCGATTTCAGATGCAAGTTCATGCCAGATACTCCTCAATTCTGTTTCCCCATTAACGATTTCTTTCATTGGCATACTGAAGAAGTGATACGCTCCCAATGCGGAGAATCTGACGGCAATGAAACCCGTCTTTCCATAGGATTGTATTTTCATAAAGCTTTTCATTTGAGCAACGACAAAGCTCTGCGGTTGAATTGAAACAGTGTTATCGGAGAAAGTTGTTTTGTAAGGATCACTGAAATGAACTACCAGTTCAACACAACTGTCTGGAAGGATATGAATTGGAAAGCCATTCACTTCATAGGAATCATTTTCCATAGACCAGATAACCTTTACAAAAGGCTTTAAGGAGTCCGCTATCTGATATTCCTTGTATTGCATCGGATCGATATACTGTAATACAATTTACCGTTTTTAGTGCAAATGTGCTGAGGAATGTTAAGGTAGGATCACACTTTAAGACATTATCTTTGTATGAAGGCCAGCGTACTTCGTAACAATGAAAGAAGAAACAATTCTATTTGGAATACCTGTACCGTCTACCAATAAACTATTTCTGGTTATTGTAGCAGTCCACATTGCACTTGGGCTGATCTGCGTTATCTCAGGACTAGTCTCAATGCTTAGTGAAAAAGGAAATCGTCTTCATACATTAGCAGGGAAAGTTTATTTCTGGTGTATGTCGTTCTCTTTTACAACCGTCTTGATTCTCTCTTTCATGCGATGGCCGCATAATATTCATTTGCTTACCGTAGGAACGTTATCCTTCGCCTTTGCCTATGTTGGCCGTAGACTTGCGCGAGCTCATGTCAAAAAGAACTGGACGCGTTTGCATACGATATGCATGGGACTGTCCTACATCTTACTCTTAACTGGATTTTATGTTGATAATGGAAAAAACTTACCATTCTGGAAACAGTTTCCACAGCTTTTCTTTTGGATATTCCCTTCTTTGGTAGGAATTCCTATCATCATACTCGCTTTAATTAGGCATCCGTTAAACAAGCAAAAAGCAGATGCAAAAGAGTCAAATCCTAAAACTCAATTTCATGCTTGATAAAATCCTTAGTCCCTTTCGGACCAGACAATTCCAGCCAGGTAAAGCTTGTGTCGCTGGAGGCTGTTAGATTGAAAACAAAAAAATTGCAGCATAGGCGTTCTGTTTTAATAAAGTCGTTCAGTAAGTCCAGCATCTTATCAGAGCCTGCGAACTTATATTTGAATCCGTTGTCTGTTTCAATTTTCTCAATCACCTGATTTTTCAATTCAGCTATCACCGTCTTCTTACGTGCCTGTAACTCCGGACTGGTCAGTTTGCAACTAAGCTTAGCTTCTTCAATCATTGTTTTCATATCCATTGTTTTTTCCTGAGCTTTTAAAAGAAGTGGTAACAGCAGTGTAGTGCTGAGAATTATGATTAGCATCTTCATAAATTACGTTACGTTAATGTTTGAGATATTCTTAGACTCTTCATTTTCTGCTTTACAGGAGCAGTCAACAGAACACGAAGGCGGGGCTTGTTTTTTTCGGTATAGCCAAATCGCAAAGAATGCGGCTGAAATTATTAGAAGGACAAGGGCTATGTTCTCCGCATACAGGGCTATACCAGCCAGAATCCCGGCTCCACCAACAATGCTAATAATTGGCAGGGCACAGCACAGCGCACATAGCGCCATTCCCAACAGACCTATGTTTTTAGCCAATTTTCCTGGCCGTTTTGAAGCAGTTTTCATATTCGTTTTCTTTGTGTTTTCGTTTATATTTCAATAATACGACATGGACTATAGTCCAGGGTCAAGAGAAATTTTTAGAAATTTTTAAATATGTTAATAGGAGAACTTTCAAAACGTACTGGCTTTTCGCATGACACCATTCGGTTCTATGAAAAGAAGGGGTTGATCGAGACGAATAAGAAAGATAGGCGCGGTAATAACTATAAGGAGTATACGGAGACCGTTTACAATAAGCTCGTCCTGATAAAGACCGTTAAGGAGTTAGGATTTACCCTCAATGAAATTGATGAATTCATCAAAGCTTGGGGAGATGAAGATGCCTCATGTAGTAACCTGGCTAACCACCTTACAGATAAGATTGAACGTGTTGATGAGCAGATCAAATTGCTTCAGCAAGTTCGATTTAAACTTACCCAATCACTTGCACGTTGCCAGTCGGATGATTGCGAGTTTGAAAAAATGATACCGTCTTGTATCAGCGGAAAATGTTGACTTTATTTTTTGAAAACTGTTGTGTAATAATTTCTGAAATTATTTCGAACGGTATAATTCCCAAGATTGCCTTACTTACCCATGAAAATTTCCCAGGGTATTGCTGTGACCTTGTCTGTAACCCAAACGACCAAAAGTGGCTTTGTAATATCAAAAACCCAAGTGTTCTGACCCCATCCAATTCACGGCATTTACCTTGGATGTATTTCTGATGTTTTTATAGGTTGCCTATCTCATTTTGAATCTGTTGAATTTCCGCGGGTGCCAAGCTTTGATTAGCTTGATTTTGAAACTGAACACCGGTTGCAACGGCGTACCTGGAGCAAGGCGGGGAATATCCGCGACCTTCCGCTTAAATCTTATCTGTATTAAATTGTCTCCGCTTTGTATCCCGCCTTTTCAACAGCCTGAATCACTTTAGCATAATCTTTTTCTCCAACTACTGTCAGGACTTTTGCAGGGTTGTTGTAATCCACTTCCCAATTGTCTTCACCTAAGGCTTCATTTAGAAAGGGAGTTACTTTCGCTACGCACCCAGAGCACTTAATGTTTGTTTTGAATTTTATAGTTTCCATTTATTAAAAATTAAAGAGTTCCATTTGCAACATTATATCCAGCCTTTTGAATAGCCTGGATCACCGCGTCCTTCGTCAAGCCTGTGCCCAACTCGATTTCTGCTTTGCTAGGCGAGACTGACTTAACGTTTCCACCCAATGCCTTTACCGCGTTTGTTACTGTCATTTGGCAATGAGGGCTTTTCATATTTGGAATTGTCAGATTTATCGTTTCCATTTTCTTCTTGTTTTTTTTAGTAAATAAACGATGGGATGAAGCCGATTGCTTTATATTATAGCTGGGACGTTTTATATAATTATAAGTTCGTTCCGATCAAAATTTCGTCGCACACAGGGAATCACAAGCAAAGCAAGATTTCCACTCGTGCAGTTCGAATGTGGTTTTCCTAACTTTTGCTTCACCGCTAATTGGCCTTGCCCTGCGCGCGTGTGCCCGATTATTTGGATTATCACAACTATCCTAATTTCAGGCTGACCTTGTTTTTGCTAAAGATTAGATTGTCAAATGAGTATGCTCCTGCACCGTTGAACATGAGTACCCCGGAGAGTGCAAGCACAAGTAGATGAAATTCATATCCTTCTCCAGATTGTGTGCCAGACCAGATCATAAAAAAGCCATTACTGAGGTGCGTTGTGAAAATCGCGCCAAGCATAACGATGATTAATGCAGTTGAAAGAAATCTGGTGAACACGCCGGCGACAAGGCTATCATCCCTACGCTTGTTAATGATATGAAGGGAAATTTCCGTTGCATTACCAGGTTCTTGATTCTCGGATTGTATGATGCTCTACGACTTTGTCATATCGTGTGAGCAGAGGCTTTACCGCTGGGTCAATATGTGCTTTTGAATAGTCATCACCAGCGAAAGCTATCACCGATTCAATTGAATCGAAGTACATGATTGTTGTGAACACTACTTCATTTTCTTTTTGTAGTGTCAACAACGCTATCCCTTTCAAGCCATTTGACTTGTTCTTTTCGATGCTTGGAATCGCTTCCTCCCGAAGAATTTGTTCCAGCTTCTCAGCATCCTGGACCGAAGTCGATCCTCGCCAGATGCGGGCAATTTTGGTATTTGTAGTTGTGGTCTCCATTTGAAATGTCGAGTTGTAAGTAGAATAATCAAGGCGAATAATAATACGTCAGGTGCAAGATATTTCATCGCTTTTCGAAATATAGATCCTTAATGCCTTCGCGACTAAAAAAGAGTGAGAGCTTACCATCTTGTCCTTTTTTAAAATGAATAATATTACCACCAAAAAATTCAGTATAGTACATGTCATTCCCTAGTGAAAGTAATGGCGAATGCATGACCCGAAGAAAAGTTAGACGCAGCGAGCCATTCTTTTGAGTAATTCGATATGTTTTTCGCAGCTCAGCACTGTAGTAGCGGCCCTTTAGATCGGAAAGGTCTGAATGAATTCTAACTAAACTGGAATCGACCTTAACAAGGTTTAGAACGCCATCTGCTCTGTCAACGGCAACAACGTTTTCAGCAAACATATACTTAAACTCAAAGTTATCCTGCTTTGAATAAGTACCACTGCTTTCATTCTTCAGCGGGGCGTAATATCCGTGTAGAGTAGGCGATGATCTGAGGATGCCATTTTCATATTTAATAAAACGAGTTATGCTTCCGGAGATGGTGTCGAGGTAAGCGCCCTGATATTTTAAAGCGATAGCTGAATCAGATTTGACTTCTTGATCGCTGTACCACTTTGTTGATAGCTGTTTATTACCCAAAACAATTCCTGCGATATCAAATATGTTTTTACTTAAGTCCCAATAATCACCTGCATTGGAGAAAATTATTATCGATATCTTTTCACTTGGGATTCGAACAATATCAGCCCGAAAGCCTGGATCGCTTCCGAAGTGACTGACAATTTCATATCCTTTTAATTGATAATGTTCAAGACCTCGTTTGTAAGACTTTAAAGGGGGGACAATTTCATCTTCACTTAATAATTTTTCTAGCGAAACAAAGGGGCTGTTGCCCTGAAGGTTTTGTTCCAGCTTTACAGCATCTCGGAGTGACATCATAACTCCAGTAGATCCGATCGCTGGAATGAAACGTTTGTTCTTTTTATAATGACCACTTGAGTTGTAGTGACCTTTCGCATCGGATGCGGTTGCGTTGTCATTGAAAATCCGCGAGTCTGACATGCCAATTTTTGCAAATACATTTGAGTTCATGAAGTCAGTAAATGACTGCTTACTGACACGTTCCGCGATCAATGCAAGCAGTACATAGTTTGAATTGACATATTCATACCGAGTTCCAGGTGTGAAATTCAGCGATCTTTGTTTTGTGATCATGTTCAACACGGATTTTGCATCATAATGCTTTTCGCCTTTGAGCGTCATGCCGACTAGTGTAAATCCATCCCTTAACCCGCTCGAGTGATGAAGGAGGTGTCTTATTTGAATAGGAGGAAGGTGTTCTAGTTCAGGTAGATACTTTGCGATCTGGTCGTCCACTGAAAGCAATCCTTTTTGTTCTAGCAGCGTTATTCCGATCGCAGTAAACTGTTTCGACACTGAAGCAATCCAAAGCGGTGTGCGATTATCAAGCTTCACGCCTGACCCAATGTTGGCCATTCCGAAAGTTTGTGAATAAATTTCAGTGCCGTTCCTAACGACTGCAACGGCAACGCCTGGCTTTTTACGTGAATTCCAATTCGTGAAAATAGAGTCGATGGACTGCCTTTGTTGGGAATTTAAAGTTTGCGCAATTGAACTGGCACAAGCAACTAAAATAAGAGCGATGAACTGAAATTTCACAGGATGTCGTGGTTTGAATTTGCTAAATTTTCGCTGCTCTTAACCTTAAACTATTTCCGACGACACTAACCGAGCTCAATGCCATGGCAGCGCCAGCGATCATCGGATCAAGTAAGAAACCATTCACCGGATAGAGAACACCAGCGGCCAGTGGAATGCCGATGACATTGTAAACAAATGCCCAGAACAGATTCTGCTTTATTCCCCTCACTGTTTTAGTTGACAGATTCAATGCTTTTGGAATGGACATAAGATCCGAGGTAATGAGTGTCATCTTAGCCACGTCCATTGCGATATCAGAACCTTTGCCCATTGCTATGCTCACATCTGCCTGGGCCAAAGCATAAGAGTCATTAATTCCATCGCCCACCATAGCAACGACTTTGCCATTTGACTGAAGTTCTTTGACGAACTGGGCTTTATCAGATGGGAGCACCTCTGCTTTGTAATGATTCAATCCCACTTGGCTTGCCACTGCTTTTGCAGTTTGCTCATTGTCACCGGTTAGCATGTACACATCGATGCCCTTCTTTTGAAGCGCTTCGATCGCGGCTTTGGAACTCGCCTTTATCTTGTCAGCAATCGCAATTACCGCCAGGACATTTTGGTCGTCAGAGAAATAGACTACGGTCTTCGCCTCTGATTGTAATCTTGATGCAAGATCAGCAAGATGATTTGAGATTGCGACCTTGTTTTCATCGACTAGTTTTCTGTTTCCAACGAAATATTTTTTTGAGTAGACGCGTCCTGTAACGCCACGAGCGGTAATGCTTTCAAATGCGTCTAGTGAAACAGACGGGATTGATTTAGATTTCAAATTCTTGACTACAGCTTCGGCTAACGGATGCTCTGACTGCAATTCCAGTGTATACAAGATTTGCTTTTCTTTCGCGTAGCCTTCACTTTTTGCCCATACTAAATCGGTCACTTCAGGTTTCCCTTCAGTTATCGTTCCAGTCTTATCTAGAATGACTGCGTTTACCTTTTGAGCAAGCTCAAGACTTTCAGCATCTTTTATTAGAATGTTATTTTCCGAGCCTTTACCCACACCAACCATGATGGCGGTAGGAGTGGCCAGTCCAAGAGCACAGGGACACGCGATGACCAGAACGGTAATTGAATTCATCAAGGCATGTGTAAAAGCATTGTCGCCACCTACAAACATCCAAGTGATGAAGGTCAAGATAGAGATTCCAATTACAATAGGTACAAAAATACCGGCGACCTTGTCAACTAGTTTTTGAACTGGAGCTTTGCTACCCTGAGCTTGCTGAACCATTTTGATGATCTGTGCAAGGATTGTGTCCCCGCCTACCTTTTTAGCTTCGAATTGAAAGCTTCCTTTTTGGTTAATAGTTCCGGCAAAAACTTTCTCACCCGGTTTCTTTTCAACAGCTACTGGCTCACCTGAGATCATGCTTTCATCGACAAAAGATGAGCCATTGACAACGACTCCATCAACAGGGATTTTTTCCCCAGGCCTTATTAGAATTTTGTACCCCACTTTAACAAATGCAATGGGAATCTCCTGCTCAATGCCATCAATGATTGCTCTAACCGTCTTTGGCTGAAGCCCCATCAATTTCTTTATAGCGGAGGATGTATTTGACTTGGCTTTTTCCTCCAGCAGTTTTCCAAGGGAAAGGAATGCAACGACTACTGCAGCGGCCTCAAAGTAAACGTGAGCATGCATACCCCTCGAATGCCAGAAGTCTGGGAAGAAAGTATTAAAAACGCTGAATAAAAATGCGATCCCTGTTGACAATGCAACGAGCGTATCCATAGTTGCTTTGCCATGCCGGGCTTGTTTCCATGCATTAATAAAGAAGTTGCGTCCAAAGTAAAATACCACTGGCGCAGTCAACATCATTGAGATGTATGGAACATATGGCATGTGCATAAAGAACATTCCGATGATGACCAGGGGAATCGACAGAATGGTAGACCATATTGTACGCTGCTTCAGAGCTTCATAGTGGTTACGCTGAGCTTTTTCCTGTACTGCCTGTGGATCTTCGACATCCACAACTAAATCATAGCCAATTGATCGGACTGAATTTTGAAGATCAGCAGGCTGTGCAAGTTTAGCGTCATATTCTACCCAGGCCATTTGATTCGCAAAATTGACCCCGGCGTCTTTAACTCCGGCAGTAGATTTTAACATCGATTCTACGCTGACCGCACATGCGGCACAGGTCATTTCAAGGACAGGAAATGTTTCCCGGGTATATTGTCCATTACTGGCCTTATGTTGTATTTCAGTTATTGCAGACATGTTCACTCCCATTATTTCTCTCTACACTACAATTATACAGGTGATAGCAGGTTTTCGTTTTATACTTTTACCGCTTTCATTTACATGATTCCATCTTAGTAGTACTCGTAAGTAGCTGTTTCAGATGGGCCAGGGCCGCTTACCGTTCTCTTGCTAACCTTTCCGTCATGTGTGAATTCGTAAGAGAAATAATATTGTAAGTCACGTCCATGTCCTTCAAAGCGATAGGAGGTTGGGAGGGTTTTCTGTGTCTTTACATTTGGCAACACGTCTATCATTGGAAACGGATTTTCGTTGTTCAGATAACTGTCAAAAGTTTCCGTTGTTAGAAGAACTGGCTCCTCTTCAGCTGATGCCGCAGGCATATACACAAGCTTTTTATATAAATTGCCGGTCGGGTAATATAGCAACACCACTATAGATGTATTTATGAAAGTGCCGCCTGGCTGACTTTCAAAGATCTGATATCCGGCCAACCGCGCATGCTCATCGTAGTCAAAATTAGTGTAGCCTTCCAGGACTCCGTTTTCTATTCGTTGCGCTAAAAAGATTCTTGCATCAACATAAGAGTAGAGAATATCATGACCAGGGCTTGTGTTTATTCGAGTGAGTTGATCCCACTGGTTATAATAATACGTTTCAGTTCCCGTTTTTTTGTATGGCGTGTAACTTTCCCAATTCACTTTTGAAACCCTGGCTTTCTCGTCATACTCATACGTTTTTTTGCTGGCCCAGGTCCCGCCTCTCGAGTCATACCCTTTTGGAAGTCCTGAAAGCTCATCATCTATAACAGACAACATATCTGACTTACTCGATCCAATTACAAGGTTTCCGGTCGTCTCTCGAAGTGTAAATGTGACGCTCTTGTTACCATTAAGCCGATCGTTGTTAACCGCTTTAACTTTGAATGTTAAAGTCTGTGTTGCGCTAGCCGTGAGTGTAATCCTGTTGTTAACGAAAGCAGGTTCTGAAATATAGTGAGTACCATATACTGCGTTGGTCGTGTTTGCCTCGATAATTGCAGTGCCTGTTCCAGTGGTAAAATCATTTACGCGAATTTTTATTTCGCGCCATTCCGAACCGCTTTCAGGGATTTGCTCATTGGAAGTGATAAAGTTCAACTCACTTTCTCCAGAACCCGCAGGGGAGTCATCGTCAAGGACTGCGAGTTCGAATTCGTCAATTTCGCCCAGGACGAATTCGTTATGCATATGCGTCAGCTTGAATGCAATTCTCTTTGTGCCCGAAAAAGCAGAATCATTCTTCGGTTTCAATTTTATTAACGCTTGCGCATCGTTCTTTTTAACGGTTAATGTGATTATCCCCACAACAGCGACGGGCGTACTCGTAAAATATTTTACTTTGCTTGTGTCGACGAGCAACTTTATAGTAGCACCATATTTGAATGGCTGACTAAAAGAAAGAATAATGAGCCTCTCTTCATCATCCTCTTTTACACTGTCGTTTGGAATTTTAAATTGAACTGTTGGGATCGACTCAAATGGATCATTCAGGTCGTCATCATCACAAGCAAGAAAATAAAATGCGAGCAACGAGATGCCCACAAGTTTTAAAATGAGTTTTTTCATATCGATATTTTAGTACACAAACGCACTGTCGGCAAAGTCTGATTTGCATTTTAACCGGATTGAGTTACACAATTGTCAGCCCGCTATCGCTGATCTGAATTTCAATTTGAGATATGCGAATACTGTTTTATGATCAAAACGAATGTTGAGGTAGTAAGAAAGAAGAATCGCCAGGGCAAGGCCAGCTACCAACGATAATAAAGCGTATACCTTGGTGATCATAGCAGTGACTTTATTTTCTCGTCTAATAATGATTTGGGTACGGCGCAGATAACGCGATCGATAAGTTTGCCATCTTTCAAGAATAAAAAGGTTGGGAAGTTCCTGATGCCAAATCTCGCCGCGGTATTTGGATTTGAATCAATATCACGCTTTCCAATAATGGCCTTGCCGTCAACTTCGTTAGCGATGAGTTCGACAACGGGGGACATCATTTTACAGGGGCCGCACCACGCTGCGCTAACGTCGAGAAGCAATTTTTTTTTGGAGGATAGGATCGCACTAATATTTTCGTCCGTTACATCAATTGCTTTCATAAAAGTCTTTTGATGCAATTAACGTTCAAGACTAAAAGTGCGATTTGCACTTTCCGGGGGAAGGTTTACATGATTTAAAGATTGTGGCTTACGTGCCCGGACAACTTTTGTTTTGAGGACCTAACCTCTTTGAAATGAGAAGGTGAAAGGCCAGTTAACTCCTTAAATTGCCTTGAGAGGTGATTGATGCTACTAAAGCCGGTGATGTTGGCAATTTCAGTTAACGTGAGTTTCGTATACACAAGAAGCTCTTTAACTTTTTCAAGACGGCGTGAAATGATGTATTTTTCTAGAGTTACGCCCTCCACCTGCCTGAAGAGTTCGCTGATCGAGTCATAATTCATATGAAGCGTATCCGCCAGGAGGGAAGAGAACTTCAGCCTAGCATTATACTTTACGTTTTTTTCGAACACTTCATTGATGAGCGCTTTAGCCTGGGTAACAATTCTTACTTGACGGTTAGAGATTATTTCAAATCCGTTTTTATTAAGAAAATCTTCAATACGCGTATACGCCTCTTTATCAATCTCAGCTTGTAACGACAATTTGCCAAGGCTAACTTTAGTGACGTTATGACCGAGGTTTGTTATCCCTTCTTTGATCGCTTTGACGCATCGTTCACAAACCATCCCTTTTATTAAAATTTCGGACACCATATGCGTTTCTGTTATATCTGAGTTTGTATTAATCGTTCATGATATTGCGACCTATTGGGATTTCAGCGAAATCGAAAATATTTTGTCATTGATGAATTCTTTAGTCATTGTTGTTTAGTTGGCGATGATTCGCTCTTATTACTTCGAACTGATAAGTCAAAGAACGTGGAATGCAGAAATTCCGGTGTTACATATTAACGGGAAAGACTTACAGAGTTTTAAGAAACCGAATCCAGAGGCTTTCTGTTCTGGTCGATATCGCGTGACTTCTTCATTTCGGAAGGAGTGAGACCGGTGATTTTTTTGAACTGCCCTGATAGGTGAGCAACACTGCTATAACCAAGCTTGTCAGCAATTTCGTTTAAATTCAACTCATCGTAAAATCATTACTCTTCAAGATCTTCAAGCATTTCGTTTGCAACTACTAAATGATTTGAAAGATTTGCTTGTCAGTCAAACTCAACATAACAACGAATGTCTAAGAAGTCCGGACGTGAGGAAACTCTAAAAATTTCTCACGGCACGCTTCAAAATTTACGTGTTTACGGTACGCTGCCTTATAAAAAGTTGGTGGGATTATTTATTATAAACTAACCGACACTGAGAATCTTCTCCATGAGTCTTAACTGTGGAGGATCTGCTTGACAACGCGTAAAATCCTCGTGTCCGAAAGAAGAGAAAAACTTCTCAGCATAATGTTAAGTTCGCGAAGTAGATCGCCATTGCTAAACAGTCGCCTACTAGCGTAGAAGAATTCAGAAATTAGTGGTTAACGTTAGGGATTATCCCTAAAGAAAAGTTTCGTTTCTTATCGGTCACAAAATTCAAAATGGAATGGCGCAGATTGTCAGAGATTGGTTTCAGTTCGTACCGACTACACTAACTGAGGAATAGCATATCGTAAGAAAACGACCGACTTAAATCACGTTGTTTGACAGCAACGGAGGTGTTTAATTCGCAAAAGTGGGAAAAGTCTGCACAAGTTGCTTGCTAAAGTTATGATTTCATGTTGATTAAGAATTTGTACTTGTCCGTTAGACAAGCATTCCGCTGTTGCAATGAAAAATAATTACAGCATTAAAGTCATCAAAAAATGTTTCAGATGAAGTCGCAAATCCTTTAGCGATTTTGATATGTGATACTTGATAGCTTTTTCAGAGAGATTTAACTTAATGGCAATCTCCGAAATGGATTTGCCTTCGAACCTGTTGAGGTTAAAAACCTTTTGTGTTTTATCAGGAAGTCTGGCAATCCCTTTTTGCAAAAATTCCTCCAACTCATGAAGCTCTACAGTTTTTAGAGTTTCTTCCTCGCTAATTTTTACAAAGGCCTTCAATAGAAGGCTATGTTTCTTGATTCTAATCTGACGCCTTAGGTGATCTATGGCCTGATATTTAACGGCAAGGAAGATATAATTTGAAAACGTATTGATCTCTAGCTTGTGTCTTTTCTCCCAAATCGCGGTAAATATCTCCTGAATTATTTCCTGGGTAATTTCTTCAGAGCGCACTTTTGAGAAAGCAAGCGATGCAATTTTCCCTGCATATCGGTTAAATAGGTGGGTAAACGCCTGCTCACTGTCTTGTCTTATCAACAACAACAGTTCCTCGTCACTATGGTCTTGGAATGGGTTCAAGGGAAATTTAATCAACGTTATGGAAATATTATTAAAAAGTCAACCGTTTGCGATGGCGTTAATTTTTTAAAAAGTTGAAAACACTTTAGTCTCGATGGCGACTTGTTCGACTATTATAACATGATGTCAGAAAAGGACTTTGATAAAATCCTCAGGCGCTATCGGAAAGGGAAGGCTACTGAAGAAGAAGTGAATTGGATTGAAAAATGGTATTCATCGCTGGATATGCTTAACCGTTATCCCGAGCTCAACGAATTTCAAAGAAGAAAAATTGTGTATGGGAGTTTCAAGCAAATTCAGAACAGAATAAAAGGAGACAAGCAAAAACAGTTACAGTTATGGCCTGCGTTGTCTGCAGCGGCCGCAGTAATCGTTTTAATAGTTGCTTTTTTATATCGAAGTAACACTCATCAACCAAGTGTCGTGGAAGAAAAAATTTCATACGATGAACCCATCGAACGAGTGATAGAAAACGAAACTTCCTTTGTAAAACATATCGTGCTTTCTGACTCCACAAGAATTTCGCTTGAACCAAAAAGTTCAATCCGGGTTGCCAAGGACTTCAACCAGGTGGACCGCAAAATTTTTCTTAGGGGAGAAGCTTTTTTTAATGTGAGCCACAACCGGTCAAAACCTTTTTATGTGGACGCCGGAGATGTCGTGACCAAAGTCTTAGGTACGAGCTTCAGAATACGGGCATTTAGTTCCGATAAAAATATCACTGTTGCAGTTAAAACAGGCAAAGTAGCAATTCAAACGCGGGGTGACAAAAAAGAAAATAGGAAGGAAGGTAACGTTATACTGGTTGCCAATCAACAAGCGATTTACAGCAGGGACCAAACGAGCGTGTTGAAAGAGCTAGTCGAAACACCGCAACCTCTTAAACCGCAAGAGGAGGTTAGAAGAAAGCTGAAATTCGAAGCCGCGCCATTCGGAGACGTTGTCGATGCTCTTGAGGACATTTATGGTATTGAAATTAAGTATCAGGACGATGTTTTTGAAAGTTGCAAAGTGACTACCACGTTAAGCGATGGTGGTATTTATAGCAGGCTCAACATCATTTGCAAGGCTATAGGTGCTTCTTATAGTCAGCAGGATGGGATAATTGTAATAGCTGGAAAGGGATGTCAATAACTAAATAACGTAGCCTATGGAGAATTCTACTTAAGCATAAAAAAACAAAGCCGACGATGTTCGACCATCAACGGCTTTGCTCCAATTGCGCATCCACTGATTCTGGATGCAATCTGATTCTTGTCCATTTGAAACAAAAACCTTTTTAAAACTATGAAAAAACATAGATGGAATCAATATGTATTTTTTGTAATTATGAAAATATCTCTGGCACAGTTTATTATCGCGATCACCTTCGGATCATTGGTTTGTGCTGCCGACTCGCGCGGCCAGGAGATTCTCGACAAGAAAGTGTCCCTCGACTTTAAGAATAGGAAAATACATTTTATCCTTTCTTCAATTGAGGAACAAACTTCGATCGTTTTTAATTACAGTTCGAACCTCAAACAGACTGAAAACAGAGTTTCTATCTCTGTTGACAGCGCGACGTTGGAAGAAGTGCTGCAGACGTTGTTTACCTCCGGTGTGTCATGGGAGGTTTTAGATGACGAGGTGGTTCTGCACCCCACAGAAGTGGAAGAAGCTCCGTCAGAAAAAATTGATTTCGCAATTCAGGTAAGTGGTAGGGTAGTTGATGAGGCAGGGCAAGCCGTGCCGGGTGTCAATGTGATTGAAAAAGGAACGACGAATGGCACAGCAACCGACTCACAAGGAAAGTACATCCTTTCTGTTATCGGCGAAAATTCCGTTCTGGTTTTTTCATTTATTGGTTATCGTCAGGAAGAAAGAATTGTAGGTAGTCAATCCACGATTGACATCGCCTTGGCTCCTGACGTCAACACACTTTCGGAAGTGGTTGTAATCGGCTATGGGGAGCGTGCAAAGAAAGACCTCACCGGGGCCATTTCAACCATGAGCAGCGACGAAATCACCAAAACCGTTAACATGAATCCGGAAATGGCGATGCAGGGAAGGATGGCAGGTGTATTTGTTGGAACGCCCAGCGGCAGTCCTTTTGACCGCCCGAATGTCCAAATCCGGGGAGTTGCCACGTGGGGCTATGCGCAGCCGCTCTATGTAATTGATGGCATTCCTATAATTGAAGGTGGAGCCAGCAGCGGATTTGCTGGCGACCAGGATATTCGCTCTCCCGTTAATATCATGTCATCGATCAATCCCAATGACATCGAGTCGATATCCGTATTGAAAGATGCATCCGCAGCGGCTATTTATGGTGTCAGGGCATCGAACGGTGTTATCCTAATTACCACAAAGCGCGGAAAGATCGGTGCACCTAAAATTGAATTCAGTGCACAGCGTGGTTTTCAGAATGTTCCAAAGAAATTTAAAATGTTGAATACCGCAGATTACACTGTTTTATACCAGGAGGCCTATGCCAACAATCCGACGGAAGCGGCAAACCTGCCCGCTGAATTTAAACCTGCAGATCCGGCGTATCTGGGAAACAGTCCCACTTATGACTGGCAAAGTGAGTTGCTGAACGATGGGGCGGTGATTGAAGACTACAGCCTTCGCGTATCTGGCGGCGGTGATCATACTACTTATTTTGTCTCAGTAGGATACGGCCGCACGGAGGGATCTTTAGTCGAAAATTACCTTGAACGCCTGACGCTGGCTTCAAACGTCACGAGCAAGATTGGCAAGTATATTGAAACAGGAATGAACCTAAGGCTTGGTCATAACAAGGCATTAGACAATACGGGTTCAGATTTGGCTTACGTTGCAACAGCCCCCCCGTGGCAACCTATCTATGATGCGAACGATGCCTCCGGCTATGCCCCCTCAGTGACCGCTCAGTTCGTTGCAAAT
>Ga0157380_10001103_pt1 | contig 17403 bp, 11 predicted proteins | sample S35metaG_FD_119757 | JGI IMG/M metagenome (GOLD analysis project Ga0157380, IMG submission 119757) | Switchgrass rhizosphere microbial communities from Kellogg Biological Station, Michigan, USA - S3-5 metaG | ecosystem: Host-associated > Plants > Roots > Rhizosphere > Soil | place: USA... | reverse complement strand
TGATCGATCGGGCGCGCCACGACCAGGTACACGCTCAAAGCATTCCGACGCTCGAACTGATTGCGCAGGATGCCGACCCGGTCGAGGACGAGCGGGTATTTCCGGATGAGCGCCTCAAGCTGCTGTTCGTCTGCGCTCATCCGGCGATCGATGCCGACATGCACACGCCTCTCATGCTGCAAACCGTTCTTGGATTGGATGCCGCCGAGATCGGGAGAGCATTTCTGGTCTCGCCGCAGGCGATGAGCCAACGGCTGGTGCGAGCCAAGACCAAGATCCGCCGCACGGCCATCGCGTTCGAAGTCCCTGAAGCGCAGCACCTGCCGGAACGCATGGACGCCGTGATGAACGCGATCTACGCAGCCTACGGCAGCGGCTGGGAAGACGCTGGCGGCGTCGATGCACGCGCCAACGGATTGACCGAGGAAGCTATCTGGCTCGCACGACTGCTATGCGATCGCATGCATGACGAACCTGAAGCCAAAGGACTGCTGGCATTGATGCTTCACTGCGAAGCGCGCCGCACGGCACGAAGAGATGCGGACGGCCGGTTCATCCCGCTGTCGGAGCAGGATCCGGGTCGCTGGAATCTCGCCATGATCGACGAGGCCGAGCGGATTCTCAGCAAGGCCGCGGAACAACGACGCGAGCCCGGCAGGTTTCAGTTGGAAGCGGCAATTCAGTCGGTGCATGCAGAGCGGGCGCGCAGCGGCATCACTCAGTGGCCTGCCATTGCACTGTTCTACGACCGGCTGGTCGAACTGTCACCGACGCTCGGTGCACGAGTCGCCTGTGCGGCTGCCCGTGCAGAAGTAGAAGGTGCGGCAACCGGCTTATTGCTACTCGATGCAATCGATCACGACGCCGTCGCTGCGTATCAGCCGTACTGGGCGGTACGGGCGCATCTGCTACAGCAACTGCGGCACGACGACGCTGCTGCCGCTGCCTTCGATCGCGCCATCGGCTTGAGCGAAGATCCCGCCGTGCGCCGCTTCCTGCTCGAACGACGCAACGGTCCACCGGCACGTTGAGCCGCCCTGTCGAGCCAACGCTGCCGAGATGGATGACATCTTCTACAAAGAGGCCACTGCAAGGTGGGGCTTCGGCCGCTACGCGCGTCTAGCGTGTACCGATTCCTCCAACGCCGGAAGCTTCTCATGCCGAGATCCCCGACCCGCATTCTCACCCTCCTGGCGGGCGCCGCGCTGCCCTTTTTGTTGACTGCGCATATCGCCCATGCCGCCGACAAGACTGCCTTCAGCGTCGAGGAAGCCACCATCGCCGACATCCAGTCGGCCATTCTCAAGAAGGAGCTGACCAGCACCGAACTGGTGAAGCTCTACCTGGCGCGCATCAAGGCATTCAACGGTCCGGGTGTCGAGGAACCTGAAGGCATCCTCGGCCCCATCAAGACCATCCCGCATGCGAAGGGCATCAATGCGCTGGGAACGTTGAACCTGCGGCCCGCGACTCGCAAGGCCATGGGCTTCGACGATCGCAAGGCCCGCAGCATGACGGATTCGATCGACGCGGATCCCGGCATGCCCGACGCTCTCGAAGTCGCCGCCAGGCTCGATGCGCAGTTCGCGAAGACCGGCAAGCTGGTCGGTCCCATGCACGGCGTCGTGTTCGCCATCAAGGATCAATACGACACCGTCGACATGCGCACCACGTCCGGCGCCGATGCGTTCTATGCCAACGATCGACCGCCGCGCGATTCGACTTTCGTCAAGCGTTTACGCGATGCCGGCGCGATCATTCTCGCCAAGTCCAACATGGGCGAATACGCGTCGGGCTTTCGCAGCGCGTTCGGCGGCACGGTCGTCAATCCCTACGACACCGAAAGAACTCCTGGCGGTTCGAGCGGCGGATCGGCGACGGCCGTGGCGGCGAACTTCGTGACCATCGGCATCGCCGAAGAATCCGGCCCCTCGGTGCGTGCTCCCGCTCAATACGCGAACACGATCGGCATCGCACCTACGCAGGAACTGGTGAGCCGCATCGGCATGGTCAACATCGGACTGAACACTCGCGTCGGACCGATTGCACGCACCGTAGAGGATGCCGCTCGCGTGCTGACGGTGATCGCCGGCTACGATCCCAAGGACGAACTCACCGCGTTCAGCGTGGGTCGCACGCCGTCGCAGCCGTACGAAAGCTTCACGCATGACACGAGCCTGAAAGGCGTGCGTATCGGCGTGGTCCGTGAATACATGGACCGCAAGGTGTTCGCCGGTCCCCTGTACGTGAATATCGATATCGTCGACAAGCAGATCGAGGAGCTGCGCAAGCTCGGCGCCACCATCGTCGAGCCGCCGGCGGAAGGACTGTTCACCAAGTACATTCGCCGCTACAACCCGGCGCTGCAGAACACGTCGTGGACGAAAATGTATCCGGAGCTGTTCCCGGTCGATGCAGCCGGCAAACCCACCCAGGATCAGGTATCGACGTTGCTGGATCTCGCGATGGACCCAGCGAAAGTGCCCGGCAACATCACCCTGCGCGATATCGCAGCGGCGCCCATCGTCGGCGAGAGCAAGTACGGATTCGATCTCTACCTGCGCGAACGCGGCGACGCCAACATCAAGTCGCTCGACGACCTGATCAACAAGGCACGCTTCTTCAAGGATCCTTACGAAGGCGACAAACGCGCCACGCTGATCAACACGAACAAACCGATGGTGCTCGACTCGTCAGCACGATTGCAGCGCCGCTTTGCCGTCCAGCAGATCGTGCTGCAAGCGATGGCCGACATGAATCTCGACGCCGTGGTCTATCCAACCAGCGTACTCCCGCCTCGCAAGATCAATACGCCGCGCGATCCGAGCTTCAACGGCGTCGGCAACTACGGCATGTGGACGTTCCTCGGCGTGCAGGGATTTCCGGCCATCACGGTGCCCGCGGGCTTCACGAAGGAAGTCTGGGATCGCATTCCCGATCCGAAGGCGCCGAAGCCGGCGCCTGGCGCCTCGCGGGGCGATGGTGAAGGCGAACCCGCAGGTCCATCGATCCTGGTAGGACCGGTCGCTGCAAAATTGCCGGTCGGCATCGACTTCCTCGGCCGGCCGTTCTCCGAGCCGACGCTGCTGAAGATCGCGGCTGCCTATGCGACGGCGACCAAGCATCGCGAGCCGCCCGCCGACTACCGGGCGTTAAAGCACTGAGATGACCGGGGACACAGCTCGCTGCCGCGAGCAGCGTCCCCAGACGTCACGCCTCGCCAATGTCCTCATTCCAGACATCGGGATGGGCGTGAATGAACGTGTTGAGCAGCTGCACGCACTCGGGCGAATCCAGGTCGATCACGTTGACGCCACGTTCGCGCAGCCACTCGATGCCGCCCTGAAAAGTCCGCGACTCTCCGACCACCACCGTGCCGATCTGGAATTGGACGATCAACCCGCTGCAATACCAGCACGGCGCCAGCGTCGTCACCATGATGGTGTCCTGGTAACGGCGCTGCCGGCCCGCCTTGCGAAAAGCATCGGTCTCGCCGTGCACCGACGGATCGTTCTCCTGGATACGTCGATTGTGCCCTCGCCCGAGGAGCGATCCATTGCGATGAAACAGCGCGGCGCCAATGGGAATCCCGCCTTCGGAGACACCGGTACGTGCTTCATCGATGGCGGTCTCGAGCATGGAGCGATAGTCGGGCGTGTCGGCCATGGCGGAACTCCGAAGTGGTGGCTCGATGATAGAACAGGAGCGGGATAAGTTTCTCTGCGCGAAATCTTCCTACTCCGTCGCCAAGGCCAACCCGGCTGCCTTGACACCGCCCCGCCCATCCCGCGACAGTCCGCCGGATGAACAATAATGCCGCCGGACGCAATCCCCTGATCTTCATTTTCGTGACGCGGCTGATCGATGCCATGGGGTTCGGCATCGTCATGCCGGTGCTGCCGCAACTGCTGTTGCACATGGGATCGCCCAATATCGCTTCGGCGTCGCAGACCGGCGGTTTCCTGTTGGTGACTTACTCGGCGATGCAGTTCTTTTTTGGGCCGGTGATGGGCAACCTGAGCGACCAGTTCGGGCGGCGGCCGGTCATCCTGGCATCGTTGTTTGCTTACGGCCTGGACTGCCTGCTGATGGGGTTTGCACCTTCCGTCGGCTGGCTGTTCCTCGGACGCGCCATCGCCGGAATGGCAGGTGCGGTGTACATACCGGCGAATGCGTTCGTGGCCGACGTCACGCCGCCGGAGAAACGAGCGCATGCATTCGGCGTCGTCAGTTCGGCGTTCGGCCTGGGTTTCATTCTCGGCCCCGCCATCGGCGGATTGCTCGGTGAACTGGGAGCGCGGGCCCCCTTCTTCGTCGCAGCCGCACTGGCTGGCCTGAATTTTCTATTCGGCCTGATCGTGCTGCCGGAATCGCTCCCAGCCGCACGACGCCGACCTTTTTCCTGGCGTCGAGCCAATCCTCTCGGCGCTGCCGAGATGTTCAAGCACCATCCTCAAGTGCTGATCTACGCCCTGGTGATCATGGCCTTCATGCTCGCCAACAATGTCTATCCCAGCACCTGGGCGTTCTTCATGACGGCCAAGTTCGACTGGTCCACGCGCATGATCGGCATCTCGCTAATGGTGACGGGGCTGGCGATGGCGTTGGCGCAGGCGACTCTCACCGGCAGGCTGTCGAAGAGCATGGGAGAAACCGGCGCGGCGTTTCTGGGCCTGTGGGTGGCTGCCGCTCTCGCGATTCTCTATGCGTTCGTGCCGTATCCGTGGCTGGTGTTCGTCTATACGACGCTCGGTGCATTGCAAGCCGTCGCCTTCCCGGCGCTGAACGCGATGATGTCGAAACAGATGCCGCCCGATGCGCAGGGAGAACTGCAGGGAGGCGTGGCTCTATTGATGAGTTTCGCGAACGTCGTGGGTCCGCTGACGATGACGCAGACGCTGGCTCACTTCACCGCGCCGGATGCTCCGGTCTATTTTCCAGGCGCGGCGTTCATTCTCTCCGCCGTCATCAATCTGCTCGGTATCGGCCTGCTGTTCATGACGGTGACGAACGCCCGCCGTTCGTCACCGTCACCCATTGCCTAGAAACTTACTGGAACCGACTCACTGGAACCGGATGGCCAGGCCACGCAAGGTCGTGGTGCCGGCGGGACCGATCGCTCCGATCGAGGTGAGTGCACCCGTCTTCAGGTTGACCCGGTACAGCGTCGACTGCGTTGCCGCGGTCGCCTGCAGTGCAGCCACCGCCAGTCCGTCGTCGCCGCCGCCGATATCGAAGCCGCTGCCGGGAGCGAAGGATGCCACGGTGCGATCCAACGAGCCGACCGGTACCAGCACACCGTCGTTCGGCGGATTCTGGATCAGGAGCGTGCCGGTCGCAGTATCGATGTCGAACAGCGTCGTTGCCGTGCTACCGGCGAAGCTGCGAGTGTAGGCCGCGGCAGTGACATCCGGCGCAAGCACGTTCAGGTCGCCATCCGTAGTCGTCAAACCGGTATCCATGTTGATACGCAGGCTGGATCCGGTATCGCTCACTATCCGCAGTCGATCCGCGAGCGGGTTGACGTCGACGCCGAAGTTCGTCCCGGCCAGCGCCGTGAACGGTACCGTCGTATCGGCCGGATCCGGGGTAAGAGCTGCAACCAAGGTGGCCGCGCCCGTTCCTACGTCCACCGTATAGAGGCTGCCGGTGGTACCGACCGCGTAGAGGCTGTTGTTGGCCGGACGGAAATCCGCTCCGATCAACGTTTCAGCAGCTTGCAGTCCAGTGATCGCTATTGCTCCGCTGACAGTGGCGGGCGCATTTCTCGCGAACGACACGATCGACGTTCCATTCAGGATCGCATAGACCGTACTGTCGGCCGCAGGCGCCGCCATGCTCGGCAGCAACGACAGGCCGGTCACCTTATCGGTCGGTGCGATGCCGATCACTCCTACCGCTGTCGCAGCGCCCGTCGCGAGGTTGATCACATAGAGCGACGGCGCACCGGTACCCACATCGAGAGCTGCCAGACCTGTATCGGGACCGACGATGTCGAAGCCGCTGACCGCGGTGACATTGACTCCCAGCGGACCCACGTCGTTCAACGTGCCGTTGTTCGGCGGGTTCTGGATCATCAGGCGATCGGTCGTCGAGTCGATCACGTACAGTACGGTCGCTGTGGTGCCGACGAAGCTGTTGGTATAGGCAGCCGCGCTCACCGCGAAGGCAGTGCGGGTCAACGACGTATCCGTCGTAGTGAAGCCGCTGTCTACATTGACACGCAAGCTCTGCTCGGTGTCGCTCACCACTCGCAGGCGGTCCGGTACCGGATTGAAGTTCACTCCGTACTTGGTGCCGCTGAGCGCCATGAACGGCAAGGTCGTGTCAGTCATATCGGCAGCAAGCAAGGCGCCAGCCGTCGCCGCGCCGCTCGTCGCATCGATGGTATATAGACGACCTGCATCCGTCAGCGCGTAGAAACGACCGTTGGCCGGACGCACATCGAAACCGATGATGTTCTCGCCACCTTGCAATCCGCTGATCGCGACGCTGGTGTCGAACGTTCCCGGCGTACCTACTTTGAATCCCACCAGGCGATTGTCGGAAGTAACACCTACCAGCGAAGCCTGCGTCGCGGCCGTGTAAGTGAGACCGCGAATACGCTCTCCGCCGCCGATGGTGTTGACGCGAGTAGCGGCACCGGTGGCGAGGCTGATGTTGTAGAGATCCGAAGTCGTGGCTGCACCGATATTGAGAGCGGCGAAGGCCGTGCTGTTACGACCGTTGATATCGAAGCCGGTGATCGGCTGTACATCTCCCGCTCCCGCGAGACCCAGCGTGCCGACGGCCAGGAGATCGCCATTGTTGGGATTGCCTGACGGCGCACCCTGGATCATGAGCTGGTCGTTCGCGAAGTCGAGCACATACAGCGTCGTCGTGCCGGCGCCGGCGAAACTATTGGTGTACGCGGCGCCGGCGACCACCGGTCCCACCGGATTCAGTGTCGCGTCGGTCGTCGTCGCACCCGTATCCATGTTGATACGCAGGTCCTGACCAGTGTTGCTCACGACGCGCAGGCGATCCGGCACCGGATTGACGTCGACGCCGAACGCCGTGCCGTCGAGCGCGGTGAATGGAGCCGTGGTGTCGGCGGTGTCTGCAGCCAATGCAGCCGTGAAGGTCGCCGCGCCGGTGGCCGGGTCAACTGTGTACAGGCGACCCTGACTTCCCAGCGCGACGACTTTCGAAGTGGACGGCCGCAGGTCGATGCCCAGAACGGACTCGTTGGCCTGCAGGCCGGTGATGGAAGCGGTGGAGCACAACTTCTGCGGTGTGCCGTTGCTGAAAGAGACGAGCTTGTTGGTTTCCGTGAGCGCCACGAGTTCGCCGACCGCTTGCGATGGCGTCGTCGTCGGAGCGCGCGTTGCCATGCCTAGAACGGATGCGGTGGCCGAAAGGCCCGTGATCGCGCCGACCGAGGTCGCCGCGCCCGTCGTAAGATTGATCGTATATAGACCGGTTCTGCCGCCCACGGTCAGAGTGGCATAAGCGGTGTTCGAACCGTCGTTGCCGGTCGAGATGTCGAAGCCGCTCGCGGCGCTGGCATCGACTCCGAGAGCTCCGACGACGGTGAGTATGCCGTTGTTGGGATCGGAGGTGGTCAGGAGGCGATCGGCCGTCGTGTCCAGATAGTAAAGCGTCGTGCGGCACGCGGCCGCAAAGTTGTTCGTGTACGCGACTTCGGTAACGCCGCTGACCGCAGCACCCGACAGCGTCAGTGCGCCGTCAGTCGTCGTCGCACCGGTATCGACGTTGATCCGCAGATCCTGGCCGGTGTCGCTGACTACGCGCAGGCGATCGGGAACCGTGTTGACATCGACACCGAAGCGCATACCGCTCAACGCGGTGAAGCGGTCCGTGGTGTCGGCTGCGTCGGCAGCCAAGGTGGACTTGAGCGTCGCCGCACCGGTACCGGCATCGATGGTATAGACGCGACCGGCACTGCTGAGTCCGTAGAGTTGCCCCGCGGGCGTACCGCCGGCACGCATGTCGATGCCGACGATGCTTTCCCCTCCGGTCAAGCCCGTAATATTGAGCGTGGTCCTGATGGACAGCGAGTTGCGATTGAAACTCACCAGCTGGTTGCCGCTGATGAGAGCTAGTGTGTCCTCGCGCGAAGCTCCGTTGTCGTTGTTGTCGTTGTCGCTGCATGCCGCAAGTGTGCTTGCAATGGCCGCGAGCACCAGCCAGTAACCTGGATTGCCCTTCCGCATGTCACTCTCCGTTTTTTCCCTGGCGTTTGCCCGATGCAAAGTCAACGGGCGCATATGTATAGGCGACGCGGGCAGCGCGGCTCGAACGAGCACGGCCTGCGACGGCTTGCCGACGTATTCGGGCGAGGGAACGAAACTGGATGCAGAGAAACCACCGACCCGCGGTTTTTTATCTCGACTGACGCCGATCTACGACATCCAAGGCGACATTTTCGTGGCTTTTCCGGAGATTGCGCCCGCGGATGCAGGCGTTCGTTAATTTTTTATTCCGGCAAATCCGGTTGACAGATGAGTGCGAACAGGTCACCGGCAGAGACATTCATCTCTGCCTGCGGGCGTCATGCCCACAGTCACTGCCAGATCCCACAGCTTTAAGGATGGCTTCCCCATGAATCTGCAATCGTTGACAGCACCCTGGGTGCGAACAGCCGTATCAGCCGCCTTGTTTTTAGCAAGCACGATTTCCGCCGATGCACAGGACCTGCAGGCATCGACTCTTTCAGCGCAAAGAAGCGGCGTGGCCGCCGGCGTCACGCTCCCGAATGCCAAGATCTATGCTCTCACCAGCGACAACGCTATCTATGTTCTCAAGCCCGGCGCCGCTCAGTACGTTCGCCTGGGCCGCGCAGATTTCTCCGACGGCGCCAATCTCATCGGCATCGATTTCCGGCCCGCCGACAGCACGCCCACCAAGCTGTACGGCCTCACCGACAAAGGCAATCTCTATACGATCGATGTGTCGGAGCGGAATTTCGGCGCCACCAATTTCGTCAGCACCATGAACCCGCGCTTCACCGGCGGCTTCAGCGGACTGATAGATTTCAACCCGGTAGCCAACGCGCTGCGCGTAGCAGGCAACACGGACCAGAACCTCGCAGTCGTCAACGGCACCGACGGCAGCAACCTGTCGACGACGGTCCAGCAAACGTCGTTTGCCTATACCCAGGGCGACGTGAACTTCGGCAAGGATCCGGAAATCAACGGCGGCGCGTACACCAACAACTTTGCCGGCGCTACCACCACGCTCTTCTACATGATCGACCACAACCTGGACACGCTGGTCACCATCGCGGACAAGACTGCCACCGGAAGCTCGAATACCGGCGGCGGCAAACTGCAGACCATCGGCAAGTTCGTGGATGAAACCGGCGTCGCTCTCAACATGTCGCCGACGACCGATATCGACATCTATACCGATACGAACGGCGTGAATTACCTGGTGGGCCAGACCACCCGCCTGATTTTCTCCATCGACCTGTCGCAGATCGATCCGAACCTTCCCGTAGGCAAGACACAACAGATTGTGGTCAAGCGCGGTCGTCCGGCACCATTACCGGGATCGAACGCTCCCTTGACCGGCGGCGTCTTCGACATCGCGATCCCGCCTCGCCAGTAACCCAACAGTTCCCTCCCCCGGTCTCCGGGGGAGGGTAGGGAGGGGGCATCTCGTCGCCTCCCGTACCGCTTCTGGTTATCGAAGCAGTCTTCCATCCGCCCTCCATCGAGACCAGTCCCTCGCAATTCAGCTTGCGGAACGGGTATGCTCGGCAACACGTTGTATTCCAAGCCGAGTTCGCCCTACTTCCAGGCCCGAACGGGTCTGCACAGCGCTGACAAAGAGAGAGGACATCATGGCCGCGCGCTCCCTGGGTTCGTTGACGATTTCGTTCGGATTGATCGCCATTCCGGTGAACCTGTTCTCAGCCACCCAATCTTCCGGATCCATCTCCTTCAACCTGCTGCACAAGGGCTGCGGCTCGCGCCTCAAGCAACAGTACGTGTGCATCAAGCACGAGACGGTGGTCGACCGCGACGAGATGGTGAAAGGCTACGAATTCGCCAAGGGCCAGTACGTGCAGTTCACGCCGGAGGAGATCAAGGCATTCGATGAAGTCGGCACGCACTCCATCGACATCGCCGAGTTCGTCGCCATCGAGGCGATCGATCCCGTCTACTTCGACAAGGCCTACTACCTCACGCCGGACAAAGGCGCGAGCAAGCCCTATGCGTTGCTCACCGAAGCCTTGCGCCAGACCAATCGTTGCGCGATCGGCCGCTGGGCCTCGCGTGGCAACTCGAACATCGTGATGCTGCGACCCATCGGCAATGTGCTGGCGATGCAGCAGCTGCGCTTCTCGAACGAAGTGCGCCCCGCCACTGAAATAGAGATCGTCCCGTCGGAAGTGAAAGCGGCCGAACTCACCCTGGCCAAGCAGCTGGTCGAGCAGCAGTCCACCGACAAGTTCGATCCGACCGTTTATGTGGATGAAGTAAAGGGTCGGATCGAAGCCGCCATCCAGCAGAAGGTGGAGGGCAAGGAGATTTCGATCAGCGATACCGCACCGGAAGCGGCGGCCAACAACAACATCGTCGACTTGATGGAAGTGCTGCGGCAGAGCCTGCAGAAGACCCAGACAGCCAAGACGACGATCACCAAGCTCGGTGCGCGCAAGCCGCCGAAACGCGTCGAACAGGCCGCCGCCAAGACCAGCGTCGCGGCGAAAACAACGCGCAAGACCAGCAAACGGTAGTGCGAGGCTGCGCCCAACGTCTAATTGTTGTTCTTGATGAGTGATTACAGCGTCCGGGACGTCGAACGTGTCCTGCGCCTGTCGCGCAGCACTTTGCGTGGGCTCATCAATTCCGGCTTCGTCAAACCCTCGCGTGGACCGCGCCGCGAATTTCGTTTTTCCTTCCAGGATCTCATCGTGCTGCGTGCCGCGCGCGCACTGATCGATGCCGATGTCCCACGCCGCCGCATCAACAAATCGCTCGATGAACTCAGGCGGCACCTGCCGCTGACCATGCCGCTCTCCGGCTTGAGCATCAGCGCCGTCGGCGATCGCGTGGTGGTTCGCGAAGGCAATGCGCACTGGCAGGCGGACGATGGCCAGTACGTGCTGGGCCTCGATGTGAAAATAGAAAATGGCCTGCTGCATGTGATCGATCACAAGAGCGCGGCGCCCGCTGCGGCGCCCACGTCACCGCCCAAATCACTGGCTAGCGAAGACAGCAACTGGTTCGAGCAGGGGCTCGAACTGGAGAACACCGATCCTCGCGCCGCCATCAAAGCCTACGAGCAAGCCGTCCACGAGGATCCAGGCAACGTCGCCGCCTGGATCAACTGGGGACGCATGCTGCACGAACTCGGCGACCTGAAGAACGCCGAGAAGATCTATCGCCGCGCTGTCACCGGGTGCGGCGCCGATCCGGTCCTCATGTTCAATCTAGGCGTACTGCTCGAAGACGCCGGCCGCACGCATCCCGCGATCGAGGCCTATCAGAGCGCCATCGAAGCCGATCCCACGCTCGCGGACGGCCACTACAATCTCGCCCGCCTGTACGAATCGATCGGCCGCCCCCAGCACGCCATCCGCCACTTCGGCCAGTATCGACGGCTGCTGATCAATACCCAGCACTGACGCCGTCCCTTCCCGCCTCTGCCTCGCCCGCCTTGTCATTTCTTTTGCTGGCAGTGTTTTTGCCGCGCTGCCTCAGCAGGCTCGAAAAAATTGCGGAAAGCCCGCTCCAAATCGTGAACCAGTGTGACTTTCCCCAACGTTTTCAGGGTTTTTCCCAACATCGAATCAGCTTGCCCTGACCTCAAGAAGGGGCTTCGTGCGACCGTTAAGAGGTCACCAAGGGACAACCGAGCTGACTCCTTAACTATTCGAGCACCTATTCATTGCGGCGCACCGAAGGCGCCGCGCGACGCCAATGCCAAGACTCTTCCATCAATTCTTCGGACCCGCTGCCGCTGCACGCTCTCCCACGTCGGAGCCGGCGGCCGCTCCCAATGCGATCAACGAGGCGCTGAGAATCTGGTCCGCCCAGATCGAAACGTCTCGCCAGCACATGGAGGAAGCGGTCGTCGATCTGACGACGCGTTTCGCCGGGATCGTCAGCCGTCTCGATTCGGCCCTGCTCAGCGATGGACTCGGCGAAGGCGAAGGCATCGCCAACGATGCGAAACAGGGACAGCAGGACCTGCTGCAGGTCGTCAATGCGCTGAAGGCAATTCAACAGAGTCGCCAGGCGCTGGCCGACGATATCCGCTCGGTGGTGACGTACACGACCGAGCTGCGCAAGATGGCCGACGAGGTCGGCATGATCGCCTTCAAGACCAACATGCTCGCACTCAACGCCGCGATCGAAGCGGCGCACGCAGGTGAATCGGGCCGCGGGTTCGCAGTCGTCGCTCACGAAGTCCGCGCCCTGTCGGATGCCTCGCGCCAGACCGGCAAGATGATCACCGAAAAGGCCGGCCTGATTTCCGAAACGCTCGATCGCATCGCCGAGAGCAACGAATCCATCGCGCTGGAAGACAACCAGGCCATCGTGAATTCGGAAGCGAAGATCAGCGCCGTACTCGCCCGCTTCAGCAACCGCACGGCCGTCATGGCCGACGCCATGCATTCCGCTCACCAGCAGAGCTCCGAAATCAAGGAAGAAGTCGCCGGCTCGCTGGTGCAGTTGCAATTTCAGGATCGCGTCAGCCAGATCATGACGCAGGTCTGCTCGTCCATGCAGCAATTCCAGAACGACCCGCAAGCCACCGCCGCGGGCGCATCGCACGACGAAATTTCCCAGCGCCGCCTCGAAAAAATGGCGGAGAGCTACACGACCGAAGAACAGCGCCGTATTCACCAAGGACTGGAAGCGCAAGCAGTCGCGCCCCAGGAAGTGACTTTCTTTTGACGATCATTTGTCGATGACGACGAGGCGGGTGCCGCATGACGAGTAAGAAGATTCTCCTGGTCGACGATTCAGCGTCGGTCCGCAAAGTCGCGGGCATCGCCTTGACCAGTGCCGGCTACAACGTGATGGAAGCTGCCAACGGCCAGGAAGCCTTGAGCAAGATGACCGGTGAAAAAATTCACCTGATCATCAGCGACGTCAACATGCCGGTGATGGACGGCATCGCCTTCCTCAAGGAAGTGAAGCGCCATCCCAACTACAAGTTCACGCCGGTGATCATGCTCACCACCGAAGCCGGCGAAGACAAGAAGCAGGAAGGCCGCGCCGCCGGCGCCAAGGCGTGGATAGTCAAGCCGTTCCAGCCGCAGAACATGCTGGATGCGGTCTCGAAACTGATCCTGGCCTGAAGGCGAGACGACGATGGACTTCCAGCTCGAACTTCGGCCCGAAGACAGGGATGGGCGCCTGCGCGCCAGCGGCGACATGAATATCTATTCCGCCAATGCCATGAAGCAGCACCTGCTCGCTTACATGCAGGGTGCGGGAAACACGGGCAATGCCGGCGACCTGCTGCTCGATCTCTCGGAAGTCGTCGAGATCGACACCTGTGGCCTGCAGATCCTGCTGCTCGCCGAGCGCATGGCCACGGCCAGCGGCCGCACGTTGCGGATCGTCGATCCGAGCGCAGCAGCGAGTGAAGTCCTGGCTTTGTGCGGCCTCTCTCATCTATCCAAGACCGGTCTGCGTACCAATGCCTCTGGACGGGCCGCGTAGTGGACGCCGCACTCCAGACGTTCTTCGACGAGAGCCATGAGCTGCTGACCGAAATGGAAGCGGGCCTGCTCCAGTGCGAACGCAACGCCAGCAGCGCCGAGACCATCAATTCGATTTTCCGCGCCGCGCATACGATCAAGGGCTCCTCGGGATTGTTCGGCCTCGACGCCATCGTCTCGTTCGTGCACGTCGTCGAGACTGCGCTCGATCGCGTACGCATCGGCAAGATAGCGATGGAACCGGAGTTCGCGATCCTGCTGCTCAGCTGCAAAGATCACATCGACGCCCTCGTTGCCGCCGCGGCCAGCGGTGAATCGGCGTCGAACGCGGCACTCGAAGGCCGTAGCGCCGAGCTCATCCTGTTGCTGCAAGCACGCGCGGGCTCGGTGAACCAGGTCGGTTCGTCCAAGCCGGTCGCAACGGTAGCTGCCGCTCCTTCGCCCGACGCGACGAGCGCAGCCAGCGTACCAAGTGTCGTGGATGCGAAATTCGCGGGCACCGACCTGTGGCATGTCTCCGTCCGCTTCAAGCCCGATGTGCTGAGAGGCGGCATGGACCCGCTCTCGTTCATCCGCTACCTGACGACCTTCGGTGAAATCCGCGGCATCCTGGTGATCGGCGATGCGATCGCCGCCCCCGACAGCTTCGATCCCGAAACCTGCTACCTGGGATTCGAACTGTCTTTCGCGACCGAAGCTGATGAATCGCGCATCCGCTCCGCGTTCGAGTTCGTCGCCGAGGATTGCGTGCTGGCCGTCCTGCCGCCGCGTGCGCCGGTGGTTGACTATCTCAACGCCATGCCCGAGTTGAAGTCGGATCTGGAACGCGCCGCCGACATCCTAGTGCAATGCGGATCGCTCACGCCGGCTGAGGCCCTGCGCGGCCTAGCTCAATTGAGAACGGGTCAGCTGGGAGGAACTCCGCAGGAAACCGGAATGGCCGGACCATCCTGCGCCGCTCCGGACGCTGCCGCTACCTCCGTATCGCGAGTCGGATCGCTCGAAGCAGCCAGCCCTGAAGTGGAAAAGCGGGCAACCGCTGCCGAACGCTCGGTGCGTGTCGACGCAAGCAAGCTGGATCATTTGATCAACCTGGTCGGCGAGCTGATCACGGCCGCCGCCGGCGCCAATCTCGACGCTCGCCGCATCAAGAATGTAGAACTGCAGGAGAGTACTTCGAAGCTCTCGGAACTGGTGGAATCGGTACGAGACAGCGCGTTGCAGTTGCGGATGGTCAAGATCGGGCCAACGTTCACCCGCTTCCAGCGCGTCGTCAACGATGTCTCCCGCGAACTGGGCAAGGACATCACGCTCATCGTCAGCGGCGAGGACACCGAGCTGGACAAGACCATCGTCGAAAAAATCGCCGATCCGCTCACCCACCTGGTGCGCAACGCCATCGATCACGGCATCGAATCGGCGGCCGTCCGCGCCGCTGCCGACAAGCCCGCGACTGGCACCATTCGCCTCAATGCCTTCCACGACTCTGGCAACATCGTCATCGAAGTCAGCGACGACGGCGGCGGACTCAAGCGCGATCGCATTCTTGCCAAGGCCGTCGAGCGAGGCCTGGTCGAGCCGGGCAAGAGCCTGAGCGACAGCGAAGTATTCGCGTTGATTTTCGAGCCCGGTTTCTCGACGGCCGAAAAAGTGACCAACCTGTCCGGCCGCGGCGTCGGCATGGACGTAGTGAAGCGTAACATCACCGCACTGCGCGGCGATGTCGAGATCCATAGCAGCGAAGGCAAAGGGACCACCGTGGCGGTGCGACTGCCGTTGACGCTCGCCATCATCAACGGCTTCCAGGTCGGCGTCGGCGATTCGGTCTTCGTCGTGCCGCTCGACATGGTCGACGAATGCATCGAATTCAGTGCCCAGCAAGCCAATGAGACCGGCCACGACTACTTCAACGTGCGTGGCCAGGCCCTGCCCTTCGTCCGCCTGCGTAATTTCTTCGGCGTTCGCACCAAGGCAGCTGCTCGCGAGAGCGTGGCCCGCGAAAACATAGTCATCGTCAAGCACGGGGGCGTCCGCGCCGGACTGGTGGTGGACGCGCTGTTCGGCGAATGCCAGACCGTCATCAAGCCGCTCGCCAAGATGTTCAACCGGGTCAAGTGCGTCAGCGGCTCGAGCATTCTCGGCAACGGCGAGGTCGCGTTGATCCTCGACGTGGCCCAGCTGATGGAAAACGTTTTGAGCCGCCACGCGCGCAGCGCCTGACGGCATAGCAGAGATAGGAATGGACATGAACATGTTATCGAATATCAAGATCGGGCCGAGGCTGATGCTGGCCTTCATGCTCCTCGTCGCCATCGGCGGCGTCATCGGGCTCGTCGGCCTGGTCGGAGCGGGCAAGATCGACGCACGTGCGGAAGAGATGTACTCCAGGGAGCTGCTCGGGCTGTCCTATATCAAGGAAGCCAACGTCAACCTGGTCTCCGTCGGCCGGGCGCGTTCGAACTTCCTGCTGGCCACCAGCCAGGAAGAGCGCAAGAAGCACATGGAAACCATCGAGACGGAAACCAAGCTGCTCAAGGAGTACGTGGAAAAGGCGCGTCCGCTGTTCGTCTCCGACCGTGCCAAGCAGATCTTCACCGAATTCGATCACCTGATGACCAAGTACGAAGACGAAATGGAGAAGGCGTTGCAGCTCGCGGCGGCGGAAAGCCTGCAGAAGCGCGACGAACAACTGGTCCGGTCGCTCGACACAGTACGCGCCCACGGCGAGCAGATGGACTCGATGATGGATGAGCTGGTCAAGCAGAAGGAAGATCGCGCCAAGCTCGCAGCCGACGAAACCACCGAGGTCTACGAGAACAGCCGCTTCTGGATCATCCTCACGTTAGTCGGCGGCGCGCTGATCGGCATCGTCATGGGCACATTGATCAGCCGCAGCGTACGCCAGCCGCTCGAAGTCGCAGTGGCCGCCGCCGGCAGGTTGGCGAGCGGAGACCTGAACGTCCAGATCGACGCCAGCGCCAAGGACGAAACCGGCCAGATGCTGCGCGCCATGCAGGAGATGATCGTCAAGCTCAAGCAGATGATCGAGAGCCAGGGCGTGCTGATCGAAGCGGCCAATCACGGCGATTTCTCGGCCCGCGTCGACACGACCGAGATGCAGGGCTTCCAGAAGGACATGGCCGACGGCCTCAATCGCCTGGTGGCAACCACCGGCCAGAGCATCGACGACATGGTGAGCATCATGCAGGCGATCTCCGAAGGCGACCTCACCCGCACCATCGACAAACAGTACGAAGGCTCCTTCGGACAGCTCAAGGACTACGCCAACGACACGGTGCTCAAGCTCTCGATGATCATCGGCGAAGTGAACACCGCCGCCGATTCGCTCTCGAGCGCCTCGGAAGAGGTCAGCTCGACGGCCCAGTCGCTGTCGCAGGCGGCGAGCGAACAAGCTGCCGGCGTGGAAGAGACCAGCGCCTCCATCGAGCAGATGACGGCGTCGATCTCGCAGAATACGGACAATGCCAAGGTCACCGACACGATGGCGACTCGCGCCGCGACCGATGCATCCGAAGGCGGCCAGGCAGTACGCGCCACGGTAACCGCGATGAAGCAGATCGCACAGAAGATCAGCATCATCGACGACATCGCCTACCAGACCAACCTGCTCGCCTTGAACGCCGCCATCGAAGCGGCCCGCGCCGGCGAACACGGCAAAGGCTTCGCCGTCGTTGCCGCCGAAGTGCGCAAGCTCG
>Ga0157380_10001102_pt1 | contig 17408 bp, 10 predicted proteins | sample S35metaG_FD_119757 | JGI IMG/M metagenome (GOLD analysis project Ga0157380, IMG submission 119757) | Switchgrass rhizosphere microbial communities from Kellogg Biological Station, Michigan, USA - S3-5 metaG | ecosystem: Host-associated > Plants > Roots > Rhizosphere > Soil | place: USA... | reverse complement strand
CGAGACGCTCGGCCCGGCCGTCGGCGCGGTGATGGGCAGCTGGCTTGCGTGGGAGGCCCGCAATCTCGGCATGTCGAAATGGCAGATGGCGCGCATGTTCGGCAATGTCGGGCTCGATCTGCTGCTCGGCGCGATTCCGTGGGTCGGCGCGATTCCCGATTTCTTCTTCCGCTCGAACAGCCGCAACCTGAAGCTGATCAAGCGCCATCTCGACCGACATCATCCGGCGACCGCGACGATCGAGGGCGGCGTGGTTGGGCGGCGATAGGGTCGGGCGGGCGGGCCCGCTCAGGCCGGCTTGCGCGCTTCGCCGATCGCCTGCCTGAGCGCGTCATAGCCGACCGCGCCCTTGAGGACCCGCCCCCCGATGACGAAGGTGGGCGTGGCGATCGACGGATCGATCCTGGTCGCCAGTTCGAGATTGCGGTTCAGCTCGGCGGCCACCGCGGGGTTTTCGGCGTCGCGCGCGATCCGCGCGGGATCGAGCTTCATCGCCTCGATCACCGACGCAACGCTCGCCGGATCGGGGCGTCCGGCAGCGAACATGCGCTTGTGGAAATCGCGATACGCGCCACGCTGCGCAACCGCCAGGCTCGCCTTGGCGGCGATCTCGCTCCCCGGGCCCAGGATCGGGATCTCGCGCCACACCACCTTGAGCTTGGGATCGGCGGCGAGCAGGCGATCGATGTCGGGCAAGCTCGAACGGCAATAGCCGCATGCATAGTCGGTGAACATCACCAGCGTGACGTCGCCATGCTCGGCGCCCGCCCAGGCTGAGGCGAACGGGGTTTCGAGCGCCGCCCTGTTGCCCGCATAGACATCCTGGCTATGGCGGTCGCGCAGCCGCTCCATCGCTTCGGGAAGGATTTCGGGATGAGCGAGGATATAGTCGCGCACGACGCGCTCGATCTCGGCCTTGCCGGCGGGCGCGGCGGTGCGCGGGTGGACGATCCAGCCGGCCCCGGCCCCCATCAGCGCCGCCAGGCCGGCACCCGCCACGAGAAGCGGACGCTGCACCACGATATTTTTGTTCATTTTCTGCGCTCGCTCGCCGTTGCGCGCGCCGACAGGGCGATGTCCTCGGCGCGGATATAATCGGGTGTGCCGCGCGGGATGCGCGCCATCGCCGCCTCGGCGCTGGCCATCGCCAGCCGCGGGTTGCCGATCAGCGCATAGCGTTCGGCGGTGGCGAGTTGCGCGCGCGGCTCATCGCCAAGCCGCGCATAGGCCATGCCGAGCGTATACCAGGCGAAGGGGTTGTCGCGATCGCGCGCGACCGAAACCTTGAGCACGTCGCGCGCCTCCTGGAGATTGGCCGAATCCTCGGTCGCAACCAGCGCATGCCCGAGCAGCGAGGAGATGAGCGGCGCGCCGCGCGACTGGCGGACCGCGATCCGCAACGGCCCGAGCGCTTCTTGCGGCTTGCCCGATTCGAGCAAGATCTGCCCTTGAAGCTCGCGGAAATAGGGATCGTCGGGCGACGAGGCGACGAGCTTGTCGACCTCCTCCACCGCCTTGTCGGGATAGGCCCCGCGATGCCAGGCATAAGCGCGGGCGTAATGCGCGGCAGGGCTCTGATCGGTTTCCGGATATTTGCGCAGCGCGGTGGTCGGATCGTCCATATAGCCGACCAGCTTGGCCTTGATCCGCTGGAAGCGCGCATCGAGCGCCGGATCGGTCTTGTTGTTGTAAAAGGGCGAGCGAAGCACGTCCGCCGAGAGCGTCGCCTCGCGCTCGCCCGACATCGGGTGGGTCTGCATGAACGGATCGGTTTCGGCGTAGGTCGACGCGTAACGATATTCTTCCTTGCGCAATTTGAGGAAGAAGCTGAGCATCCCCTTGCCCGACAGGCCCGCCCTATTGAGGAACCCGAGCCCCGCGGCGTCGGCGCTCGCCTCCTGCACCCGGTTGAAGGCGAGGAATTTGCCGAGCGCCGCCTGCTGGCCCGCCATCATCACCCCCATGCCGGCATCGCCCGCGCCCGCCGCGACCGCCGCCGCGCCCAGCAGCAAGGACAGCATGGTGATCGCGGTCGCGCCCTTGGCGCCCTCGCCCGCACGGATCACATGCCCGCCGGTGATATGGCCAAGCTCATGCGCGATCACGCCCTGCAACTCGCTGCTGTTGTCGGCGGCCTCGATCAGTCCGCTATGGATGTAGACCGCCTGGCCGCCCGCCACGAAGGCGTTGATCTCCTTGTCGCCCACCAGCACGATATCGACATTGCCGGGCTGCAGCCCGGCAGCCGCCACCAGCGGCGCGGCAATTTCCTTGAGATAAGCCTCGGTTTCGGCATCGCGCAGGATCGACTGGGCCATCGCCGGCTGCGCGCCCATCGACAGCGCGAGCGCGGCTACAAGCAACGCCCGCAGCGCGCGACCCAACGCCAGTGACGGTGCAGCAATTCGGGCCATCGTCATCGATCCTCGCCGCGCGCATCTGAACCGCGCGTGAAGCGATGCGGCGGGCCGGACAGCGCCGACCCGCCGATCATCGTCAGGCGCCGAAGGTCCGCTGCCACCAGCCACGGCGCGGCGAGCCATCGCTTTCCTCCTCGTCCGCCACCTCGGGCTCCGGCACAGCCGATTCGGCCGCGGCGCTTTCGACCGGAGCCGCGGTTACCTCGGCGGCTTCGGACGTCGCCGCCTTGGCTCGTGACCGGCTGCGGCGCTTGGGCGCTTCTTCGGCAACCGGCGCTTCGGGAGCGGCGGCTTCGGCCACCTCGGGCGCTTCGGCAGTTTCGGCCACCTCGGCCTTCTTGCGCCGGCCGCCACGGCGCGGCTTGGGCGCTTCGGCAGCCTCCTCGACCGGAGCCGCGGCGATGTCCTCGGCCGGAGCGGCAGCCGGCTCGGTCACAACCGCGGGGTCGGCCTTGCGAGCGCGGGGACGCCGGCGGGCCTTGGACCCCTCTTCGGCAGGCGCGGCCTCGACCGGTTCGGGCTCGACGGCGACGGGCGCTTCCTCCGCCATGATGGCCTCGACCTGCTCGGCGGGCGTCTCCTCGCTGCCGACAGCCTCTCCGCCACGGCGGCGGCCGGAACGACGTCCACGACGGCGTCCACGCCGCTGTTCCCCATTCTCCTCGCCCTCGCCCGCTTCGGCCGGCTCACCGGTCTCGCCAATCTCCTCGCCGGTCTCGGGCTCCTCCTCGCCATCGGCGGGGCGGCCCTCCTGGTCCCGGCCGCGGCCGCTCCGGCGGCGACGGCGGCGGCGACGGCGACGGCCGCCGTCGCCCCGCTCGCCGTCATCCTGGCTTTCGGCCTCGCCATCGGCGGCCTCGGTTTCTTCTTCTTCCTCCTCCTCGTCGACCTCATCCTCGTCGATCTCATCGTCGGGTTCGATCGCTATCGGAGCCGGAAGCCTGGGCGCGTGGCTCGGCGGCGGTCCGCCTGCCTCGACGCTCATGCGCGCGCCCTCGAGCGTACCGTCGGAGAGGATCTCGATCATCACGCCGTAGCGCTCTTCGATCTCGGCAAGCTCGGCGCGCTTGCGGTTGAGCACATAGAAGGCGGCTTCCTGGCTCGCCCGCAGCATCAGCCGCGAGCCGCGGCCGCGCGAGGCCTCATCCTCGAGCATACGCAGCGCCGAAAGCCCCGCCGACGACGCGGTGCGGATCAGCCCGGTGCCCTCGCAATGCGGGCATTGCCGCGTCGAAGCTTCGAGCACCCCGGTGCGCAGCCGCTGGCGGCTCATTTCGAACAGTCCGAAGCTTGAAATCCGTCCGACCTGGATGCGCGCGCGATCGTTGCGGAGCGCTTCCTTCATCGCCTTCTCGACTTTGCGGATGTTGGAGTTGTTCTCCATGTCGATGAAGTCGATGACGACCAGGCCGGCCATGTCGCGCAGGCGGAGCTGCCGGGCGATCTCGTGCGCCGCCTCGAGATTGGTCGCGGTGGCGGTCTGCTCGATATTGTGCTCGCGGGTCGAACGGCCCGAGTTGATGTCGATCGAAACCAGCGCCTCGGTCGGGTTGATGACGAGATAGCCGCCCGATTTGAGCTGCACCAGCGGCTGATACATCGCCGCGAGCTGATCCTCGACCCCGAAGCGCTGGAACAGCGGCACCGCGTCGGCATAGAGCTCGACCTTCTTGGCGTGGCTCGGCATCAGGAGCTTCATGAACGCCCGCGCCTGGCGATAGCCCTCCTCGCCTTCGACGATCACCTGGTCGATGTCGCGATTATAGATGTCGCGGATCGCCCGCTTGATCAGGTCGCTGTCGCCGTAGATCAGCGCCGGCGCCGACGACCGGAGCGTGTTTTCGCGGATCTCATCCCACAGCCGCGCGAGATAGTCGAAGTCGCGCTTGATCTCGGTCTTGGTGCGCTGCAGCCCGGCGGTCCGCACGATGCAGCCCATCGTCTTGGGCAGCTGCAGTTCGGCCATGATCGATTTCAGCCGCTTGCGATCGGCGGCGTTGGAAATCTTGCGGCTGATGCCGCCGCCATGGCTCGTATTCGGCATCAGCACGCAATAGCGGCCGGCGAGCGACAAATAGGTGGTCAGCGCCGCACCCTTGTTGCCGCGCTCTTCCTTGACGACCTGCACCAGCAGCACCTGCCGGCGGCGGATCACGTCCTGGATCTTGTAGCGGCGGCGCAGATTCATGCGGCGCTGGCGCAAATTCTCGACCGCGCCCTCGTCCGAGGCTCCGCCTACCGATTCGCGGCGCGGAGGCGGCGCGTCTTCCTCGTCGCCCTCACCGCGCTCCTGCTCCCCCTCATCCTGATCATGATGATCCTGCTCGGCGGCATCGTCGTCGATCTCGTCGGCCTCGTGAGCGCGGAGCGCCTCCTCTTCGGCGGCATGCTCGGCCTCCTCGCGGAGCAGCGCCTCGCGATCCTCCTTGGGGATTTGATAATAGTCGGGATGGATTTCCGAAAAGGCCAGGAAACCATGGCGATTGCCGCCATAATCGACGAACGCCGCCTGCAGCGACGGTTCGACTCTCGTTACCTTGGCGAGATAGATATTCCCCTTGAGTTGCTTCCGTTCGGCGGACTCAAAGTCAAATTCCTCGATCCGGTTCCCCTGGACGACGGCCACCCGGGTTTCCTCCCGGTGGCGTGCGTCGATAAGCATGCGGGTTGTCATTCAAAGCTCTCCAAACGCGCGGGCGGACGGCTGGGCCGTGCCGGCGGGCGCGATATGCTGAAGATGCGGCACCAGGCGGGGCTGCGGTCCGCAGCGCACCCGATGCCGTCATCAAAGGTGAAAGATAGGTATTTGCAGCCGTCGCATCGTCACATCCGGCGCGATGCACCGGATTGCGGGCGCCGTTCCATGCGCCACCAGCATTGTGGCGGCATTCGGAACGGGACAGAAAATGACTCATGCGATCGTCAACCTGTTACACCGTCGCCAAATCGCGACGGCCGGCCGGAACGACGTTCGAGATCGGCGCACGACGCGCAGATCGGCCGAAATCCGGACAAGCGGTGCTAGCATCCGGCGGCAAACGGAGCAAGCATCACCACACTGGACAAAGATAGTGGAGCTTTGGTTAAGTGCCAGAGCTCTCGGCGTTTCGCGGCCGACGGCGTATCGCGGGGCCATTTTGCCGACATCAACTTACAGTTTCCGCCCCTTCCTGTGCCTCTGCGCCGCGCTCCTGCTGACGATCCCGGGGGTGGCGCGGGCTGCGGCCTCGATCACGGCGATCGAAATTCGCGACATGACGGTGACGCTGCGATTCGACACGCCGGTCGCCACCGCCTCCGCCTTCATGCTGTCGGCGCCGCAACGCATCGCCGTCGATCTCCCGGGCGCGCGAATGGGGCGCGTGGCCGCATCGGGCGGCCCAATCAGCTCGACCCGCCACGGCCAATATGACGCCGATACGGCGCGGGTGGTCTTCGAGCTGAGCCGATCCGCGGTCATATCCGACGCCGGCTTCTCGCCAGACCATATGACGCTGACGCTGACACTCAAGCCCGTCACTGAGAATCTGTTCGCCCGCGCAGTGCGCAGGGGGCGCCAGCTGTTCGGCCTCGACACGGCCGGAACGGTCGACGCGCGCGCCGCGCAGCGGGGCGGCATCATGGTTCCGCTGGATCCGCCCAGACCGTTGCCCGTGCCGTCGGTGACCGGGGCGCGGGGGACCAACCGGCCGCTGGTGGTGATCGATGCCGGACATGGCGGCCACGATCCAGGCTCGCAATCGGGCGACGGGATGACCAGGGAGAAGGATGTGGCGCTGGGGATCGCGAAGGCGATCCGCGACGAGCTGGCGGCTTCGGGCCGGGTTCGCGTGGCGCTGACGCGCAGCGACGACCGCTTCCTGGTGCTCGGCGAGCGGCGGGAGATCGCCCGCCGCCTCAAGGCGGATTTGTTCATCTCGGTCCATGCCGACAGCGCCCCGAACAGCAGCGCGCGCGGCGCAAGCATCTACACGCTGTCCGAAGTCGCATCCGATCGGGTCGCCGCCCAGCTGGCCGCGAAGGAGAACCGCGCCGACATCCTCAACGGCGTCGATCTCGGCGGCGAGAACAACGAAGTCTCATCGATCCTGCTCGACCTCGCGCAGCGTGAGACGATGAACATCTCCTCGCAATTCGCCACCTTGCTCCAGCGCGAAATGGCTCCCACCGTCCATTTCAAGGACGATGCCCATCGTTTCGCGGGGCTGATCGTGCTCAAGGCCCCCGACGTGCCATCGGTGCTGCTCGAGACCGGCTATATCTCAAACCCCGACGACCTCGCCCTGTTGCTGTCGAAGGACTATCGGCGCAACATCGCGATCGGCGTGCGCAAAGCGGTCGAGACGCATTTTGCCCGACGGCTGACCGGGGAGTGACGGCGCCGGCGATAGCCGCATCGCTCCAGAGGGCTCGCGGGGACGCATGTTTCGCCTCGGCTTCCAAAGCTTTCCAAAACTGCTAGAGCGCGCCGGTGATCCAGCTTCCCGTCATCCGCAACCCCTTTTCGGCCTGGCGCAGCGAGGCGCGGCGGCTGTGGGGGTTCCGGAGCTGGCGCTGGTCGGGCTATGTCTTCTGGTCCGCCGCGCTGCTTTGGCTGCTGATCTGGTTCCTGTTCGCGCGCGGCCTGCCCTCGGCCGACGCCCTGCTCGCCTATCAGCCGCCGCTGCCCACCAACGTGCGCGATTATGACGGCGAACCGGTCGCCGATTTCGCTCGCGAGCGGCGCGTCCAGCTTTCCTATGACGAATTCCCGCCGATCCTGATCAACGCCTTCATCTCGGCCGAAGACAAGACCTTCTTCAGCCATCCCGGAGTCGATATCGGCGGCCTCGCCGGCGCTGTGTGGGACTATACGACCAAGCTCGGCAGCGGCCGGCGCGCCAAGGGCGGGTCGACGATCACCCAGCAGGTCGCGAAGAACCTGATCGTCGGGGATGATTATTCGATCGCCCGCAAGGTCCGCGAGGCGATCCTCGCTTTCCGCATCGAGGGCGCTCTGTCCAAGCAGCAGATCCTCGAAATCTACCTCAACCAGATATTCCTCGGCCGCAACGCCTATGGCGTACAGTCGGCGAGCCGCGCCTATTTCCGCAAGGACGTCGGCGACCTGACCCTGCCCGAGGCGGCCTATCTCGCGATCCTGCCGAAGGCGCCATCCAACTACACGGTCGAGCGCAACGCCGATCGTGCGATCGTCCGGCGCAACTATGTGCTCCAGCAGATGGAGGAAAACGGCTTCATCACCGCAGCCCAGCGACGCGAGGCGGCGGCCGCGCCGCTAGGGGTGGTCCCGCGCTATGCGCCGCGGCCGAGCGTCGGCGGCTATTTCATGGAGGAGGTCCGTCGCGAGCTGATCAGCCGCTATGGCGAGACGGCAACCGACGGGCCCAATGGCATCTATGCGGGCGGGCTGTGGGTTCGCACCTCTTATGACGGCAAGATCCAGGATGCCGCCGAGGGCGCGTTGCGCGACGGGCTGGTGCGCTTCGAGGCGGCGGCCGGCTGGCGGGGACGGATCGCCCGCATCGACATCGACGGCGATTGGGCGCGCGCGCTTTCCAGCCTCAACGTCGGAGCGGGCTATGCAAGCTGGGCCCCCGCGGTGGTTCTGTCACGCAACGGCTCGGCTGCGCAGATCGGCTTCGAAAACGGCTCGCGCGGAATATTGCCGAGCTCGGGCGCCGCGATGCCCAAGCGGGGGATCGGCGGCCGCGCATTCGACTTTCTCAAGCCCGGCGACGTGATCGTCGTGCGGCAGGAGGGAGACGGCTGGACGCTCCGCAGCATTCCGTCGGTTTCTGGCGGCATGGTGGTGCAAAATCCGCACACCGGCCGGATAATGGCGATGCAGGGCGGCTTCGATTCGCGCGGCTCGTCGTTCAACCGCGCCACCCAGGCGATGCGGCAGCCGGGATCGACCTTCAAGCCGTTCGTCTACGCGGCCGCGCTCGACAATGGCATGACGCCCGCCTCTATCATCATCGACGGGCCGTTCTGCGTCTTCCAGTCGGCTCGGCTCGGGCAGAAATGCTTCCGCAATTTCTCGGGCGCGAACGCCGGCCAGCAGACGATGCGCTGGGGCGTCGAGCAGTCGCGCAACCTGATGACCGTCAGGACCGCCAGCCAGATCGGAATGGGCAAGGTGGTGCGCACCGCCAAGGCGATGGGTGTCGGCGAATATCCGCCTTACCTCGCTTATGCGCTGGGCGCGGGCGAGACGACCGTGTTGCGGATGGTCAACGCCTATTCGATGTTCGCCAATCAGGGCCGCGCGCTGACCCCGACGCTGATCGATTATGTGCAGGATCGCAACGGCAAGATCATCTGGCGCGCCGACAAGCGCGCATGCGAAGGCTGCAACATGCCGCGTTGGAACGGCCAGCCGATGCCGCGCCCGCGCCTGCGCGCGCGGCAGGTGATCGATGCGATGACCGCCTATCAGATGCTCCACATCATGGAAGGCGTGGTCGAGCGCGGCACCGCCACCGTGCTGCGCGACCTGGGCCGCCCGATGTTCGGCAAGACCGGCACGTCGTCGGGGCCGACCAATGTCTGGTTCGTCGGCGGATCGGCGGACATGGTGGGCGGGCTCTATATGGGCTATGACAATCCGCGCTCGATGGGCGGCTATGCGCAGGGCGGCACGATCGCCGCGCCGGTCTTCCACAGCTTCGCGGCGAAGGCGATGAAGGGCATGCCGGTCGTGCCCTTCCAGGCCCCCGCGGGAATCCGCATGATCCGCATCGACCGCAAGACCGGCCGCCGCGTGTTCGGCGCGTGGCCCGATGGCAGCTATTACAGCCCCGTGATCTGGGAAGCGTTCAAGCCCGAGAGCGAACCGCGAAGGACGATCCGCCGTGACGAAATCGCGCGGCGTGCGGCGCAGGCACCCCAGAAGGCGACCAACGACAGCGAATTCTTGCAAAGCCGCGACGGTATCTACTAGGGCACTCAACCATATTTCGGTCATGCCGGCAAAGCCGGCATCTCGTGGGGCGAGGGCGCAGCGCTTATATGCTTCCCGGGATCCCGGCATTCGCCGGGCTGACGCATTTTGATCCGGAGTTCCGATATGCGCGCCGAAGCGCAAGCCAGTGTCGATCAGATCAACCAGGCGATGGCGCTCGTGCGGCGTTTCCTCGATTGGGACCGTGCGCTGCGCCGGCTCGACGAACTCAACAACCGGGTCGAGGATCCGAAGCTGTGGGACGACGCCAAGGCCGCGCAGGAGGTGATGCGCGAGCGGCGGCGGCTGGACGAGGCGGTGTCCGCGGTCAAGGCGATCGAGCAGGAATGCGCGGACACCGTCGAATTGACCGAAATGGCCGAGGCCGAGGGCGACGACGCTCTCGTCAATGACGGCGTTGTCGCGCTCGCCGCGCTCGCCGACCGCGCGGAGCGGGACAAGATCTCCGCCCTGCTCGCTGGTGAAGCCGACGGCAACAACAGCTATATCGAGGTCAATGCGGGCGCGGGCGGCACCGAGAGCCAGGACTGGGCCGGCATGCTCCAGCGCATGTACACGCGCTGGGCCGAGCGGCGCGGCTTCAAGGTCGAACTCGTCGACTTCCATGCGGGCGAGCAGGCAGGCATCAAGTCGGCGACGCTGATGATCCGTGGCGAGAACGCCTATGGCTATGCGAAGACCGAAAGCGGGGTCCACCGTCTCGTCCGTATCAGCCCTTATGATTCGGCCGCGCGCCGCCATACCAGCTTTGCGAGCGTCTGGGTCTATCCCGAGGTCGACGAGGATATCGACATCGAGGTGCTCGACAAGGATCTCAAGATCGACACCTACCGTTCGTCGGGCGCGGGCGGCCAGCATGTCAACACGACCGATTCCGCGGTGAGGATCACGCATCTTCCGACGGGAATCATCGTCGCCTGCCAGAACCAGCGATCGCAGCACAAGAATCGCGCCGAGGCGATGAAGCAGCTCAAGGCGCGGCTCTACGAACAGGAGCTGCAGCGCCGCGAGGCCGAGACGATGGCGGGCTATGCCGCCAAGACCGAGATCGGCTGGGGCCATCAGATCCGTTCCTATGTCCTGCAGCCCTATCAGATGGTCAAGGATCTGCGCACCGGGGTTACCTCCACCGCCCCCTCGGACGTGCTCGACGGCGATCTCGACCGGTTCATGGCTGCGGCCTTGTCGCAGCGGGTGACCGGTGAGACGGTCGAGGTCGAGGACGTCGACTGACGCAAGCGCCTTCAAGCTGTACGCCCGATGAAGGCCTCGTTCAGCGAAACTATCTGATCCAGGGCGTAATTTCCTCTTTCACCGCTGGAGGGCGGACGAGAGGAGAACTGCTATGACGATCACAAAGATATTCGCCGCTATCGGCCTCGCCGTCGCGGCGCTGGGGGCGAGTGGGGCCGCCCAGGCGCACGACCGCTGGGACGACCGCAGCTGGGCTCAGGAGCGCCGCTGGGATGACGACCGGCGCTGGGACCATGAGCGCCGCTGGGATGACGGCCGGCGTTGGCGCGATGATCGCCGCTGGGATCGTGAGCGCCGCTGGTACCGTGACGGCCGCGGCTATCATGATCGCCGCTGGGAAAGACGCCACCATTATCGCGTGCGTTGCTGGACCGAGTGGCACCACCATCACCGGATCCGCGTCTGCGACTAACCTTGCCGCCGAGTGCGGCGCAACATGCGGGCTCCCCTTCGTCGAAAGGGAGCCCGCATATGTCGGTTTGGCGCGGTAATATGTCAGTTCTGACATCGAAAAAACTTGGAAAACGCACCGCCTGCCGATTGTGAATATGGTCCGCTCGGGCTAGCAGGGCGGGATGCGCGCCCCCGTCCGCGAGGTCCCCACCAGCAACATCCCCTCTTCGAGCGGCGGCCCGCTCCTTCTGCTTCTGTGTGGCCTGCTGCTCGGCTGCTCGCGCGAGAAACCCGCGCCGCCGCCTCCCGAGGCGGGCTTCGTCACGCTCAAGGCCGAGACGGTGCCGTTGTTCGTCGAACTTGCAGGCCGCACCGCCGCCTATGAGATGTCGGAGGTCCGCCCGCAGGTCTCGGGCATCCTCAAGGCTCGGCTGTTCACCGAAGGCGGCTTCGTCCGCGCCGGGCAGACACTGTACCGGATCGATCCCAGCCTTTATCGCGCGACGCTTCACCAGGCGGCCGCCAATCTCGACAATGCCCGCGCCCAACGCGAAGCCGCAGCCGCCAAGGCCGAGCGCTACAAGCCGCTTGCGCAGATCGAGGCGGTGAGCCGGCAGGACTATACCGACGCCGCCGCGGCCGCCAAACAGGCCAACGCCGCGGTGGCGCAGAATGCCGCCCAGCTGGAGACGGCGCTGATCAACCTGCGCTTCACCAACGTCCCCGCACCGATCAGCGGACGGATCGGCCGCTCGCTGGTCACCACCGGCGCGCTGGTTTCGGCCGGGCAGGCCGACCCGCTGACGACCATCCAGCGGCTCGACCCGATCTATGTCGATATCCAGCAGTCGAGCGCGGATCTGCTCGCGCTCCGCCGGCAGCTCGCGGCCGGCGGGGCGACGCCCTCGTCGGCTGCGGTAAAGCTCAAGCTCGAAGACGGCAGCGCCTATGACCTGGCGGGCAAGCTCGAATTCGCCGAGGCGATGGTCGATCCTCAGACCGGCACCGTCACGCTGCGCGCGCGCTTCCCCAATCCAAAGGCGATCCTCCTGCCGGGCATGTATGTCCGCGCGACGCTGTCGCAGCTCACCACGCGCAACGCGATCCTCGTGCCGCAAGCCGGGCTGACCCGCAATCCCAAGGGCGAGGCCACCGTAATGCTCGTGGGGCCTGGCGACAGGGCGGTGCTGCGCACCGTCACCGCCGGGCAGACGGTGGGCGACAAATGGCTTGTCACCGAGGGGCTGAAGCCTGGCGACAAGGTGATCGTCGAGGGTTTGGGACGGATCAAGCCCAATCAAGCGATCCGCCCCGTGCCGGCGGGTTCTCCGCCGCAGAGGTCGGGCGGCGGGGCCGACAAGGGCGGACAGGGCTAGGCCCGGATGCTTTCGCGCATCTTCATCGATCGCCCCATCTTCGCGTGGGTGATCGCGATCGTGGTGATGCTGATCGGTATCGGCGGGGTGCTGAGCCTGCCGGTGTCCCAATATCCTGACATCGCGCCGCCCGCGGTCAACATCCGCGCCTCCTATCCTGGGGCTTCGGCGGAGACGCTCGAATCGAGCGTCACCCAGGTGATCGAGCAACAGCTCACCGGCATCGACGGCATGCTCTATTTTTCGGCGACGTCGAATTCCTCGGGCCAGGTCAATGTCACCGTGACCTTCGAGAAGGGGGTCGACCCCGACATCGCCCAGGTGCAGGTGCAAAACAAGGTGCAGCAGGCGCTGCCGCGCCTGCCGCAGCAGGTTCAGCAGCAAGGCTTGGTCGTCACCAAATCCAATGCCGACTTCCTGATGGTCGTGGCGGTCTATGACGAGAGCGACCGATCGACCAACCTCGACGTCAGCGATTATCTGGTATCGAACCTCCAGGATGGGCTCGGGCGCATCCCGGGCGTCGGCGACCTCAACGTATTCGGCGCGCAATATGCAATGCGCATCTGGCTCGATCCGTACAAGCTATCCGGGTTGGGGTTGGTTCCCGGCGACGTGATCTCGGCGATCCAGGCGCAGAATACACAGGTTGCCGCGGGGCAGATCGGCGCCCTGCCCGCTCCGGCCGGGCAGATGCTCAACGCGATCGTGACGGCGCGTTCGCGGCTCACCACGCCCGAGCAGTTCCGGAAGATCATCGTCAAAACCCAGACCGACGGATCGGAGGTGCTGCTCGAGGACGTCGCCCGGGTGGAGCTCGGCAGCGAGAACTACACCATCGTCGGCCGGGTCAACCAGCATCCCGGCGCCGGAATTGCCATCCAGCTGGCGCCCGGCGCCGATGCGCTCAAGACCGCCGAGCTGGTGCGGTCTTATGTCACCGCCGCCGCCGCGCATTTTCCTCCGCGCTACGCCTATGTGTTCGCCAATGATTCGACCAACTTCATCAAGCTGTCGATCGAGGAGGTGCTCAAGACGCTGATCGAGGCGATCATCCTCGTGGTGATCGTGATGTTCGTGTTCCTGCAGAGCTGGCGCGCGACGCTGATCCCCGCGATCGCCGTCCCGGTGGTCCTGCTCGGCACTTTCGGTGTGCTCGCCGCTGCGGGTTTCTCGATCAACGCGCTGACCCTGTTCGGGCTGGTGCTCGCCATCGGCCTGCTCGTCGACGACGCGATCGTGGTGGTCGAGAATGTCGAGCGCGTGATGGAGGAAGACCCGGACATCACCCCGCGCGAGGCGACGATCAAGTCGATGGCGGAGATCAACACCGCCTTGATCGCGATCGCGCTGGTCCTCTCCGCGGTGTTCCTGCCGATGGCGTTTTTCGGCGGCTCGACCGGCGTGATCTACAAGCAGTTCTCGATCACGATCGTCTCCTCGATGGTGCTGTCGGTGTTCGTGGCGCTGATCCTGTCGCCAGCACTGGCCGCGACCGTGCTCAGGCGTCCCGACCGGCAGGCTTGGGCCGAACGCGGCGGCTTCGTGGCGACCGCGCATCGCTATGGCGAGCGCTTCAACGACTGGTTCCGGCGGCTCTCCGATCGCTATCGCGACCTCGTGTCACGCCTGTTCGGCCATATGCGCACCGCGATGATCGCGTTCGCGCTGTTGGTGATTGCGCTGGCCGTGCTGTTCTTCCGCCTGCCGACAAGCTTCCTGCCGAGCGAGGACCAGGGATTCGCGCAGCTCCAGTTCACGCTGGCGCCGGGCGCGACGATGAGCCGCACGGTCGCCGTCGCCAAGCAGATCGAGCGCTATGTGCGCGAGCACGAGGCGCAAAACATCGCCTCGCTCTATATCGTCGGCGGATCGAGCAACGCCGGACAGGGGCAGAATGCCGGACGCGGCTTTCTTGGGTTCACCCCTTGGGACGAGCGCAAGGGCAAGGAGAACAGCGCCGACGGACTGACCCGGCGCGCCACCGAAGCGTTGTCCTCGGTCCGCGACGCACAGATTTTCGTGCTGAGCCCGCCCCCGGTGCGCGGGCTTGGGCAATCCACGGGGTTCACCCTCGAACTGCTCAACAACAGCGGCCTCAGCCGCGCCGAGTTCAAGGCGCGGCGCGATCAGCTGCTCAAGGAGGCCGCGGCCGATCCGCAGCTCGTCGCGGTGCGACAAAATGCGCTCGACGACGCGCCGACGCTCACGGTCGACATCGACGAGGACAAGGTCGGCGCGCTGGGCATCACCCAAGCCTCGGTCGACCAGACGCTGTCGACGGCATGGGGCGGCACCTATGTCAACGACTTCGTCGATCGCGGCCGGGTCAAGCGCGTCTATGTCCAGGGCGACGCGCCCTATCGCAGCCGTCCCGAGGATCTCGGCAACTGGTATGTGCGCACGGCGAGCGGATCGATGGCCCCCTTTTCGGCCTTTGCGCAAACCCGCTGGGCGCAGACCCCGACTCTGTTGTCGCGCTTCAACGGATTGCCGTCCTACGAAATCCAGGGGCAGGCCGCCGCGGGGTACAGCTCGGGCGACGCGATGAAGCGGATCGGCGCAATCGCGGCCAAGCTGCCGGGCACCTCGATCGCCTGGTCGGGGCTCAGCTATCAGGAGCGGCTGTCGGGTGGGCAGGCGCCGATGCTGTACGGCCTGTCGCTGCTCGTCGTGTTCCTGTGCCTCGCCGCGCTCTACGAGAGCTGGTCGATACCGCTCGCGGTGATGATGGTGATCCCGCTCGGCCTGATCGGCGCGACGCTGGCGGTGGTCGTGCGCGGGCTAGAAAATGATATATATTTCCAGGTCGGCCTGCTCACGACGATGGGCCTGTCGGCCAAGAATGCGATCCTGATCGTCGAGTTCGCCGAGCTCGCCGAGAAGCGGGGCAAGAGCGCGATCGAGGCCGCGCTGGAAGCCGCGCGGATCCGGCTTCGCCCGATTTTGATGACGAGTTTCGCCTTCATGCTCGGCGTGCTGCCGCTCGCCATCTCCACCGGCGCAGGCGCCAAAAGCCGGGTGGCGATCGGCACCGCGGTGCTCGGCGGCATGGCCACCGCGACCGCGCTGGCGATCTTCTTCGTGCCGCTGTTCTTCGTGCTGGTCCGCAAGCTGTTCGCGCGCCGCGACCATGGCGAGGCGGGCGCATGATCCGCCGGGCCGCGCCGCTCGCCGCGCTCGTCCCGTTAGCGGCATGCAACCTCGCTCCGGCCTATCAGCGTCCGGCGCCCGCCATTCCCGCGGCCTTGCCGATCACCCAGCCGGCGGAGACGCCTCCCGCAGCGCTCAGCTATCGCGACATCTTCCATGATCTGAAGCTGGTTGCGCTGATCGATCGGGCAATCGCCAACAACCAGGATCTCAGAGCCGCGCTGGCCAATGTCCGTTCGGCCCGCGCGCTCGTCACGGTTAACCGTGCGGTGCTGCTCCCCGCGGTCGACGGCTCGGCCGAGGTCAGCACCGGCGACAGTTCGAACGAGGCGCGATCGGGCGGTGGCGCGATCGGGAACGCGAGCGGCCGCCGCACCAGCTACTCGGCCGACCTGGACGTCGGCTGGGAGATCGATCTGTTCGGCCGGCTGCGTAACCTCGAGGACGCCGCCTTCGACGAGTATCTCGGCAGCGCGGCGGCGCAGCGCGCCGCGCGGCTCAGCCTGGTCGGCGGGGTCGCCAACGCCTATCTGACGCTCGCCGCCGACCGCAGTCTGCTCGCCATCGCGAAGCAAACGAGCGCGAGCGCCAACCGCAGCGTCGAGCTGACGCGCGCGTTGCTCAAAGGAGGCGTCGCGCCGCGCACCGACCTGCGCCAGGCCGAAACGATATTGGCTCAGGCCGACGCCGACCAGGCGAACCTCGAAACCGCGGTCCAGCAGGACCGCAACGCCTTGCAGCTCCTCGTCGGAGCGCCGGTCGAGGATGCGCTGCTACCCGGCTCGATCGAAGCCATGGACGGACTGTTCGCCGAGGCGCCCGCAGGGCTCGATTCGTCGATCCTGCTGCGCCGCCCCGATGTCGCCGAGGCCGAATATAAGCTGCGCGCGGCGAATGCGCGCATCGGCGCGGCGCGCGCCGCTTTTTTCCCCCGCATCGGCCTGACCGCGCTCGCCGGCTTCGCCAGCAACGCGCTTTCCAGTCTGTTCGTCGGCGACGCTTTCACCTGGAGCGTCGCCCCGTCGGCCACGCTGCCGATCTTCGATGGCGGCGCCAATATCGGCAATCTTCGCTATGCGAAGGCGCAACGCGATCTCGCGCTCGCCACCTATCAAAAGGCGATCCAGACGGCGTTCCGCGATGTCGCCGATGCGCTCGCGCGCCGCGCGACGATCGACCGGCAGCTGGCGGCGAGCGCCCGCCTCGACGCCGCGGCACGCGATTCGCTGTTCCTCGCCGATGCCCGCTATCGCGAGGGCATCGATCCCTACCTCAGCCTGCTCGATGCGCAGCGCACCGCCTATGGCGCGGCCCGGACCCTGGCCTCGGCGCGGCTGATCAAGGCGCAGAACCTGGTGACGCTCTACCAGTCGCTCGGCGGCGACCAGCTGATCGACGATCCTCCGGCGGGCCTGGGGGGCGACCGCGCCCGGCCTGTAGACATTCGCTAGACCGCCCACCCGATGCGCGCGGCATTATCCCTGGCGAGCTGGAAGCAACGCCGCGACTTGATCGGCCGCCGCGCGACCGGGGTGGTGCTGGCGGTCTTTGTCCATATCCTCGGGCTTCTGCTGCTGATATCGCTGACGCCCGAACTGCGCGTGTCGAAACCCGACATGAAGAATTTCACCCTGCTGTCGCTGTCGGATCAGCCCGCGGCCAAGCCGGCTCCGCGCAACCGCCTCGCAAAGGCCACCCCCCGGAAAACGAGCCCGCCGCCCCCGACGCTCCCACCGCCGTCGGTTTCTCCACTGAAGATGATCCTCGTCAGTTCGGATGTGTTCAAGGCGAGCGACATCTCCACGATGCACGCACATCCTGACCAGCAGGCCGCAAGCGGCGATT
>Ga0157380_10001101_pt1 | contig 17410 bp, 14 predicted proteins | sample S35metaG_FD_119757 | JGI IMG/M metagenome (GOLD analysis project Ga0157380, IMG submission 119757) | Switchgrass rhizosphere microbial communities from Kellogg Biological Station, Michigan, USA - S3-5 metaG | ecosystem: Host-associated > Plants > Roots > Rhizosphere > Soil | place: USA... | reverse complement strand
CGAGCGTGGTAAGCACTTTGAGGTGGTCCTCAGTGAATCGGCCTTCGGCGATCGGCGAATCAGCATAAATAATTCCGAACACCTTGTCCGAAACTCCCAGGGGTACCGCGAGCACCGATCTGACGCCCTGCAAAACAACTGTGCCACTCGCAAATCGGGGATCGTGTTGCGCGTCGGAGGTTAGAACCGACTTTCCGCGCATCACTACTTCATCAAGCACGTTGCGACTGACGCGAATCTCGCCGACGTCGCCGACACGATCACGCAAACGAGCAACAGCAACCCTCAGGTCTTCATTGGCCGCATCGCGCATCATGATCAAGCAACGGTCAGCGGGCACTGCTTCAAACACCAGCGAGACGATCTGCTCGAGAGTTTCGTTGAGCGTCGCCGAGGATAGGAGAGTGATTCCCACCTTGCTGATTAACGCCAACAGGTCACCGTGCCTCGTTTTAGCCGTCGCCGTTGCCGCAGAGGTAATTTCTTCAGGCTGCGTGCGCGCGCCTTCAATCGCTTCGAGCAATCCAGACGTTGTTCGATCACCCGACTCGAGCGCAATCGTCGCCTCTGGCAACGAGGTACCGGAGTTGTCAGTGATCATCGTCGCACCCATGCTGGAGTTGTAGGTGCCGTCGTTGAAAATGATTTCAGTTTCGCCGATTTGAATGCGACCGCCGACGGTCAGCGGCACCACGCCTTGAACAGTTGCGCCGTTGTAGAGTGTTCCGTTTGCGGAGCCGAGATCCTGAAGCAGGTATTCGTCGCCTTCGCGTCGCACTTCCGCATGCACGCGCGACGCAAATGGATCGGGAATGCAGAGGTCATTTCTCGCTGAACGTCCGATCGTGATCCGCAAACGTCCCAGCGGAAAATGATCAGGCGAGCGATCGGGATACTTAACGATTAATTCAGTCATAACTGCTTATGAGTTAAATAGGCTTATTCGTCCTATTACCCACCTTCACGCACCACTAATGTACCGGCAATGATATCGTGCAAACCTCTAGCGCGCGATGTCACAGTTGCCATCAGAAACCCGATTCCCAGAATCAAAAACGATAGTGGGTAACCCACGAAATGCCGCAGAAACGCGCGGCCAATCCCGACCCTTGAACCGTCCACTCGTTCTATGCGCAGGCCGGTGGCCCATTTGCCAAGCGTTAATCCTGTCAGGCCGGGAAGGATTCCCAGGTCGAGCACCGCAGCAATGAAGGTCAGGAGGAAACCGATGGCTTCAGCAGAACTGCCCGCACTGCGCGCACCACCACCTAACATGCGCGCTATCAATGTTCCAAAGACCACGATCGCCGCCAACACGATGTAATCGATTAGCAAAGCGCCACAGCGAAGAGAAAAGGGTGCCCTGAGTGGTTTGCCACCTTCTCTCGCGGTGCGGCTTCGTGCATGGGGTGGCAAAGCAGTTTCTTCGACGGCTGTCATCCAGTCTGAAAAGTACGAAGGTTATAGCACAAAGTTTCTGAAGAACTATCCGACCAGAAAGTGCAGTGTAGTTTCACCAACGCGCAGCTTATCGCCGCTGTCAAGAACTCGAGGCTGGCGCGGCGCAAGTCGAACCGAGTCATTTATCACCGTGCCATTGACGGATCCGAGATCCTCAACAAGAAACGTGTCACCCTCCAGCCAGATGCGCGCATGTCGCCGAGATACTTTCGTCTCGGGATCGAAGCGCGACAAATCGATTTCCGGAAAGATGTTTGAATGGGGATCGGTACGACCGAGAAGGTTACTGTCTTTCTGCAAGATAAATGAAGCGTCAAGTTCTGTCGTTCCTGCTACGACTAACTTAGCTGTCGGACGAGGCGTATGCAACAGCGCACTCGACCCGACTGCACCGAGCGGTTGGCGTGCACCACAATGCGCACAAAAAACATCGTCGGCAGCAATACGTCCACCGCAGAAACCGCAATAGACCGTTTGCACCTGAACAGTTTCGACTCCCAGTAGCGGCGCGGGCACTCCATAACTCACTCGGCCAGACATCAACTTCTCAAGATGAACGGCCAGGGTGTTACGCATTTCACCGGCGGTGCGAAAACGATCTTCCGGCTTGTACTCAACGGCGCGCATTAAGATCTGTTCTATCTCTGTCGAAAGCGAAGGTGCAATCTGGCGTGGACGAGGATTCTTACTGAAGTCAAAAATCAGCAGCGGATTGTCTTGGGGATCTGATCCAGTTAACAAGTGGAACATCGTCGCGCCCAGACTGTAGACGTCCGAAGCAGGTTGCACACGCCCGCTAAACAATTCGGGCGGCGCATACCCCATCGTACCGACGGCAGTCACGCCTTTCTCCTGCTGCGTGACCCAACGGGCAATGCCAAAGTCGATCAGCATCACACGACCGGTGTTGCCGTCAATCATCAGATTCGCCGGCTTCAAGTCACGGTAAATGATCGGCTTGGGTCGCGAGTGCAGATAGTCGAGAACATCGGCGACCTGCATTCCCCAATCAGTTACTGTTCTTTCGTCGATGCGTCCGCCGATGGCTGAGCGCATCCGCGACGCAAGGTCACCACCGGAGATGTATTTCATGACGAGATAGAAACGACTCGCGGGGCCGTCATAAAAATAATCGTAGATGGTTGGAATACAGGGATGTTCGAGTGACGTAAGTAACAACGATTCGCGTTTGAAGTCGCCGATCGCTTTCTCGTGTTGCGCGGGATCGAGATGCGCTTCAACCATCTCCTTCACTGCTCGCGGCGCATCACCCAGATTGCGATCCTTCGCGAGGTAAACTGCGCCCATGCCTCCCCCACCGATGCGCCGAACAATCTCGTAGCGGGAGTTCAGTACTGTACCCGGTTCGAGCTGTTTGACCGCTGGATGACGTCCACCCGTAGTGCCTTTGTGCTGAGCGGCACTCGTCTCTGGTATTCGAGGATCAGTTGTAAGGCCACCGAGTGAGCCCGATGAAATTGGTGCGGGAGTTTCGTCAGTCTCCGCTTGCTTCAACTCATTGGGGGGCGCTTCGCCAGTGTTCGATACTTCAGCTGCGGACTCAGCCGGTTGCGACTCAGCCACCTGAGGCTCGGCAGACTCCGCCGCTTTGAGGTCAGTAACAAGCACTTCCGCTACGGTTTTCAAGTCCGAGGAAAGTGGTCGTTGCTGAGTGCCGCAGTTACCGCAAAAATGTTCGCCCGCCTCAAGGTTGGCGCCGCATTCGAGACATTCAGCCATTTGGTTGCAGATTGCGAGTCGGGTTCAGCAATACAGTTGCAGTCAAACTAGAAAACGATGGTACCTGTGATCACTTAACGATGTGGAATCGCAAGAAAGTTTTCCCCACGATGATTTCGTCACCATCACACAAGGCCTGACGCTGTCCTGGGGGCAGTCGCTTCCCGCGATTAATAAAGGTGCCGTTTGTTGACCCCAAGTCTTCCAGGAAATACTGGCCATGACTCAATGTGATTCGGGCGTGGCGCCGTGAGACTTTGGCCTCTGGATCGTCGGTGTCGAGATCGACGTCGGGGAAGATCCCCGCGTCCGCATCCCAGCGTCCGATCTGTGCTTCATTGTCACTCAAGGGAAACTGTTTGCCGCTGGAACGACCCTTTTCGATTACTAGCCTCGCGTGGGGTCTTGAGCGTGCTGGCAAAGATCCGAGATTAAGACCGGAGGAAACGCGTCCACCGGCGAATTCGGGGTTTTTAGACGGGGCCGCCGTATGCGAACCATTTTGTCCATTGTCGTTTGCCGTAACTCCTCGATAAGAGCCCGAAGGCGGCGCCGGTCGAAGTGGCGCCCCACACTCGTCGCAGTATTGGGAGCCGTCTAAGTTTTCAGTTTTGCATCTATCGCAGTTAATCATTAATTGTTATCGCGGGTTGGTTCGATAATTCCGCCTCAAACAGGGATAAACCGAAGAATAAAAGGCGAGTTATTCTAACGCGATTTGAACCCAAGACGAAACAGTTAGTGACTCTCTGGTGTCAAAGGTTGGGAACAGACGCCGAAAGTAGCAGGACCATGCAACGAGTGGATTGAGAATGAGCGACCAAAGTGGCGAAATAATAGGCGCGGGTGTTAATGATTTCTCATGCCATTCGTCCATATTGGGGCTGCCGAGGATTTGGCGAACTGGATCCCGCCAAATGCCCGTGCAAATTGGTGTTAATTGAAACAGTTTGGTAACTTCTGACGTAGAAGCTACTCGAGCGTACCGGTTTAAGTTTGGCGTTCCCGATTAGAACCACTACCTCGTTTCCAATCAGATTTAGGCGACATTGAAGGAATATAAGACATGGCATTAACGCGCAAGAAGAAGATAATAATCGCCGCCGTTGTGGTGGCAGTTTTGGGAATCGTCGTCATCGTAAGCGTTCTGGCGAGCCGGAAGGAAGAACCGGAAGTAACCACTGTCAAGTTAACGGTTCGTCCCGAACTTCGACAAACAGTAACTGCCTCTGGCGAGGTGCGCCCCGTCCGCTACATCAAGCTCACGAGCGAGGTTCAGGGACGAATTGAAGAGATTTATGTGAGCGCGGGTGACCAGGTGACCAAGGGTACGCCACTGGTTCGCATCGACCCAACTCAACTGCAGTCGAACCAGGAAGCCCAATGGGCAATCACGCAGGCGTCGTTGAATGACGTACAAAACGCGCGAAACGCCGTGACCGCAGCCCAGCAGAGTCTCGTAGTGGCGGAATCTGCAGTTGCCGCTGCCCGGCAACAGGTTGTCGCGTTTCAAACCAACGTTGAGCGCGCGGAAGTTGATCTGAAAACAGCGCAGCGGGAACTAAAGCGTTACACCGATCTGATCGAATCTGGCGTTGCTTCCCGCTTCGAATACGATGCTGCCCGCGACAGATATGAGCAGGCGAAAATCGCTCTCGAAACTGCGAAAGCAAATCTCGAGGCACAAAAGATCGCCGTTAGGGAAGCCACTGAAAGAGCAAACCAACAAAGGATAGCTGTCAAGGAAGCGCAGACGAACATCAGGTCGTCTGAGATGCGCGCGAATCAACATCAGGCGCTATTAAGAGGACAGGTCAGTCAGCGTTCAAAAGCAACGCAGTTGTCACCGTTGAGTGGTGTGATCGCTGACATTCCGAGTCGAGTTGGCGAGTTTGCTGTCGCGGGCTTGTCTACTACATCGTTGATGACAATCGCCGACATGTCTCAAATCAACGTCGAAGTTAACGTTGACGAAACGGAAATTAACAACGTCGCACTAGGCCAGGAAGCGAAGGTAAAAGTCGACGCGCTGGGCGACAAAGAAATCAAAGCAGTCGTAACTCAAAAGAATCCGCTTGCGGTGTCGAAGTCTGATGCCACCGGTGGTCTATCGAATCGTGTCAACGTTCAGGAAGCGAAGGAATTCAAAGTAACTCTCGAACTAAAAGACGTGCCGGAAGATATTCACATTGCGCTGCGCCCTGGCATGAGCTCGACGGCGACGATTACCACGAAGACGAAGAACAACGTTTTGGCAGTACCGCTGGAATCAATCGTTGAAAAGCAACCAACTCCGGCAGCGTCTCCGGCTGCCACTGTCGCTGGAAGTGTTCCGACATCTTCCCCAGGTGAGAAGCCAAAAGCTCAAAAGGGCGTGTTTATAATTGAAGGCAACAAAGTCAGATTCATCGAGGTTACGACTGGAATCACCGGTGAAGCAGACATTGAAATCGAAAGCGGTTTGAACGATAAGCAGGAAATCGTCAGGGGACCAAGCCGCGTTCTGAAGACACTGAAGGATGGAATGACAGTGAAACGTCAGACGAAGAAACCTGATAACGCGAATGCCAGCGGAGGTAGCTAATGAGTGATGTTACGTTCGCGTCTCCGGTAGAAGCCGTCATCAACGCGAAACTGTCTGTAAACGGCAAACAACCGACGACGCTCATTTCAATGCGTAACATCTGGAAGACGTACCAGATGGGGGCCGAGTCAGTACACGCGCTCCACGGCGTTTCTTTCGATGTTCACAAAGGCGAGTACATTGCGATCATCGGTCCTTCGGGTTCCGGCAAGTCGACGTTGATGAATTTGATTGGCTGTCTCGACACGCCAAGTCAGGGTGAATACTGGCTTGCCGGCAAGAACGTGTCTGAGATGGACGACGACGAGCTCGCCCGAATCCGTAATCAGGAAGTTGGGTTCGTCTTTCAAACATTCAACCTCCTGGCACGAGCAACCGCATTACACAACGTCGAGCTGCCTTTGATCTACGGTGGCATTGGTTCTTCAAAGCGTCACGAAATGGCCAAACAAGCATTGGCTGCGGTTGATCTGGCTGACCGCGTGACGCACCGCCCAAATGAACTATCTGGCGGACAACGACAACGCGTCGCCATCGCACGCGCGTTGGTGAATCAACCGTCGATACTTCTCGCAGACGAACCTACTGGAGCTTTAGACACGCATACCAGTATGGAAATCATGGATCTGTTTGAGCGCCTTCACTCCGAGGGCAATACAATTATTGTTGTAACTCACGAGCACGATATTGCCGCACGAGCCCATCGAATTATCTCCATACGTGACGGGTTGATTGAAAAGGACGAAAAGATCCGTTAGGAGCAGACAGTGATGCAGCGAAGTGGCGACGATGGGGCAAAGCCACAACGCGCTACCTTTGCCCGCGCAATCCTTCCAAAGCGTATTAAGTCGTTACCGTTTTTCCGCCTAATTGCAATCTGGGAAGCGTTCAAGGTTGCGACCTCCAGTCTGCGTTCGAACAAACTCCGCACAGCTCTTACGTTGATGGGCATTATCGTCGGCGTCACCGCAGTTATCGCGGTCGTCACCATCATCAAAGGCCTCGATCGGACGGTTGCACAAACTTTCTCGTCACAGGGCTCTACGGTCTTCACCATCTCAAAAGCTCCGCAGATCATTAAATCGCGGGAAGAGTTTGTAAGAATCAACAAGCGCAAAGACGTAACGCACGAGGATGCGGAAGCAATAACACGACTCTGTAATGCTTGTTGGCGTGTGGGCATTGCAGCGAATGCGATTGAAACTGTCAAACATGCAGATCAAAAAGGCGAGAATGTTCGCATACGTGGTGTCGAGCCCCTAACGATGTTCGACATCGACGGTGTAACGATCGAAGCTGGACGCATCTGGACAGATGCCGAAGGCAGCTCTGGACATGAAGTGTGCGTTGTTGGCCCCGACATCTTGAAGAACCTATTCGGTGGCGCAGCGAGCGATCGAGCACTTGGACAGGAACTCAGAATTGGCGGGCGTCCGTTCACGATTATTGGCGTCCTTGAGCCGCTCGGATCGATTCTTGGTTTCTCTCGCGACAACGTCGTCTACATTCCTTACGGCGCATACCAAAAGGCTTACGGTGCGAGACGTTCACTTGTCGTCTTTATTCAAGTGCCGGAGGCCGAGCAACTGGAGGCGGCTGAAGACCAGGTCCGAACAGTTATGGTGAACCGGCGTGGCCGACCAGCAGAAGGTGACGACGAAGGGTTTGCGCTCGAGACCCAGGACGTGTTCCTGAATCTGTACGGCTCGGCAACGTCAAATATTTACATTGTGACAATCGGCGTCGCGGCAGTGTCGTTGGTGGTTGGCGGGATCGTCGTAATGAACATAATGCTGGTATCGGTAACTGAGCGAACGAAGGAGATTGGGATACGTAAAGCGATTGGCGCGCGAAAGAAAGATATTCTGACTCAGTTTCTGATTGAAGCAGTAACAGTGACGGCGATCGGCGGAGCAATAGGAGTAGCTACCGGTTTCGGTTTGGCCTATGTGATTTCCGCCTTGATTGGATTTCCCTTGCTGATCAGTATTGCGTCTGCCGTATTAGGCGTCGGCGTTTCTTCAGTGGTCGGAATCATCAGTGGGCTGTGGCCGGCGTGGCGAGCAGCGAGCCTGGATCCGATTGAAGCGTTGCGGAAGGAATGACACATTGTAGATTGAAGATTTTTGATTTTTGATTGCCGATTGAAGATTGAAGATATGTCGACGGGATAAATCGGCAATCTACAATCAAAAATCTTCAATCTACAATCTACAATCTACAATGAAGAGATGAGACTGGAAGACGTTAAAGAATCGGCTCTGATGGCGCTCGACACTTTGCGCGCGAACAAACTGCGTTCGTCGTTGACGATCCTCGGAGTGAGCGTTGGCGTCATCACGGTGATCTTTATGGTGTCGATCATTCAGGGTCTCAACAAGGCATTTGCCGACCAGGTTGAGTCGTTAGGCTCAAACACGATCTTTATCTCAAAGTTTTCTCCAAGTTTTGGTCGACCACCAGGACCTGAGGAGATCCATCGCAAGGATCTTGGAATGGCCGATGCCGAGGCGCTCCGTGAAGCACCCTCGATTGCCGGCGTTTCTCCAATTCACCGAAAGCTCGCGGTAACGGTCAGATATCAGGACAAGCAAACAGATACTCCAATCCTTTTGGGTGTCACTCCTTTTTACGAATTCGTGCACACGCAATACGCCGCCAACGGACGTTTTGTGAATGATATCGACATGCAAGATCGATCGAACGTCGTGATTGTCGGCGTCGATGTAAAACGGGCGTTGTTCCCTTACGAGGATCCGATCGATAAGGACGTCAGAATCGAAGGCAATCCTTATCGAGTGATTGGCGTGATGGAGCCACTGGGAAACTTCTTCGGACAATCCCGAGACAATTCGATCTTCGTGCCAATCACAACATTCGATAAGTACTATGCCGAAGGTCCATTTCCGGAAGTTGTCTTCTTCATGGTGGTGCGGCCGATTTCCCGGGCGTATGTAAAATCGGCGATGGATGAAATCACTGATATCCTGCGTCGGCGACGACGAGTGCCGACGGGAGCGCCTGATGATTTCGGAGTTTCGTCTCAAGATTCCCTGCTCGATGTCTACAACCAGCTTACCGGCGCAACCGCACTCGTTCTGACTTCGATTTCTTTTGTCGCACTGATGATTGGCGGTATCGGCGTGATGAACATCATGTTGGTATCAGTCACTGAGAGAACAAAGGAGATAGGGATCCGAAAAGCTGTCGGCGCGACGAAGCTGAACATTCTGTCGCAATTCTTGATTGAGGCCGTTGTATTGACTGCGATCGGTGGCTTTGCGGGATTGGCAATCGGAGAACTTGGGAGTCTCTTGATGAATAAATACTCGCCACTTCCGGCGTATGTTCCGCTTTGGGCCATCGGCATAGGTGTCGGTATTTCAGCAGCAGTGGGAATAGTGTTTGGCTTGTGGCCGGCATGGAAAGCCGCGCGCCTGGATCCAATCGAAGCACTCCGTTGGGAATAGATCTCTCGATAGGATTAACAATATTTACAAGATTAGAAGAGGCTTCTCGGCGGTCAAGCTGAAACAGAGAACCAAAAGAGGCCCGCAAACCGCGGAGGTTGCGCAGCGAGTTGAGCCTCACGTGAACCCGACTCAAGAGCGACATACTTTCCTCCTTATTCGGTAATCGTGTAATCTTCGAAATCCTGTTTCAAACTCTGATGAAACTTCAAAACCAATGTGCAATTGTTACAGGGGGTGGTCGCGGTATCGGTAGGGAGATCGCGCTCGCCCTTGCGCGCGAAGGCGCCCGTGTTCTTCTCGCTTCTCGCGATCAAGAAGCACTGGAACACGTCGCGCACGAAATTCACCACCTGGGCCGCCATGCAATCGTCGTCAGAACTGATGTCTCGGATGAAGCTCAAGTCGCGGCAATGGCTGATGTCGCGCTACGCGAATTTCAACGCATCGATATTCTCGTAAACAACGCAGGTGCAGTCGGGCCAACCATTCCTCTCGCACAGTTGTCGCGCGAGGAATGGGACTCAGTGCTAGCGGTGAATCTAACCGGCGCGTTTCTTTGTTCACGCGCGGTGATTCCACAAATGATGTCGCAAGGGTCTGGGGCCATCATCAACATCGCTTCAATTGCCGGGAAGCTTGCTTATGCGTTGCGCAGTCCTTACGCAGTTTCAAAATGGGGAATGCTTGGCCTGTCGCGTACGCTCGCTCAAGAGTTGGGCCCGCACAACATTCGAGTGAATGCGATCTGTCCCGGACCAACAGCCGGCGACCGCATGAATGCTGTGATTGAGGGGCGGGCAAAGGGACTCGGCCTGTCACACGAAGAAGTCGAGCGAAACTACCTTGAAGGAACCGCACTAAAACGGATGGTTGATCCCGCGCACGTGGCTGCGGCTGTCGTGTTTCTGGCTTCAAACGAGGGTAGCAGCATCACCGGCGAGGCAATCGATATCACGTGTGGGTTTTCTTTGTAAGGCTGAATACCCCCGACTGCCGTTGGGGGTATTGCCTTCTTCCTTTGCATCTAAAACCATAATCGGTTAGAACCCGTATTACTACCCGTGAAATTTATCGAAACTCTGAAACTGGCGCTGGCCGCCATTTGGGCCCACAAGCTCCGTTCCGCTCTTACGCTCCTCGGCATGATCATTGGCGTGATGGCCGTGGTCGTCGTCTATTCTCTTATCCAGGGCTTCAACACTTACGTCGATGAAAAGATCGCGGGCATCGGCGCGAAGTCGTTCACGGTCCAACGCTTTAACCCGCTCGAAGACTTCAAAGACACCGACACCATTGCTGCCGCGCAAAGACGCAACAAAGAACTAACGCTCGAAGATTACGATTACTTGAAGCAAAGGGCCGCACTGGTGGACAAGCTTGGAGCAAAGGCGCGCGGTTCAGCAGCTGAAGTAAAAAGAGGCAACGAAGTTCTTCAGGATGTGTTCGTCTCGGGCGCGACCGGCAACTGTGTCGACATTGAAAACCGCGACGTTGCCGACGGGCGATTCATTTCAGAGATTGAAAATGAGGCGGCGCAACGTGTCGCATATGTCGGAGCTGATGTCGCGAGCAAGCTCTTCCCGTACGGCGGCAGCGCGGTTGGTCAGGAGATTACGATACGGGGAATTCCCTACCGCGTTGTCGGAGTTGAAGCGGCGAGGGGAACCGTCTTCGGTATTCCGCAAGATACGTTCATCGTCATTCCGTTAAAGACGTATTCGATCACGTTCGGCGCTCTTATCCGCCAGCGGTCACTTTATTTTATCGGCACCTCACGAGTGGACGACCAATTCAACGACGCCGTTGAAGAGGTTCGCATTCTGATGCGACAGCGTCGTCACCTGAAGACAGGTGAAAAAGACAACTTCGGGATCGTTACACCTGATGCAATCACTGGATTGCGAGACCGGTTGTTCGGAACCATTTTTCTAGTTGCGATTCTCGTACCCAGCATTGCGCTCCTGGTCGGCGCCATAGTCATCATGAATATCATGCTCGTGTCAGTGACGGAACGAACAAAAGAGATCGGCATCAGAAAATCGCTTGGGGCTCGTCAGGTCGATATCCTGAAACAGTTTTTGGTAGAAGCTGTCGCGCTGTCAGGAATCGGTGGGGCGATTGGAGTTACCATTGCCTGGATCATCGGACGAGTGCTGACTGCCGTTTTCTTTCCAACATCGTTATCGATCGTAGCCGTCGCGATTGCAGTGGGTGTTTCAGCAGTGGTTGGGATTGCCGCGGGTGTCTTTCCGGCGTGGAAGGCTGCACGCCTTGACCCGATTGAAGCACTCAGAGCTGACTGAAAAGGATTGAATTAGATGCGAATACTTCGAAGCGACATTTACGAAAACTTGAAGATGGCGATCGACACCCTGAGGGCCAATAAGCTCCGCTCGTTTCTAACTGTGTTCGGAGTGGTCATTGGCGTCATCACCGTCATGCTAATCGCTTCCATCATCAGCGGCATCGACGTGTCTGTGAAGCGTGAAGTCGAGTCGTTTGGAACTCGCTCGATCTACATCAGCAAATTCAATCCCGGCATCCACATCGGTCGAATGTCGCGCGAAGAGCGCATGCGTAAAGAACTGACTTATGACGACGCAATCGCCCTTACCGCTCTGCCCACGATTGAACTGTCAGTTCCCTTTCTCGACATAACAAATAACTTTTTTGGTGGCCGACTCACAGTTTCTGGAGGCGGGAAGACTTCAGCTGGTGTCGCTCTTCAGGGAACGCTGCCCGAATTTGAGAAAGCTGGAACACAAGTTATTTCAGAAGGTCGGTTCTTCACCCAAAGTGAAAACGACACCAATCAAACTGTGTGTGTGATTGGCTCTAAAGTAGCCGACGACTTCTTCAAGTTCGGGTCGCCAGTGGATCAAATGATAAAGATCGGAGAGCAGGAGTTTCGCGTAGTTGGCGTGCTGCAAAAACGTGAGCAGTTTCTGTTCAGCGGGGGCAGCGACGATCAGAACAACGTGATCTACGTTCCATTTAGCGTTGCAGAAAAGTTGAAGCCAAATGCGGATGACATCTACATCCTTGCAGTTGGAAGACCGGGAATGATGGACGAGGCGCAGGACCAGGTGCGCGACATGTTGCGTGTTCGTCGCCAGGTGCCTTTTAACGCCCCAGACAACTTCGGGATGCAAACCTCAGAAAGTGTGATGGACAACTTTCGCTCGATCACAGGCGGACTGGCGATCGCAATGGTGGTGATCTCTTCGGTTGGATTGATGGTCGGCGGGATTGGCGTGATGAACATCATGTTGGTTTCAGTAACAGAGCGTACCCGCGAGATTGGAGTGCGAAAAGCTATCGGCGCAAAACGCAGCGACATCATGTGGCAGTTTCTGATTGAAGCAGCGACGTTGACTGGCTTAGGCGGCGTGGTCGGACTCTCGATTGGCTGGTCGGTGACCTTTCTCTTACGAATCTTCTTACCTTCTTACGTACCGCTTTGGGCGCCTATTGGTGGCTTCGTAGCCAGTGTGGGAATCGGATTGATCTTCGGACTGTGGCCGGCGTGGAAAGCAGCGCGTCTAGATCCGATTGAGTCGCTTCGATACGAGTAAACAGGAGCAGGAAAGACAGGAGCAGGACCAGTAGGCAGGAGCAGGAAATAACGTTCTTCCTGCACCTGCCTACTGGTCCTGCTCCTGCCTTTCCTGCTCCTGCCCCTGTTTCTTCTTAGCCGATGAATCCTGGGAATAGGGAGGTGAAAATCGTCACCAGCAGCAACCCAACAACCCACAATGTAATCGCTACTCCATAACCAGCGGTGGAACTCACGCGCGTGCCACCCTCCCGCAATCCTTTGCCGCGCAGCCACAGTCCATATATCGAAAGAACTCCAATGAAGCTCGCCATCACAAAGAGCACTGGATGGGCTGCCGGCGAGAACAGAATTCCAAGATTATCCTGCACCAAATTGTCCTGGCCGAGAATTGGATGAAGATCGTCAGGGTCCTTGATGTACAAAATTACAAGACTCAGGAGCTTCTGGATAATCATAATGGGAAGAAGCGTGTAAAAATAAACTGCGACTGCCTGCCAATAATTTATTCTTCCGCCGAATGCCAGAATCAGAAGCAAACTGATAGCTGACACTAAAGCACCCCAAATGAAGGTGCCGCTGATCGTATTGAAAGCGGCGCCTACGCGCTGAGTCGGATTCTTTAGTTGTTCAAGCTGCTTTGCGCGTATGCCCTCGAGCATCTCAGGTGGTGGCGCGAACGGTGGTCCCATCTCTGACATCTTTTCCACCACATGATTGGTAATCCGTTCGGGAGTGACTCTTCGAACAAAGGCATTTGAATAGATCACGTTCAGCGCCGCAACGATTGCAAACGCGACGACCCAATGCGGATGCACACGCAAGTTACGAAAGACCCGTGTTGGTTCGTAAAAGACCCCGAACACCTTCTGCAAGGGAGGTAATGGCGCTTCATTAGCATTGGGAACTACAGGCAGCCGAACAAAGCTCAAACCGAAAAGCGCCATCCCGAAAGCGCACAACGCAACTCCGCTGAAAACCTCGATTGAGATCGTTTTCAGAATGGCTAACACCATAGTGATTAAGCCGAGGACGAATAGACCAATTGCGAATGGCCTTAATCGAGTAGGTCGTGGTCCCGTTTGAGTCGGTGGCTGCGGTGGTGCCGGCGGCGGTTCAAAAGGCTGCTGCTGTTCGAGCGGATCGCTCATTAAATGATCCTCCTACGAGAAGACGGGGAGAAAAACTCCGTCGGAGTAACTGAAGAGCTTCGGATATCGGTTGGTAATACGGTCTGCTGGCCAATGAAGTTTCGACCCTAAATGACAAGTATCAAATGTCAAATCTCAAATGACCAATGATTTTCTTCCTATCATTGGTGAGCTGGCTCTACGACCGGCGCTTCGGACCAGCCTGGAACCCGTATACAAGCCACATAGTGTCTATCGCCAACCTCCCGAAGCTCCGGATCAATCTTCGCGCACTCTTCAATCGCGATCGGACAGCGCGTGCGGAAGCGACAACCCGAGGGTGGATTGATCGGCGTTGGCACATCGCCTTGAAGTACGATCCGGTTGCGCTTCTGTTTTGGATCAGGAATCGGGATCGCTGATAACAATGCTTGCGTGTATGGATGCAGCGGCTGTGCGTAAAGATCTGCGGCGCTCGCGATCTCAACAATGCGGCCGAGATACATTACTGCTACGCGTGAAGAGATATGCTCAACTACGGCGAGCCCATGTGAGATAAACAGATACGTGAGCTTAAACTCTTCCTGTAACTCCTGAAGCAGATTCACTACCTGCGCCTGGACCGAAACATCAAGCGCAGATACGGGCTCGTCAGCAACAATTAACTTCGGATTCAGCGCTAGTGTCCTCGCCACACCGATCCGCTGACGTTGGCCGCCTGAAAACTCGTGCGGATACCGATTCATGTAATCCGGATCGAGACCAACGCGACTCAACAAGCTCGCAACTTTGTCGCGTCTGTCGCTCCTGGAACCCTCTTCATGAATTACGAGCGGTTCACCAACGATGTCAGCGACCTTCATTCTTGGATTCAACGACGCGTAAGGATCCTGGAAGATGATCTGCATTTCGCGGCGGATGGCGCGCAATTCTTTTTTACCGAGGGAGAGTAGATCGACATTCTCGAACATGATGCGCCCGGAAGTTGGCTCGATCAGACGGAGAAGACATCGTCCTACCGTCGACTTTCCGCAACCAGATTCGCCAACCAGACCGAGTGTTTCGCCGGCAAGGATTTCAAACGACACACCATCAACCGCACGAACTACATCATCACTTCCCTCCACCGGAAAATGTTTGACGAGATCGCGCACACTCACTAAAGCAGGCGGAGGTGTTTGAGGCTTCATCGATTCGGCAAAGACCTGTTGCTGTTCCATCTTCACGAGAAAATTTGCCAGACACCACCCGCTTCAGCGGCGTGGAGCATCAACTTTAACCTACCGCGCCAGCCGAAAGTTTTGTTTCTCAGTTTCGATTGCCAGCGCGGGAACTCAACTTCCGGTTTTTCAGTCAACTTGGATTTCCGCGCGCTGGCAATCGAAACTGAGAAAATCGTAACGGTCGCTGATCGTAGGTTAAAGGTGATCCTCCACGCCGCTGAAGCGGCTGGTGTCTAAATCTCCGTTCACTCACTGGCCCGTTCCTCGGCTCGATGATCAGCCGACACCGCAGCTGCCAAATCGTAAAGAACACACCTCACCTGCACGCCTTCATCCAACGCATAGAGAGGAATCGCTTCGTCCGTGCAACGCGGCATCCGATGCGGACAACGCGGCGCAAAATGACAGCCCGACGGTAAGTCGGTCGGACGCGGCACGACGCCTTCAATCGTCTCCAACCGCTCTTTCTTCGCCACAAACTCGCTCGTCAATTTTGGTACGGATCGCAATAATCCTTCGGTGTACGGATGCTTCGGCCGCGCGAATAACTCATCTACTGGCGATTCTTCAACGATCCGGCCTGTGTACATTACTGCCACTCGATCCGCAACTTCCGCAACAACACCGAGATCATGAGTGATCAGCAAGACCGCCAACTCCCGCTGTTTTCTTAGTTCGTCCAGCAGTTCGAGAATCTGCGCTTGAATCGTGACATCCAATGCGGTCGTTGGTTCGTCCGCAATTAACAACTTCGGATTACAAGCGAGTGCCATAGCAATCATTACGCGCTGACGCATGCCACCCGAAAGCTGATGCGGATAGTCGTCGACACGTCGAGCGGGATCGGGTATTGCAACCTCCCGCATCGCTTCGATGGTCGCTTCGCGGGCGTCTTTCCTCGAAAGTTTTCGATGAAGACGTAGCGCTTCGGCAATCTGTTCGCCAACTGTAAACACTGGATTCAACGACGTCATCGGATCCTGAAAGATCATGGCGATGTCGTCGCCGCGCATTTGGCGCATTTCTTCATCGGAAAGTTTTAAGAGATCTTTGTCATCAAAGTTGATGTGTCCGGAGACGATCTTTCCCGGAGGCGCGATCAGACGCATTACCGAAAGCGCTGTGATCGACTTGCCACAACCCGATTCACCAACAAGACCAAGGAGTTCTCCGCGATCGAGATAGAAACTTACTCCGTCGACTGCCTTGACGAGTCCTGCCCGCGTCGGGAAATGGGTTCGCAGATCTTTGACTTCCAGGAGATGGCCCATCGAGCTAGTAGAGATTGAAGTTGTATTCCAGTTGAAGGTGTACAGAAACCAATTGACCGTCCTTCATCGCAGGAACGAACCTGATTTGCTTCAGGGCAGCCAAAGCTTTCTCAGTTAAACCAAACGGGAGGCCAGATACGACTTGAACATCCCGGACAGCGCCCGTTGATGCGAATACGGCTTTCAAAACGACGGCTCCCTTGGTACCGGCCTGACGCGCCGACTCTGTGTAAGAGGGCTCCGGCTTGGTCAGAACTACAACCTTCCGGTCAGCATCTTTACCGACAATGACAGGCCCCGACTGACTTTGCGAGTCATCCGGCTGCGCACCGACCCCGTCTTTCACTTCAATGCCATCCAACTTCTTGCCGAGAACGACAGAAGAAAAGAATTCCTGCATCCTTGGATCGGCGACAAAAGCACCGAATGCTTCAAACTGATAGAGATGATTTTTCGTGCGGAAGAATTGGACCACCCCGGGGACGTCGCGCTCACTCAGCACAATCTGTTTACCTGAAAAACCATTCACGGAAATATCCGTTGCTTCTTTCCATTCGCGGAGGCGCGAGCGGCGCGGTTTGATGTAGTCAATGAACTCTTCAAGCGACTGGTTCTGTGGATTCTCGAACGCGTGAACTGCGTAAGCGACGCCCGATCCGTACGAACCGAGGACCCGCACAATTCGGTTCAGTCGCGGGTTTAGGTTCGTGAACTTCTGTGTCGTCATCGCAGGCAATGCCGGCAACGACACTGAGAACTCTTCACCTTTGACCGTGTATCGTTGCCATTGCTGAACGGGTGACGGCGACACTAGCGACTGCGTAGGTTGTTGTGCAGCACACACAGTCGCTGTCAGATAAATCACGCTTGCAACAACCAGGGTTCTCATATCCACCTCCTTAACAAGCCAAATCACAGTCCGGCTTTTTTGAGTCGCGCCAGTTCAATCTCACCATCCTCGGCTGGGTATCT
>Ga0157380_10001100_pt1 | contig 17432 bp, 20 predicted proteins | sample S35metaG_FD_119757 | JGI IMG/M metagenome (GOLD analysis project Ga0157380, IMG submission 119757) | Switchgrass rhizosphere microbial communities from Kellogg Biological Station, Michigan, USA - S3-5 metaG | ecosystem: Host-associated > Plants > Roots > Rhizosphere > Soil | place: USA... | reverse complement strand
GTCGGTGTCGCCGAGCGGCTCGCTGATGGTCTTGCCTTCTTCGACCGACTTGCGCGTGGCCATTATCGCGTCTTCCACGATCGAGTTGCCGGCGGTCTTCGCGGTGATGGTCAGACCGTCGAGGATCGGAACGCCCGACGAGGTCAGGGTCGACAGCGTGCGGCAGAAGCGGGCGACGGCGATCTTGCGGAGGAGCATACCGAGGACCGGCATCTTCAGCAGGATGTTGTCGAGAACGCGCTTTCCTTTTTCCGTCTCGTGATAGCGGCGAAGAGCGTAGACGGTGGTGAATCCGACGATGCCCATCAGCCACCAGAAGTCGCCGATGAAATGCGAGAGGTGGATGACGATGACGGTCGGCATCGGCAGCTCGGCGCCGAGGCCGGCGAACAGGGAGGCGAAGACCGGGATGACCTTCCAGAGAATGATGATGACGACGATGACGGCGATGGAGATGACGGCGACCGGATAGATCATCGCCGACTTCACCTGCGAGTTCAGCTTGACCGACTTTTCGATGTAGGTCGCGAGACGCTGCAGGATGGTGTCGAGAATACCGCCCGCCTCACCGGCGGCGACCATGTTGGTGAAGAGGTCGTTGAAGATCTTGGGATGCTTGCGCATCGAGTCGGCGAGGTTGGAGCCCGATTCGACGTCCTGGCGGATCTGCACCAGCGCGCGCTTGAAGGTCTTGTTCTCCTGCTGATTGGCCAGAATCTCCAGGCACTGCACGAGAGGAAGACCGGCGTCGATCATGACGGAGAACTGGCGGGTGAAGATGGCCACGAGCTGCGGCGGCACCTTGCCGCCGAACTTGGGGATGGCCAGCTCCTTCCCCTTCTCCTTCACCGCCGTGACGACGATCTGCTGGCGCCGCATCATGTTGATGACGGCATCCTTCGAGTCGGCCACGAGCACGCCCGTCTGGACCTGTCCGTTGCGCGCGGTTCCTTTCCATTCAAAGGTCGGCATCGTTTCCCTCCCTGATCGACTTCCTTACGCCGGCCGCGGCCGGGCAGTCGCCGGCGACGGAGTCCCCTGCGGCATGATCGCTCCGGCGCCGCGGGAAATCATTTCCTGCAGCTCGTCGGGATTCGACGAGCGCGACAACGCGATCTGCAGCGTGATCATCTTCTTGAAGTAGAGCGTGGCCAGCGACTGATTGAACGTCTGCATCCCGTACTTGGCCTGGCCGGTCTGCATCATGGAGTAGATCTGGTGGACCTTGTCCTCGCGGATGAGGTTCCGGATCGCGGCGTTCGGCACCAGGATCTCCATCGCCATGACGCGTCCCTTGCCGTTCGCTTTCGGGAGCAGGGTCTGGCAGAGGATGCCCTCGAGAACGAACGACAGCTGCGCGCGGATCTGCGGCTGCTGGTGCGACGGGAAGACGTCGACGATACGGTTGATGGTCTGCGCCGCGGAGTTCGTGTGCAGCGTGCCGAAGGTCAAGTGACCCGTCTCCGCGATGCGCAACGCCGACTCGATGGTCTCGAGGTCGCGCATCTCACCGATGAGCACGACGTCGGGATCCTGACGCAGCGCGCTCTTGAGCGAGTTGGCGAAGGAGTGAGTGTCGGCGTGGAGCTCGCGCTGATTGACGATGCAGTTCTTGTGTTGATGCAGGAACTCGACCGGGTCCTCGATGGTGATGATGTGCTCGTGGCGCTCGCGATTGATCTTGTCGATCATCGCGGCGAGCGTGGTCGACTTGCCGGAGCCGGTCGGTCCGGTGACGAGGACCAGTCCGCGCGGCTTGTTGCAGATCTCCTCGACGACCTGCGGGAGCCCGAGCTCCTTGAATCCGAGGATCTCGTACGGGATCTGCCGGTAGACGGCGGCCGTCGCGCCGCGCTGATTGAAGATGTTGGCGCGGAAGCGGGCCAGCCCCTTGATGCCGAACGAGATGTCGAGCTCGAGGTTCTCTTCGAAGCGGTGCTTCTGGGCGTCGGTGAGAACCGAGTAGGCGAGCTGCTTCGTCTCCGGTGCGGCGAGAGGCGGCATGTCGAGCGGAACGAGCTTGCCGTCGATCCGGATCTGCGGAGGGGAGTTGGTCGTGACGTGAAGGTCCGAGCCGCCGCGCTCGACCATCGTCTTGAGGAGCTGATGAAGGGTGACGGCCATGTGATCTCCAAGCTGTTGAGCGATCGAGCTATTCAGCCGTTGAGCGCCTCAACAGCTTAAGCGCTCAATTGCACAATCGCTATAAAACGGTCTCGCGGACGACTTCCTCGATTGTGGTGACGCCGTCCTTGATTTTAATCAAACCACTCCGGCGCAGACTGATCATTCCGATCTCCGCCGCCTTCTTCTTGATGTCGATGGCGGTGCCGCCGGAGAGGATGAGCTCGCGGATGTCGTCGTCGATGGCCATGACTTCGATCAGGCCGACGCGTCCCTTGTAGCCGGTGTTGTTGCACTTCTCGCAGCCGCGGCCTTTGTAAACCGTGAACGTGCCGATCTCGTCTTTCTTGAAACCGACGTTCAGCAGTGCCTGCGGCTGCACCTCGACCGCTTCCTTGCACTGCGAGCAGATGCGGCGCGCGAGTCGCTGCGCGGCGATGAGCTGCACTGACGTCGCCACGAGGAACGGCTCGATGCCCATGTTCATGAGGCGGTTGATGGTCGACGGCGCGTCATTCGTGTGCAGCGTCGAGAGCACGAGGTGTCCGGTGAGCGCGGCCTTGATCGCGATCTCCGCGGTCTCGAAGTCGCGGATCTCGCCGACCAGGATGATGTTCGGGTCCTGGCGGAGGAATGAACGGAGCGTCGCCGCGAAGTTGAGTCCGATCGATTCCTTCATCTGCACCTGGTTGATGCCCGGCAGGTTGAACTCGACCGGATCCTCGGCGGTCATGATGTTGACCTCCGGCGAGTTGACCTTCGCCAGCGCCGAGTAGAGCGTGTTCGTCTTTCCCGAGCCGGTCGGACCGGTGACGAGCACCATCCCCCACGGCTTGAAGATCGCCTCTTCGAATTTCGCCAGCGACTCCGGCTCGAAGCCGAGCTTGGTCATGTCGAGGCGGAGGTTGTCCTTGTCGAGCAGCCGGAGAACGATCTTCTCGCCGAAGAGGGTCGGCAGCACGGAGACGCGGAAGTCGAGCTCCTTGTTCTTGTCCTCGAGCTTGATCTTCAGCTTGATGCGGCCGTCCTGCGGGAGGCGCTTTTCCGAGATGTCGAGCTTGGCCAGAATCTTCATGCGCGAGGTGATCGCGTCCTTCAGCTTGAAGGGCGGATTCATGATCTCGTACAGGATGCCGTCGACGCGGAACCGTACGCGGTACTCCTTCTCGTACGGCTCGATGTGGATGTCGGACGCCCCGCGCTTGATGGCGTCGGTGAGGATCAGGTTGCACAGCTTCACGACCGGCGCTTCTTCCGACGCGTCGGCGAGCTGGTTGACGTCCATCTCCTCGTCGTCCTCGAGGACCTCGAGGTCGGCGCTCTCCTGAGTCTGGAGGTCTTCCATGACCTTCTTCAGCTCGAGGGAGGAGGCGGTGCCGTAGTAGTTGTCGATCGCCGCCTTGATCCCGAGCTCGGAGGCCACGACCGGCTCGACGTTGTAGCCGGTCATGAACTTGATGTCGTCCATGGCGAAGACGTTCGTCGGATCGGCCATGGCGATGGTGATCGTGGCGCCGGTCTTGTTGACCGGGAGGATGTTGTATTTGCGGGCGACGTCGCCGGAGATGAGCTTGATGACGCCGGCGTCGATCTCGAAGTGCTGGAGGTTGATCGACGGCACTCCGAACTGCTGCGAGAGACATTCGGTGATGTCTTCCTCGGAGACGAATCCGAGCTTGATGAGGGTCTCGCCGAGCTTTCCCCCCGTCTCCTTCTGAACCCGCAGCGATTCCTTCAGCTGATCCTGCGTGATCAGGTTTGCTTTGGTCAGTAATTCACCGAGACGAACGCTCATAGACCGTCTTAAATCCCCCGGAAGTGACTGAACATCAAGATGTTACCGATCGGGCGAGTTTACTCCCCGCGTCAAACAGCCGTCAAACCAGATTTATTTTGATTTTCTCCGCCACTGCGTCGACGGTGATCCCGTCCATCGAGGCCGCCGTGACACACCGTTCGAGCTGCCCGAACGGCCCGTTTCGCCGCACGTTGGTCGGTCCGTAAAGGCCGACCACACGGGTGCCGAGCGCGGCCGCGAGATGCAGCGGACCGGTGTCGGCACCGATGACCAGCGCCGCATCCCGCAAAACAGCCGTCAATTCCCGCAGGTTGGTCGGCGGCGCGAGCTCGAGTCCGGTCCGCTCCGCGAGCTCGCGCTCGTTCGGACCCCAGAGCGCCATCGCCGGAACACCGAGGCGACGGATGACCTCGCCATATCGCTCGGGCGGCCAGATCTTGTTCGGCTTCCCCGCACCGGGAAGGACGACGATCTGTTTCGCGAAACGCATCGGGTCGGCGAATTTCGAGAAATCGACGTCCGGCATTGCCAGCTCGCGGCGCGCGACGGCCGACGCGAGCTGCATGTTCCATTCGACGACATGTCGCGACTGATCGACCGGGACGTGCCTGTTGATGAAGCGGGCCGCGGCCTTCTCGCGAATTGCATCGCGATCGAAGCCGAAACGCTCGCCCGCTCCGGAGAATCGCGCCACGAGCGCCGATTTGATCAGCCCCTGAAAGTCGACCGCGATGTCGTTGCCGCGGATGCGGCTGACGAAGATGCGGATGTCGTTGCGCGAGGAGAACATCGCATGTCCCCACTTGCGGATCGACGCCCGTACGGCGCGCACGCCGGCGACGGTCTCGACCAGCTCCGCGTACGGACGCTCGACCGCCCACTCGATATCGGCACCGGGAAACGCTTCGCGCAGGGCGACCACGGCCGGGATGGTGTGGATTACGTCGCCGAGAGCGGAGAGCCGGACTACGAGGATGCGCGTCACTTGTCGCGCATTTTCTCCAAGATCGCGCTCGTGGAGTGGTCTTTCGGATCACCGACGATGATGACGCGCCCGCCGTATGCCTTCACGACCTCGGCTTCGGGCACCGAATCGGCGCTGTAGTCGGTCCCCTTCGCCTGGAAATCTGGCTTGAGCACACCGAGGAGTCGCGCCGGGGAACGCTCGTTGAAGATCGTGACGTAGTCGACCCCTTTGATCGACGCGATGATCTCCGCCCGCTCCTGTGCCGGCATCACCGGACGACCTTCGCCCTTGAGCTCGCGCACGGAATCGTCGCCATTCACGCCGACGACGAGAATGTCGGCCGCCTCTTTCGCCCCCTGCAGGTAGCGGATGTGGCCGACGTGCAGCACGTCGAAGCAGCCGTTGGCGAAGGCGATCTTCCGATCGCGCCTCGTGGCCAGCGCCGCGAGCAGCTCTTCTTCGCTGAGGATCGGCGCGTTACTCATTGAGGTCTTCGTCCCGCTCGATCGCGTGCCGCAGCTCCTCGTTCGACACCGTCGCCGTGCCCATCTTCATCACGACGATGCCGCCGCCGTAGTTCGCGAGCTTCGCCGCTTCGACGTACGACGCGCCTGCCGCGAGTGCCAGGGTGAACGTGGCGATGACGGTGTCGCCTGCGCCGGTGACGTCGGAGACCTGGTCGGTGCCGTAGACCGGGATGAGCAACGGATCGGGTGTCTCGCGCTCGAACAGCGCCATGCCGCGGCTGCCGCGCGTGATCAGCAGCGCTTCGCAATCGAGCGATTGCTGCAACGTCTCGCCGACGAAGCGGATGTTGTCGCCGTTGGTGTCGTCGCTCAGCGACATCCCGGCCGCGTTCGCCGCCTCTTCCTCGTTCGGAGTCGCGGCCGTGACGTCGGGATAGCGGAGGATGTCGTAGCGCGAGTCGAGCGTCACCGGCTTGCCGTGCGAGAAGCCGGTGAGGTTCGCGGCGAGCGCCGGCGTGACGATGCCGTAGCCGTAATCGCTGATGAGCGCCGCGTGGGCGATGGCGATCTGATCGCGCAGCAGCCAGGCGAAACGCTCCGCCTCCTGCTCCTCGATCGTGAGCTGATCCTCGATGTCGTAGCGGACGATCTGCTGCCGCGCGGCGTGCGGAAATCCGCCGAGGATGCGCACTTTCGTCGGCGTCTTGTAGCGCGGTGTGCGGAGGATGCCGCTGCAATCGATCCCCTGCGCCGTCATCGTCTCGATGAGCTTCGAGCCCTCGGTGTCGTCGCCGAGGACGGAGATCGGCATCGGGACGCCGCCGAGCGAGAGGATGTTGTTGATCGCGTTGCCGGCGCCGCCGAGGAGGATGTCGTCGCGGTACTGGCGAAGAATCAGCACCGGCGCCTCGCGCGAGATGCGCTTGGGAGTGCCGTAGACGAAGCGGTCAGCCACGATGTCGCCATAGACGACGATCAGCTTCTGCTTCATCTGTTCGGTAAGCTGAAGAAGGCGGCTGCGTGAAAACACCGGGGCGAATATAAATGATTGAAGGCGAAGACTTCTATTTCGAAGGACCGTTCATGGTCTTCACGGAGAAGTTCCTGCGCGAGCGCGGCTACTGCTGCGAGTCGGGATGCAGGCACTGCCCGTACGGATTCCGCCGCGATCAGCGAACCGATGTGGCGGCCGATGACGACAAGTCCGCTTCCTGAAGGTCGCGCTTCTCGCCCGAGGTCAGCAGGTTCTCGAGATCGATCAGCAGATAGATCTCGTCTTCCTGTTTGATGACCGCGATCAGCAGCTCGCCGCGGATGCCGCGCACGAGCGGCGGCGGCGGGAGGAGCTCGTCGGACGAGACGTTCACGATGCGCCGCACTTCGTCGACCTTCAGCCCGATCATCCCCGCGCTGCTGTGCGTGATCAGCACGAGCGGTTGCTGCTCGCCGCGCTCCTTCAGCTGCGGATAGAGGCGGTCGCGCAGATCGATGATGGGGATGACTTCATTGCGCAACACGATGATCCCTTCGACGAAATCGGGGGCGGTCGGGACGGAGGTCGAGCCGGAGTAGGTGATGATCTGCCGCACGGCCATGATGTCGAGGACGAAAGTCTCGGGACCGACGCGGAACGTGATGAGGCGCAGGTCTTTCATGCCCGCACTCGGAACTTCTTCACCTCGTCATCGAGACTGCGGATGGCATCGCTGAGCAACGAGATCGACTCCGACATCTCCGCGGCGGTGGAACGGTTGCCGTCGGCGATGAGCCGGACCTGCTGCATGGTGGCGACGATCTTCTCCGACTCCGTCGACTGATTCGCCGCCACCTGGAAGATCTCGTGGATCATGTCGATCATCCGCTCGGCGGCGGACGAGATCATCGTCGAGCCCGACTTCTGCTCCACCATCGCCTGGCGCACGTACTTCGTCACCTCGCGCATCGATTCGACGGCGCGCATGATGTGCTCCGACCCCTGCGCCTGCTGCGTGGTCGCGCCGTTGATCTGCTTGACCATCTCCTGCAGCCGGTCGACGGAGTGGGTGACGGTCTCGCTCCCCTTCGCCTGCTCGCGCGTGGCGTTGGCGATCTCTTTCCCCATCCCCGAGGCTTTCGAGGCCGACTCGAGGATGTTGTTGAGCGCCTTGCCCGCCTCGTGCGAGAGCGACACGCCGTCCTCGACGAGCTTCGAGCCGTTGGCCATCGTCTTCAGCGCGTTGCCGACTTCTTCCTGCACGCTGCGGATCAGGTTCGCGATGTCGCGCGTCGACGACGCGGTCCGCTCCGACAGCTCGCGGATCTCCGCCGCGACGACGGAGAAGCCTTTGCCGTACTCGCCCGCCTGCGCCGCGAGGATCGCCGCGTTGAGCGCGAGGAGGTTGGTCTGCACGGCTACGTCTTCGATGACGTTGAGGATCTTGCCGATGGCGACGGAGCGCTCGCCGAGGCGCGAGACGACGCTGTTCGACTCGTGCACCGACTTGCGGATCTGCTCCATCCCCTCGATCGTCTCGCGCACCGCCTTCATCCCCGACTCGGCAGCGTCGGCGACGGCGACCGCGAGGTCGTAGGAGCGCGCGGCGTTGGTCTCGACCTGCGCGATCGATGCGCTCATCTCGATCATCGACGACGAGGTGTCGGTGGTGAAGTTGGTCAGGTAGACGACGTTCTGATCGACCTCGTTGATCGACGAGACCATCTGGTGCGTCGCGGATGCGGTCTCCTCGACCGAGCCCCACAACGTGTCGGTGTGGCGGCTCACCTCTTCCATCGAAGCGACCATCTCCAGGATCGACGACGAAGTCTCTTCCGACGACGCGGAAAGCGCTTCGACGTTGTCGGTGATCTTGCGGACGCCGCCGTTGAGCTTGTCGATGGAGTGGTAGGTGGCGTCGATGATCGAGCGCTGCTCGTCGACGCGATCGATGACCGTGCGCGAGCGTGTGCCGACGGTCTCCACGACCGACTTCAACTTCGCCTGCGAGGCGACGAGGCTCTTCACGGTCCGCTCGAGATTCGCGGCCATCGAGTTGAACGCTTCGTACAGATTGCCGATCTCGTCGTCGCGATCGACGACCGTCCGTTGCGTGAGATCGCCCTGCGCGATGCGGCTCGCGGTCGCGACGAGCGCGAGGATCGGGCGGATGATGAAACGTGATCCGAAGTAGGCCGCGAGGATGGCGAGGAACAGCGCGAGGATCGTCACGCCGATGTTCCACCACTTGAGCGACGCGATCGCCGAGAGCGCATCCGACTCGTTCACGACGAGGCGGAAGTAGCCCTTCGCTTTCGCCGCGGGATCGGCGCGGTTCTCTGTGAACGGGATGACGTAGAGATGCAATCCGCTGCCGAGGTTCACGCGCTGCTCGGGTGCGAGCTGTCGTTTCACCAGGAACGCGGGCGGCTGCGGCTTGCTCGCGGCGAGCGTTTTCCCCTCATCGGAAACGAAGTCGGCGTACTCGACCGACTTGTTTTTCGAGAGGTCGGAGATGATCGATTTGAGGTCGTCGGTGAGGCCGAACAGGACGTAATAGCCGGCGGTCGAGCCGATGGTGGCGGCGATGGCCGAGCCCTGTTGGACGGTCTGGTCGGTCATCGCCTTCTTCACCGCGTAACGCTCGATGAGGAGGATGACGCCCGCGATGACGAGCGTCTGCAACGCGAAGATGGCGATGAACTTCTCGCGCAGACCGAAGCGTGTTTGACTCTTCGACTGGTTGTCGGCGACGAGCATACGGACCGGGCGGAAGTGTATCATCCGCCCATGCCGCTGATCCGCTGTCCGAAGTGCGGCCAGGCATACGACATCCCCGGCGTCATCGCGGTCCGGCTTTCCAACTCGATCGCCACGTGTCACTGCGGTGAATGGCTCGCCGGCAGCAAGGCGGCCATTCTCGCGCGGATGCTCAACCCGCAGGAGATCAAGGAAGTCGACCTGCAGCCGTACAGGGTCGAGATGCCGGCCGTGCCGCGCGAGGCCGTCGCCGTCGTCGGTGCGACCGAAGCACCGTTCGCGCCGCGCTCCGTCCGCGTCATCACCAGCGGCGTGAAGCAGCCGCTGAACACGATCTTCACCATCTACGAGTTCCCGCTGCTGATCGGCCGCAAGGGTTGCCACATCGAGATCGACGGCGCGGAGCTCTCGATCCGCCACTGCTCGATCTTCGTGCGCGGCTCGGACCTCGTCGTCCGCGACTCCGACTCGCACATGGGAACGTTCCTTGATGGTCAACAGATTGACGAAGCGGTGATCGGCGAGGGCGTGCACCTCCTCCGCGCCGGCTCCGCGGTCATTTCCGTCGAACCGGTGGAGGAGCTGGGGAAGACGGTCGAGCCGATTCACCTCGACGCGGCGGAGCTGGTCGATGAGTCGGTACTCGCCCGCACCGTGCAGCAACGTCGCGAGAGCGGCGCGACCGGCAACGGCCGTATCGTGCTGATCTGCCTCGAAGGTCCGCTCAAGGATCAGGAGTTCGAAGTGCCGCCGACCGGCCTCGTGGTCGGACGCGAAGGCCACGTTCGCGTGCCCGACGAGTTTCTGTCGCGCAAGCATTTCGAAGTCGTCCCCGACGCCGAGGGAATCATCCGCGTGCGCGACCTAGGCTCACGCAACGGCACCTTCCTCAACACGCTGCCGGCCACGAACACGAAAGTGCAGGCCGGGGACGAAATCCGTGCAGGAGTGAATCGCTTCAAGATCGAACACCGCCCATGAACTGGCCCCTGGTCGCCCTCCTCCGAGATCCAGGAGAGCCGCGCGATCACCGCTCAGATGACGCCGTCAGCAAAGCCCGCCGAGGCCACTCCATCGCAGCCGCGAAAGATCGTCCTGATCGACAACCTCTCGCTGCACCCCGATGCGCGGAAACGGATCTTCGACAGCGCGCGGCGGTTTCTCCGCTCGTCGCTCGGTCCGCACGACGAGGCGATGATCGTGACGTGCGCGAACGGGATGAAGCTCCGCCTGGCGTTCACGAGTGATCGCGACGACATCGAGGCCGCCCTCGGCGAGATCGAGCACGACGTCGCCCTCGGCGGCCTGCGCCTCAAGGAAGTCTCCGACTTGCGGGAAGAGCTTCTGTCGATGGAGAGCGCGCCGCTGGCCACCGGCGTCGCGCGCCAGTACGCGATGCGCCAGCGGCAGGAGGTGCAGCACACGACCGACGTGATGAAGTCGGTGCTGGCGTGGATGGCGGGCATCCCGAGGAGTTCTACGCACACGATCTCATCGACTCCGTCACGACCGCGGCGAATGCGGCATTGACGACGCTCTACCCGATTTACGCGCGCGGCCTCTCGAGCATCGGCAACTCGCTCAACACGCGGAATCCCAATCCGATCTACGGCGCCTATCACGGCGGCGATAACGAGAAGCTGCTGAAACAGGGGATGCAGCCGATGCTCGACCAGGACGCCTTCGACGCGACGCGCAACTCGCTCCGGACGATGGCCGTCGGCACCGGCGGCGATAACTTCGACCGCGTCTTCACCGACATCGCCGCGGACCTCGGCAGCTACTACTCGATCGGCTATCGCCCCACCGCCACCGACGCCAAGCACAAGCCCGTCGTGCGGATGAAGAACCCGCAGTGGACGGCGCGCGCGCGGGAGGAAGTGATCAACAAGAGCGATCGCGACCGCGCGGTCGATCTCGTCACCGGCGCGCTCTTCGAACGGACCGCGCGCAATGACCTCGGCATCTCTCTGCATTTCGGAAAGAAGACGGTCGACAGGAAGAAGAAAGCGCGAGCTGAAGCTGCGGGTGGCGGCGGCGGTGACCGATGTGCAGGCAGCGACGACGTCGGTGACGGTGCAGGAAATTGATCTGCGCTAGTCATCCAACACCGACTTCCAAATTTGCCCGTAGCGCCATCCCTTCCGGATCGCTATACTTCCGCGAATTTTCCGAGGGTGGCTATGAGCATTGTTGAGTACGCGGCGGCGCGGATTCTCTCTCCCCTGTCGGCGCTGCTGCAGAAGCCCCTTTCTCTCGTCGATTCGCACTCCCCCGAGGCACGGCAGGCGTTCTCCGTGCGCAGTCCGATTCCGCGCGTGTCGATCGTGTCGAACGACGGCAAGCCGTTCACCGAGGATCAGCGCCAGCTGCTGCACGAGATCTTCGACGTGATCCGCACGGCCGAGGAGAACGACGCGCGCTTCCGCGAGCTCGAGCATCGGATGCTCACGCTGCAGCGCGAGAACCTCGACCTCGTCGTGCGCAATCGCGTGCTCTCCGAGGTCACCACGCGCGACACGCTGACCGGCCTGTACAACCGCTGGTACGTGATGGAAAAGATCGAGAGCGAGATCAATCGCTCCGTGCGTCACGGCTCGCCGGTGTCGCTGCTGATGATCGACATCGATCACTTCAAGCATGTCAACGACTCGTACGGCCACGCCGTCGGCGATCAGGTCCTGCAATCGTTCGGACGCACGCTTCGCGAAAGCTGCCGCGTGTACGACGTTCCGGGCCGCTACGGCGGCGAAGAATTCTGCGTCGTGCTGCCGGAGACGCGCATCGGTCACACGTCCGTGGTCGCCGAGCGCATTCGCACGCGCCTCGCGGAAACGCCGACGGTCATCGGCGACGAGTCGATCGTCGTCACCGCGTCGATCGGCGCCGCCGGTCTCGACTCCCCTCCCGAAGACGGAATCCTCAGTCCCTCAGCACTCCTCGATCGCGCCGATCGCGCGCTGTACTCGGCCAAGAGCCGCGGCCGCAACCGTGTCGAGATGTGGGACAACCAGCTGCTCGATCTCCCGCCCGACACGGTGAATCATTGACCACGACGATCGCCCTTCATCCAAACATCGAACGACTCATCACCACGATCACGACGCTCACGGGACACGAGGTCGCCCTCGAGTCCCCCGCGTCATCCATCGGCCATGACGCACACCGCTGGGACGTGATCGGCACCGCGGGAGAGCGCTACGGCGTCCTCTCCGTCCGCGCGCCTCAGCTCACCGATCCGCATCGCGCGCTCTACGCGAACCTCTCGCTGATGATCGCCCACGAAGCGGAGCTGCGCCGCGAGAAGCACGCGCTGGAAGACCGCTTCCGCCGCCTCGATCAGCACGCGACCGAGCTGGCCACGCATCAGCACGCGCTCTCGTCCGCGGCGTATCGCGACTCGCTCACCGGCCTCTATCGGCCGTGGTACCTCCACGAGCAGATCCGCCTCGAGCTCGCCCGCGCGATGCGCTACAAGCGCCCGCTGTCAGCGGTGATCCTCGAAGTCGACAATGAAGGCGCCGATCATCTGACGCGCACCTTCGCCGACGGACTGACCGCCACCTGCCGCAACTCCGACATCGTGGCGCGCCTCGGCGCCACGGAGTTCTGCGCCGTCCTGCCCGACACGAACGAGGAAGGCGCGGCGCGATTGATCGAACGCCTGCGCCGGCGTATTCACGATCTCGCTTTCATTACCGGGATGACGACGTTCACCGGCGGCATCGACGGGCAGACGACGTCCGAGCAGTTGCTCGAGATCGCGAAGCGGCGATTGAACCGCGCCCGTAACTCCTCCCGAGGCTCCGCGACCGCGGAGCAGTAGGCTCATCAGCCTTCGAAGCTGATCCTGCTCTCCGCTCCCTCCTCAAGGCGGCGGATGGTGTCGACGTTCGCGCGCTCGATCGTCGAGAGCGACACCTCGGTGAACCGCGGATCGGGCTTGTACCAGGGGAACGACGTGAAGTAGCCGCGCAGGTCGGCGTCTTTGAACGTCCGTCCGTGACGCGCGTAGACCTCGTTGCGCAACCGCCGCAGATCCTCGGTGAACAATCCTTCGAGCATCGCCGGCTCGATCTTCTTCGACGCCAGCGCGTCGTGCAGCTCGCGCTCGCGCGCCGCGATCACCGCGGCGTTGTTCGTCTGCAGCTTCGTCAGCACGGGCTGCTTCTCCAGCGGCGTGTACCACTCGTAGCCGGCGAACCAGCTCGCCAGCCAGACCGAGCTGAATGACCAGCCGCGACGCGCGTAGATCTCGTTCCGCAGCAACCGCAACTCGTGCAATCCGACGCCGTCGAGCATTTCCGGCGTGATCGGCTTGTCGAGATACGACGCCATGTCGCCCGGCAGGATCACGATCTTGCGCTGCCGCTTCATCGCCGACTCGATCACCGCCATGTTGTGGCGCTCGGTCGCGGAGAGCACGCTCGGGTTGTACTTCGACGCCTCGTACCAGTAGCGGTCGTTGAAGTAGTGCTGCAACGTGAGCGACTCTTCGAACGACTTGCCGTGAATCGCCTCGATTTCGGCGAGCATCACGCGCAGCTCCAGGCCGCTGTGCTCTCCGAGCTTCTCCTCGGTCAGCTCGCGCTTCTGCCACCAGCGCATGTCGCCCGGCTCGACGCGCTCGTGCAGCTTCGCCTCCGCTTCGCGAATGAGGTCGAGGTTCGCGCGATCGTCGTCGGTGAGCTGATCGTTGCGGTAATCGCGATCGGGCTTGTACCAGCTCTGCGCGCGCAGCCAGCGATCGATGTCGTGGTCGGCGCCGAAGATCCGGCCATGCCGGCCGAAGACTTCGCCGCGCATCAGCCGCAAGTCGGGGAGCGATTTGTTCGCTACGTCAACCGGAGTCAGCAGAGCGAACAGAAGCAGCAGGACCGTCATCGGAAAAGCTTACACGCGTATGATCGATCGATGCTTTTCCGCTGCCGGATTCCGAGGCCTCCGCTTTCGGATTTCGTCGATCAGATCTGGCTCTGCTCCGGCTACTCCATGTCGCACAAACAGGAGCGCCTGATGCCGACCGGCACGATGGAGCTGGTGTTCGATCTGACGCTCGGCGGTGCGGTGCTCGCGGGCGTGCATTCGATGCCGACGATGATCGACACCTCGATCTGCGCCGACATCGTCGGCGTCCATTTCAAACCGGGCGGCGCGTTCCCGTTCCTCGGCGTCCCCGCGTCCGAGCTCCACAACGAGACGGTGCCGCTATCGGCGATCTGGGGCCATGACGCGGAGCTCGTGCGCGAGCAGCTCCTCTCCGCGCCGGACGACGAGGCGCGTTTCGAAGTCCTCGAGCAGGCGCTCGTCCGCCGCGCGACGCGTCTGCAGCGGCACGTCGCGGTGACGCACGGCATCTTCCGGCTCGGCAAACCGGTCGCGGTAGCCGACGTGGTCGAGGAAACGGGATTGAGCCAGCGCCGCTTCATCGAGCTGTTCGACGCCGAGGTCGGCGTGACGCCGAAGGTGTTCGGGCGGGTGCAACGGTTCCAGCGCGTGTTGCGGCGCATCCATCCGCTGACCGACATCGACTGGAGCGACGTCGCTGTCGCGTGCGGCTACTTCGATCAGTCGCATCTCATCCACGACTTCCGCTCCCTCGCCGGCATCACGCCGACCGAGTACGCGACGTACAAGACCCCGCACCTCAATCACGTGCCGGTGATTTGAAGGGCTCGGGTCAAATTTCTCCAATACGCGGCGGCGGCGTTCTGCGAGATTGCACCTCGAAGGAGAACGAAATGAACAACGTCATCCCGTACCTGATCGTGAAGGGCGCCGCGCAGGCGATCGAGTTCTACACAGCCGCGTTCGGCGCGACAGAGACCTTCCGGATGGAGGACGGCGGCCGCATCGGCCACGCCGAGATCCAGATCGGCGAGTCGAAGATCATGCTCGCCGACGAGCATCCCGAGCTGGGCTACCTCGGGCCGCAGGGCCGCTCGCCGGTCACGCTGGTCATCAACACCGGCGATTGCGACGCGATGTTCGCCGGCGCCGTTGCCGCCGGAGCGAAGGTGGAGCGCGAGCCGAAGGATCAGGAGTACGGCGAGCGCAACGCCGCGGTCATCGATCCGTTCGGACATACCTGGTACTTCTCGCAGCACCTCGGCTGATTTTTCGCGCCCGCTGCATTCGCATCCCGTTTTTCTGCGTATAAGCCTGCAGATGACGCTGATCGCGGATGAAGTCGAGATCGAGGGCCCGGACCCGCTGGCTCGTGCCCGGTCAGGCGACGGCGAGGCATTCGCCGAGCTGCTGGCCGAGCACGAGTCGATGGTCTACAGCCTCGCCTATCACTTCTTCAACGATCGCGACCGGGCGGCGGACATCGCGCAGGACGTCTTTCTGCAGCTCTACCGCAGCCTCGTGGACATCGATTCGCACGCCCATCTCGTCCACTGGCTGCGGCAGGTGACGACCCGCCGCTGCATCGATCAGCTCCGCCGCAGGCGCTTGCGTCCGGTGCCGATCGAAGAGGCCGAGCATCTCTCCTCACCGTCCGGCGACCCGACGCTCGGCCGCGCGCTGCGCCAGCTCGTCGCCACACTTCCCGAATCGCAACGGCTCGTGGTCACGCTCCGCTACCAGGAAGACCTCGGGCCGGAAGAGATCAGTCGCATCGCCGGCATGCGATTGAACACCGTCAAAAGCCATCTCCACCGCGCGCTTCGCTCGCTGCGGCGGATGCTGGAGGGCTCATGAATCTCGAAGACGAACTGAAACTCGCATTGCGGCGGAAGGAGCCGCCTCCCGGCTTTCGCCAGCGCGTGCTCGCCGCCACCCGCCGTCCCCGTCATCCGTTTCGCAATCTCGCCGCGGCGGCGCTGCTCACGCTGCTCGTCGGCGGGACGACCGCGCACTTCATCGAGGAGCGGCGCGAGGGCGAACGGGCGAAGGAGCAGGTGCTCCAGGCGCTGCGGATCACCAGTCACGAATTGCGCGACACACGCCAGCACATTCACGAGCTCACGAAATGAGGAAGCCATGAGAAAAGCGTTTCTTGCCCTTCTGATCTTCGCCGTCACCACGCCGCTGCAGGCGCAGAAGGTGACGATCGACATCCCCGGCCTGGCCGAAAAAGCGCGCGAGGTGGTCGACATCACGCTCGACGCGCAGATGCTGCGGCTCGCCTCGAAGTTCCTGTCGTCGTCCGATGAAGACGAGCGCGCGGTGCGCGGCATCGTGTCGAAGCTCGAGGGGATCTACGTCCGCAGCTACGAGTTCGACAAAGAGGGAGAGTACGACCACACGGTCGTCGACAAGGTGCGCGCGCAGCTCGGACCCTCGTGGAAGAAGATCGTGAACGTGCGCAGCAAGTCGAAGAAAGACGCGGAGATCTATCTCGACATGCGGGGCGGCGATCAACCGCTCGGCCTCCTGGTCATCAGCGCGGAGCCGCGGCAGCTGACCATCGTCAACATCGTCGGGCCGATCGATCTCGATCAGCTCTCGCATCTCGAAGGGGAGTTCGGCATCCCGAAGATGTCGAAGCGGGGCGATCATGAATAAGCGCCTGCTGATCGTCGTCTCGCTGCTGATCGCACTGCCGCTCTACGCCGACTTCCGCTCCATCGAGCGCGTGCTTCGCGCGCGTCTCGGCGAACCGACCTGGATTCCGTTCCTCGGACTGGCGCGCGTCGCGTCGAACGTCATTCACCCGAAAGGTGTGCACGACTTCCAGCTCGCCGTGTTCGAGCACGGCAGACTGGACGGCGAGGAAGCGGCGCTGCTCATGGCGCGCGAAGCGGCGGGCTTCACGCGGCTCGTGCACGCGCGCTCGCGCGGCGGCGAGTGGACGTTCGTCTACTGCAGACCGGGCGCTGGAGGACGCGTCGAGATGCTGATCCTGACGAGCGATTCGGGTGAGACGGTGCTGATCCGCTGCGACGTCGACGCGCGCACGTTCGCCGACGAGATGAACAAGCCGGGGAAGTTTGCGCAGATGGGAAAGTGACGACAGGCCAAAAAGGCAAATCCCTAGCCTTGAGCCCGCTGAACCGATCCACGATGCAGTTCCGGGCACACGATCGTTGCAAGGAGTGAGCAACGCGTTGTGTCACGGATGCCATTCATTGTCCTAAACATGCCACTCACGGAACCGTTGATACCACGCGTGGTATCGCGGATGCCACTCACTGTCCTGAACACGCCACTCATGGAACCGTTGATGCCACGCGTGGTATCGCGGATGCCATTCACTGTTCCAAACATGCCACTCACGGAACCGTTGATGTCACGCGCGACACAAATCGTTACATTCACGGTATGCCGCGTACAACGCATGGCATCGGCGATTCAAAACGTCGTTCGACGGACGCCATTCATCGCATGCGCGATGAC
>Ga0157380_10001099_pt1 | contig 17441 bp, 16 predicted proteins | sample S35metaG_FD_119757 | JGI IMG/M metagenome (GOLD analysis project Ga0157380, IMG submission 119757) | Switchgrass rhizosphere microbial communities from Kellogg Biological Station, Michigan, USA - S3-5 metaG | ecosystem: Host-associated > Plants > Roots > Rhizosphere > Soil | place: USA... | reverse complement strand
CTCGAGTCGGTCTCTTTTTCGGATTCGCGGCTTTGCCGCAGCACAGTGCGGAAAGGCTCTGCCTTTCCGGGCTAGCGCTTCATTGATTTGAGGCTACGCCTCCCAGGAGGCATAGCCTCTTGACTAGTCTCAGGGTTCTGGCCGGTAAGGCAGAGCCTTACCGCACTGTGCGGCGACAAAGCCGCTGCCTTTTCACATCAACTCCCGCACAAATATTCCCGCCATCAATGCCATCAAAATCGTCCGGGTGAAAACACGTTGTTCGGATCTAATTGTAATTTGATTCTGCTCATCAACGCTCGACGCGAGCCCAGATCTCCCCACGCATCGATTCGGTTCTTGATTGAATCAGAAGCTTTCTCAATGATAAGCGATCCGCCGAGAGATTCTGCCTCGACTCTTAACTCTTTCAAAGCATCTACAGTTTCACTATCTTTGGAACCCTGATTCTGGATCACTCTCAATCTTCCATCTCCTATCCCGGCATGCCAAATTGCGTTAGCCGGAACTGACATTAGTAGTTGAGATAATTCTGTCAGAGGAACACTGGCGCGCCACAAAAGCCTGTCAGCAGAGCGTAATGGAATAGCCGCTAAGGTACGCCATACGCCCGCCTCATCATCTTCAATCGGTCCGACTTCCCGGCAATGTTTTGAAACGATTTTAATCGCTGATGACGCCTGGTACGGCACCGTCTTCTCCAAGCCTGAAAACCTGATTAGTAGCAGGTTGTCACTACCATCGGAGAAATCGGCCGCTTTGCAAAAGGCCGGCGACAATAGCTCGATGGCAACTGGTAACAAGTGCGCTGCGAGCAGGTCTCTGCCCGCTGCCAGTAATGCACTGGTCGATCCTTGCGCGGCGATGGTTATGCTTTTTTGAGGCAACGGGCGGAGCTTGAAAGTCAGTTCCGTGATCAAGGCGAGCGTCCCGTAACTTCCAGTGAAAAGTTTGCAGAGGTCATAGCCGGCGACGTTTTTCACGACACGTCCCCCAGCCTTGATTCGCGTGCCATCGGCGAGCACGACTTTCATGCCGATGACAAAAGTCCGTGGGGGGCCATATCCCATCTTCTGAGCTCCGCCGATGCCAGTCGCGACGACTCCACCCAGAGTTACGCAGCCGTCATCAGGGGGATCGATCGGAAGCCATTGCCCGCGCTCGGCGAGTTTGGCGTTGAATTCACTGAGGGCTACTCCGGCTTCGGCTGATGCAATTAAATCCGCGGGCTCGTGTTCGATAATTTGATTTAGCGAGGTGGTCTGTATCAGGAGATCGGATCGCACCAGATTGCCTGCTTCGACACATGTGTTGGCGCCGGCCGGAACCACACTCCTTCCTTTGGCATTCGCGTCACGCAGGAGTTGTGCGGCCTCACTGGCTGAATGCGGCGTAAGAGTCTGAGTCAACGTGGGAGTAACTGATGTTTTGTACTCAATCTTGAGGTTTGGCACCGCTGCAGAGGGTTCAAAAATGGGGGCTGCGACTCGACCATTACCATTGTTGGGGACGGTGGCGGCGGCGCGTCCTTCGCCACAGCCACGCAGTACAGGAATGATCTTTCCGGGATTCATCAAGCCACTGGGGTCAAATGCCGAGCGCACGCGCAGCATTGCATTCATATCGTCTTCAGAAAAAATCAAAGGCAATAACTCGCGCTTGTCGAAACCGACTCCATGCTCTCCACTGATGCTGCCGCCGGCCCGGACACAAGTCTCCATTAATTCTCGACCCGCTTCTTTGACATGTTCGACTTCGGCAGGTGACCTGGAATCGAAGCAAATCAGGGGATGAAGATTGCCGTCGCCGGCGTGAAATACGTTGGCGATGCGCAGTTGATACTTCGCGGCGATGCGAAAGACGTCTGCAAGGACTTCAGGTAACCGAGAGCGTGGTACCACTGCATCCTGAATCATGGAATCCGGCGCAATTCGTCCGATTGCGCCAAACGCTCCTTTGCGTGCTGCCCAGAGTTTTTTGCGCTCGTTCTCATCACGAGCCAGCCGGCAAGTTCGCGCCCCGAATTGAAGGCAGATGCCTTTGACGCGTTCGGCTTCTTCATCAATTCCTGCCTCCAGTCCGTCCAACTCGATCAAGAGTGCCCCGGCTGCATCGGTGGGTAGTCCGGCCGCGAATACGCTTGCCTCAACTGCCTCGATGATGGCGTGGTCCATCATCTCGAGGGCAGCCGGCATTACACCGGCGGCAATAATTGCTGAGACCGCGTGGCTCGCATCATTAATATCGAGAAAGTCGGCGAGCAAAGTTCGAATAGCCGGTGGAACCGGAACCAATCGGAGTATCGCTTCTGTTGTAATCCCGAAGGTGCCTTCAGAACCGACGTAAGTTCCGAGTAAGTCGTAGCCGGGTTGATCGGGTCCGCCGGCGCCGAACTGTACGACTTCGCCGTCCGCAAGCACAACGGTGGCGCCCAACACATGATCTGTGGTGGTTCCATACTTGAGGCAATGGATGCCTCCCGCGTTCTCAGCAATGTTGCCGCCAATAGTGCACGTCGAGTTGCTCGATGGATCGGGGACGTAGTGAAGTCCAAATGGTGCTGCCGCACGCGAAACGTGCGCGTTGACGACTCCCGGCTGAACCACTGCAAGTCGATTCTCAGGATCAATCTTTAGAATCTGGCGCATGCGAGCTAACTCGATCACTACGCCACTCGTGAGTGTTAGGGCGCCACCCGAAAGACCGGTTCCTGCGCCTCGTGGAGTGAAGGGAATCTGCTCCCGCGACAGGAGTTTCATCACCGCTGCGACAGTTTCAGTGGAAGACGGAAAGACTACCGCGCGCGGTCGATATTTATGCTGGGGCAAGCCGTCGCATTCATAAACCAGGAGCTCATCGTCATCGGCTAGAACAGCGTCACGACCCACGATGGCGCGGAGATTTTCTATAAGTTGATCCACAAAAGTTTTGGCAGGAGAAAGTTACTGCGTCGAATATGCCAATAATACACTACGCGACCGATTCAATGCATCGCGCTCATGACAGGTGTTTAGAGTTCAAACTTTAGTTTGTGGCTACGCTTGCTCACAATCTAAAGATTGAACTCTAAACACCCGTTGCCACGGACCGAAAGTGTTAAGGACGCTTGGTTAGTCGATACGCGAAGTAAATCACCAAACCTACCAGAGCAACAGACGCGGTTACGAGCTTTTCATTCAAGGTGCTGTTGGTCAACAGCCACGCTGCCAGCAGCAAAGCCAGAATCGAAATCAACGTACCACCAGGCAATTTGAATAGCGGTGGCTGAGCGCTTTTGTTGCGCCTCAAGACGAGCAAGGCTGCGCAAGTTGCTGCGTAAGTCAGCAATCGTGCAATAGCGCTGATAGTCAAAGCTTGCACAAAACTTTGCGACAAAGTGAGCACCAGCATGAGGGCCGCAGTACAAATGATCGCAACGTAAGGCGTTGCGAATCGTCGATGTACCTTCCCGATCATGGACGGCAGTTCATTCTGTTCAGCCATCGCAAACGGAATGCGCGAGCCTGAAAGCAACACGATATTTAGATTACCGGTGATGGAGATGACCGCGCCTGCCGAAATCAACGCGCCACCAGCTGCTCCCATGAATCTGGTGCCTGCATCCGCGAGCGGTTTGGTTGAAGTAGCCAACTCGGGTAGCGTGCCCACACAAACGACTTGAATCAAGATGTATAACGACGCCACGACCGCAATTGCGATCAACAGCGCTCGCGGCAAATGTCGCTGAGGGTCTTGAACCTCGCCCGCAGGAATTGCTGCCATCTCAAATCCAGTGAAGGCGTAGATCAGCAACAACACTGATTGAGAAAAAGCGCCGACCGGCGGCGCAGCGCCTAACGAGTAGGCAGTCGGGTTGAGAAAGAAGAGTCCAATTGCCACAAACAGGATCATGGGAATCAGCTTCCCGACTGTAAAGAAGTTACTGACAATCGCCGCTTGGCGCACGCCCAGGATATTTATGCCGGCCAGCACCATCACCACGATGATTATGATCATGATGCGCCAGCCACCGGCGGAGACGCGCGGCCAAAAAAAGCTCAAGTAGCTGACCAGCAAATTACAATTCGCCGCGAACGCCGTCAGTCGCGCCAGCCACATCAACCAGCCAACTTCAAAGCCCACGGTGCTGCCGAACGCCTCGCGAGCATACAAATATGGGCCACCTGTTTTGTCGAAGCGACTACTGACTTCGGCAAAGCAGAGAATGATCAGCATCACGACGAGAGCACACGCCGCAAACGCTAACAGGCTGTACGGGCCGATTAGCGAAAAGACTTTGGCTGGAAGTCCAAAGATCCCTGCGCCAATGATTCCGTTAATTGTGATTGCGACCAGGTCCCAACGGCGGATGCCGCGGACCAAACCTTCGGAGGAGGGGTTCGCCATGCGGTGTAAAGTAGCACAGACTTCAGTTTGGGTGTTGCGTTGTGACGGTCAATGCCGAGTTGACTAAGAGATTTTTCATATGTCATTCATCATTTCATAGTTATCATTGCGCTTTGTGTGCGGATGAGAAATTGATTTTAAGGTCAACTCATTTGTTGCAGCGCCACACGGCTGGTATTACTCTTTCCCATGCTTTCTCAACAGAGTGGATTCAGCTATCAAGTGCAGCGTGATTGGTTTTCGCTCCAGCGGAGCGAGATTTTTATAGAAACCAGCTCAGTTTAAGAACGTCTCCTTTAGGAGCAGTCACCGATTTACAAATAACTGTTCCGCTCCTAACGGAGCGCCAGGGAAGTGAAGAAGGCCCACTACTCTATAAACATCTCGACCCTCCGGGTCGAAGTCGCAAACGATCTCCATATATCGGAATGCAATCACATTTCAAACGGCAGGACTTTATGCACACACTTTCTCGTAATCTCATGGCTTTGCTTTTCTTAACCGTTGCGTTTGGGTTCGCGGTTTGCCCAAGCTCCCATACACTCGCAGCCTCAACACCACCAGGTCTTCGCGAGCTTGTTGACCAGGCTGCGAAAACGGTTTTGGAAAAGTTCAAGGACAAGAATCTAAAAGAAGAAAACCTTTCCATCACTCTCATCGACTTACGTGACCCACAAAACCCCGTTCGGGCCAGCTTTCGTGGCAACGAGAGAATCTATCCTGCCAGTGTGGTAAAGCTCTTCTACCTGGCTGCAACTCATCGTTGGCTCGAGGACAAAAAGATCGAAGACACTCCTGAGTTGCGTCGAGCAATGCGCGACATGATTGTCGACTCTTCCAATGAAGCGACCCAGTACATCGTGGACGTCTTGACCCACACGACTGGCGGATTCGAGCTGCCTCCCAAAGAGATGGCTGAGTGGCAGGAGAAACGTAATGCTGTTAATCGCTACTTTACTTCGCTCGACTACTCCAACATTAACGTGAACCAAAAGACGTTTTGCGAAGACGCTTACGGCCGAGAGAAATTTTCGCGCGGGCCGAACGGGGAAAATCGAAACAAGCTCACCACTGACGCTACAGCGCGCTTGCTGGCAGAAATCGTGACGCGCAAGGCGATAACGCCGGAGCGCAGCGATCAAATGATGGAACTTCTCAAGCGCGACTACACCGGCACCAGTAAAGATAATGATGACCAGGCTCACGGCTTCACCGGCATCGCACTTCAAGGTGTGGAGGGCGTGAAGCTGTGGTCAAAAGCGGGCTGGACGAGCACTACGCGACACGATGCCGCGTATCTTGAAATGCCGGACGGAGGAAAGTTCGTGCTCGTTACCTTCACTACCGACCACGCAAACGATCGCGAGATTATTCCGACTGTCGCTCAAGTGGTGATTGAGGGAATGAAAGCTAAACCAAGAATAAATTTCTGACGAACGATCCTAATCTGACGGAGCCGATCGACGTTGAGTGAAATCACTTGTCTGATGAGAGATCTCTCAACCATTCATTACCCACTTCTGAGTGGCACTCGATACGCGAAGAACGACGAGTTTCGACTGTCAGAGGGTCAACTGGAGTTCTATCACGAGAATGGTTTTGTTGCCGGCATTCCTCTGCTGGATGACGAACAGGTCAAATTACTTCGCAGCGAGTTGGCTCAATTCCTTGACCCGGCGAATCCCGGCCGGTCGTTGTTCTACGAATACAATTCAAACGAATCTGCCGATCCAGACAAGGTTCTCTTTCATGCCCTCGGAGCCTGGCGTGTTACGCAGGGCTTCCATGACTTGTTGTGGAACTCGCGGTTTCTGGTGGTCGCTTCGCAGCTGCTTGGAGGAGCAGTGCGGTTTTGGCACGACCAGATTTTCTACAAACCTGCTTATCATGGCGGCGTAGTCGCGTGGCATCAGGATTATTCTTATTGGACCAGGACTCAGCCAATGGCTCATCTGTCCTGCTGGATCGGGCTTGATGATGCGACTCTCGAAAACGGATGTCTGCATTACGTCCCGGGCAGTCATCGATGGGACCTCTTGCCAATCACCGGTCTGACAGATGACATGAATTCGATTCAAGCCGTATTGTCCGAACCACAAAAGCAGCAATTCCAACCGGTGGCGATTGAGCTCAAGCAAGGCGAGGCATCATTCCACCATCCCTTGATGGTCCACGGGTCATTTGAGAACCGCACCGCGCACCCGAGGCGCGCCACCGTGATCAATGTTTTTCGTGACGGCGTGAGCTCGGCATCGAACGATCCGCCACTCGAAGGTGTGCCGCCGATTCCAAGTGGCGAAAAAATGACTGGTCAATTCTTTCCGTTGTTGTTCGAGCCACGATGACAGACAGAATTCAGACATGGCTGCGGGCGAGTGCGCTCGGCGGCGCAGTGGTTTGGGAATTGAGCTTCTTCTTGCCGAGCTTCAACCTTCCCGAAACGGAACTCATCAATAAGATTCTTTTGCTTGCGGTCCTGGTGATTGTGCCACTCGGACTCGCTGTGGCCGAGCGCCATCGAAGCGAGCAGGAGTTTCTCACATTTCGCCTGGCGGCGTTCTCGCAACCAGTTGGCGCTCTCGCAGTCCTGGTTTCGTTTTTGTTGAAGCAGGGGATCCCTGCGGCGGCACTCGCTTCGATCTGGTTAATAGTTGCAGGGTTGATAGCTCTGCATGGATTTATGCGATTGCTTGAGCGAGAGAACCGGATCTTCACGGAAGTAGTAACCTCCGCTGGCTTTATTTTTATCTCGGTCGGTAGCGGATGGCTGGTGATGTCGCGCCTCGGTGCTCAACCACTCGGTTTCGGCGACACGATTGTGTTGCTTACTGCCGTCCATTTTCACTTCGCGGGATTTGCAGCGCCCATCCTTAGTGGCCTCGCGGGTCGAGTCATTACGCGTGAAGCTCAGAAAGCCAGCTCGATGTTTAAGCTCGCTGGTCTTGGAATAATTGCCGGCACACCGCTCGTGGCTGCCGGGATTACCTTTTCTCCGGCCCTGGGTCTGGCAGGCACTCTTGTCATCTCTTTCGGTTTGCTTCTACATTCAATCCTGGTATTTGGATGGGTGCTACCGCGAATTAAGCAAAGGTCAGTACAGTTCCTTTTGTTCATTTCCTCAATTTCACCGATTGTTTCGATGACCCTCGCCTCTGCTTATGCGTATAGCATCGTTGCCAGGAAGCTGATTATCGACATTCCCACCATGGCTCTAAGCCACGGCATGATAAATGCTCTTGGATTTGCGCTCTGCGGATTACTTGCCTGGTCCATTCTTCGTTCCGAGTGATCTCGCTGCGGTTTCAATATCGAGGGGGTCCGCAATCGTATGGATTGTAGCGATGGAGAACAAAGAACGATTCAAACTGAGACGGCCCAAAACTTCATCAGGGGCCTATTGAGGAGGGCGCGCTATCATGAATGACTTATTCCGGAAATTTGCTCAAGTGACTTCCCATATTGCCGGAACGCCTTGGGCGTTTTTGATAGCGGTGCTGATAATTGTGGTCTGGGCAGTGACTGGACCTATCTTTGGGTATTCCGATACGTGGCAACTGGTCATCAACACCGGCACGACTATCATTACTTTTTTGATGGTCTTCCTTATTCAGAATACGCAGAACCGCGACGCGAAGGCGATTCATCTAAAGCTCGATGAGCTGATCAAGGCGTTGAAAGGCGCGCGCAACTCGATGGTTGACCTGGAAGACCTTACGGACGCGGAATTGAAAGAACTCGAGCAGGAATTCAAGAAGTTTCATGAAAGTCATCCCAGGCGATCCTCATCGAAAAAGTCCTCGAAGTAGCGGCTCGAATTATTGGAACCTTAGCTCAAAGTGGTTGTCTAACTTCTGCGAGAGGAGACAACTCGATGAGCTCAAAAACTTCTGCAGCGGCTTCCAAACAAAAACCATTCATCAATGTCACGCCACTTATCGATGTGCTGTTGGTATTGTTAATCATCTTCATGGTCGCCTCACCGCTCCGGCAATCTCGCTTTACTGCTCAGGTGCCTTCGCCGAAACCTCCTGACGATCCTGCGATTGCACCTCCACCTCTGGGCCTGGTAGTGACGATCAGCTCAGATAACTCACTCTCGCTGAATGGGCTTGGTGGTTTGGGAACAGTGGACGATACAGCCAGGCTCAGTTCGAAGCTTGCAGAAGTGTTTGCGGAGCGGTTGCATAATCGAGCCTTTAGCTTTGCGATGATGACGCGCACAGATATTCCTGATGCGCTGCGAGTAGAAAAAACCGTATTCATCAAAGCCCCACGCTCAATGGGCTACGGTAACGTGGTGAAGGTAATCGACGGGATCAAGGTAGCTGGAGGTGCTCCAATCGGTTTGCAGCTTGATGACCTGAACTGAGTAGGTTTCAACCGGCGATCATCTTTGCGGCGATTTCCTTTAGAAGCTTGGCACAGACGACTGCGGTCACGTTCGACGGATCCATGCGGGGATTGAATTCCACGAGATCGGCGCCCACTACTCGTCCCTTCAGTTTGTGAATCACATCGAGTGCCTGACGTGTTGAGAGGCCGCCTGGTTCTCGATGTGACACGCCTGGAGCAAACGCGGGATCGAGTCCATCCATATCAAACGAAATGTAGACGGGACCATCAAATTCAAATAGCTGATCGCCGCGCCAATCCTTCATCTCAAAGACTTCGACGCCAAAACGCTTGATCTGCTCGCGTTGATGTCCGTTCAAAGTGCGAATGCCCACCTGCACCAGTCTTTGCGCCAAGCCCTCTTCCATGATTCGTGCGAATGGACACGCGTGCGAGTAACGGTTGCCTTGAAACTCGTCGTAGATGTCCGAATGCGCGTCAAAGTGAAGAATGCTTAGCGGCGGATACTTTTTGGCGAAAGCACGAATGATTGGGACCGTAACGGCGTGATCGCCTCCCAGCGAGATCGGCAACAAATCGACATCGAGCAGCTTCAGGATTGCGCTTTCAATGATCGCATTGTGATCTTCATCATCACTCGCTTCGACATCGCCGGCGTCGTAAATAAGCGACCCAAGCGATCCATTCCCGAGGTCTAGTCCATTCTCACTCCACAGGTGGTAAGCGTCGGAGAAAAGTGCCTCGCGAATTTTGGGCGGAGCTTCAGCCGCACCTCGCAAGTACGAAGAGTTAACGTCAAAGGGCAAGCCGATGACGGCAATGCGCGCGTTGTTCGGTGGATTCATGCCGCGAGCATAGATCATGGCATTGATAACCGGAAAGCCAGAGAGAAGTTTGTTGACAGTGACGTTTTTTACTTGTATATGAAGCATCCCAGCACTCAGGGCTCACAGCCACGATGCTCAAAAGCAAACTACTCCTGGTTGGAATTCTTCTGCTGCTCCTTGCGGCGGCGGGGTTTGCTTACAATGTCCGGCGTCCGGCGCCCCGGGTAGTCAGCTTCGCTCCTGAAAGTCTGGCAGAGCCAACCCCAAATGCATCGCCAACAGAGGAAATAATCCCTCCGCCCATTAACTCACCGCTCAGTATTTCTCGTACCTACACTGTTCCAACGACTGCCAGATATTACGCGCCCCCGCAGATAAGTCTCACTCAGCCTTTGATGGCTGCAAAATTTCCTTCGGGATCGTCGCTACCGTTGGCCGCGACCGTAACCAGGGGCGACAGCACTCTGCTGCGAGTAGATTTTTATGCGATGCCGGCGGTGTCCCAAGCCGCTATTAATCTTCCCTGGAGCGGGGTCGAAATAGCCGACGGACCCCTGGAACCATGGCGGGGATTAGCTAAAGAAGTCGGCACCACATCGCAGTTTCCTTATTCGATTACGTGGCCCGATCCAGCCAACGGTCAATACGTCATCTTTGCGGTGGCTGTCGACGACAGATTAATCCAGGTGGCTTCAGAGCCAGTGGTTATCATTATCGGCCCCGACGCGGTGCGTGGGGCAGAGGGCAAGTTTAATCCCAGCCATAACACAGAAAGCACTGGCTTAATTAAGTTGCCTAAAGGTGCTGGCCAAGGAAAGAATCTGCTGCCGTTCTTTCCACGCTATCGTCGCTGTCCTGATCTAACTCAAGAGATTCGTTTTGCGGCCACAGTCCGGCCGAACCTCTTTAAGGCGCTCAAAATCCTGTCGCCCAACCAAAGTTATAGAGTCCTCGCAAGGAGACCTAACTATGATCTTTGGAGTGAAGATCCATCCGCCGAAATCGCGAGGTACAACCTACAGCCTAAAATTCCAGACTCTCCGTCTCATGCCGTGAATGTTTGTCCCGTGAACCCCAAGGATCCGTGGAACACGCCACTGCAAGCTGAACTTGAAACCGCCGTGGACGGCATTGTCGGCAATCCAATCCGAACAACGTATTACACGACTGGAGGCGAAATCAGAGAGGACGGAAACACCTCAGTCTGGAATCTCAGAAACCTCCCCGCTGGGACCTATTCGGTAGTCGCGTTAGCTGATGACGGTTGTGGCAATTACGCCACGCCCGTAGAGCAGGTCCGGGTATTGAACTACTGTCAAAGCAAGTGTCTTAGATTCTCTTGCCCAGAGCAGGAGCCGAACGGTTCCGAAAAATCAGTTGTCTTCCGAATTACAACGGAAGAGTGGGCTATAAAAGACAAACCGGTTTATGACTGGCAAGTATCCGCAGGAAAGATTCTAAGAGGACAGGGCACAGATTCAATCGAAGTTGACACTACGGGGCTGAATCTTTATAGCGATTTGACGGCCCAAGTAAAAGTTAGCGGCCTTTACGAGAGTTGCGAAAACACGGCTTCCTTGCAGATACAGCTAGGTCGCGACTGCTATGAAGTGTGGCAACAGGTTGCGGCGCCAGCGATTTTCGACCAGACAAATCCAATAATCGCGGGTCGAAAGAACATCAAGCTTCCTTTGACAACTGTAACAGTAGTCGAGAGAAATGGCGCAGGTGCTCAACCAACACCCTCGCCGACTAATACAAACACTGATGCTAAGGAAACGGAACACATCCAAGTGACCTGGCCAGAGCGAATGGAAGTTGAGCAGCAGGAACGAATCAAGCTGAGCTTCAATCGCACGACGGGAGAGGTGACGGCATCAAGCTCAAGCGGTTCGGCGGTTGAGATTATTAATGCCAAAGGAAAAACTTTGATTAAGGATCGCTTTGGTCCGGACTACGAGGCATTTGCAAGGGCCGTCCTGGGCGCTACTCGCTTTCAATGCGATATGTGCGGAAAAGAGAATTATCAATCTCTCGACAACGAGACCGTCCAATGGATTTGGAGCATCTCTCCTACAGCAGCGGGCAAACAGACGACAACAGTTCGCCTTGACGTCGAATGGCGACATCGACAAAACCAAAGTAAGAAGGAAGCAACTATTTGGACCAAAGATCTGCCCATGACCATCACTGAAAGAACCTTCAGTAAGAAAACCGTAATCGTGTCGACAGGTTTATTCGGATTCGTCGGAACAGGATTTATCGGCGGCTCGTTTTTTAGACGCAAGAAGGGCCAGACGATAATCGTGGCGGGAGATCTGGTGACTGGAACCAAGGGAGACTCTTACAATATTAGCGGCGGCCAAATCGGTGCGGTTGGACCAAATGCTCAGGTGCACGATGTGAAGTTCAATGACACTAAGAAAGAAACGTAGCCTTAATCTTAAGTTTCCGAGGAGACCGAATGACTGATCAGAAGGACAGCTACAACATAAGCGGTGGCCAGATTGGCGCGGTTGGACCAAACGCTCACGCGCACGATATGACCTTCAACCAAATCTGGAACCAGTCGGGAGAATCTATCGATCTGGAAAGCCTTGCGTCCCAGCTTGAAACCTTGCGAGCAGCTTTGCGAAAAGAAGCGTCGGAGCCGGAGCACGATGTGGCTCTCGGAGCTGTTGCTGCGGCTCAATCAGCTGCAAAGAAAAAGGATGGTCCAAAGACTTTGGAATACCTGGCGACTGCGGGAAAGTGGACGCTTGATATTGCTACGAAGATTGGAGTACCGATCGCGATCGAGGCGTTGAAGCGAGCGATGATGTCTTGATCAACTGGTCTAGATTTCACTCAACCCCAAAATGACCGAAAGGCCGGCTTTGGGCCGGCCTCTCAAGGCCGGGCGGAGACGTTCAGCCTCTAAGTCACTGTCCTCACCCCAGCAACCATTCGCCCTAGTGCGGCTCATTTTAAAGAAAAAGTGGCGCATGTCAACTGCGCAGAATGTGTTATTCGCGCGTTTACGCGCCCAAAACTGGGTGTGGTGCAGATCACCCAGGTCGCTGTCGTGTGCAAGAATTGTTATATGTCGCCAGAAGGTCAGAGTGTGTCAACGTTTAGCCAAATCACTCACTTCGGACTACAGATGATTGAGGAATTCTTCCCATCGGAAAAATATTTTTTGGCATTTTTCCACACTGCGAACTTGGACTCCAAAAAGTTGCGAGATTCTGCACATGAAGAGTTACGTCGTCATTCCGACTCGCGACAAGCTTAGTTTATGAGCATCATTAGAATGCGCAATGAGGTGAAGGAAAGCGTTGATTCAAAGATCCAGCAGACCGGGAAATTGATTCATTTCTTTTCCGGTTCCGAATTTGTTTGATGGTCCGTGCCGAGCGTCCATGAGGGTGGATCACTTGCTGGAAATGATTCATCCAGACTCTCATCAACTTCGTCCTCGCTAATGTCCGTCTGAACCGGTGCCGAAACATCCGGCTCCGGACTCTTCTGATCCTCTAAGCTATCCGTTCCCATTGTGTTCCCCTTACACAGCAGACGTTTGATTACTTCATCAGAATCTCGATTTGCTTTTGCAGTTCCGCGGCCTCCAGTTGCAGCTTTGTCACTCTCGAGATGACCTCATTTCTTTTCGCGCGAATTGGTTCGATTGAATCGGTGTTGAGAAAAATCTCAGCCTGGGGCCGGAGACCATCAACGATCTGGGCATTCTTGCGATTGTGCTGGGCCACCAGCGACAGATATTTGGCGTTCTTGTCATTCAATCGTAGCTTCGCAGCGCTATCCGCTTTAGCAGCCGCTAATGACCAGGTCTCAGCGCTCTTGGTTAATAGATCGAGTTCTTGTTGCGCCAGGCGCTTGGCATCATCGGACCCGGGAGCCTTTCTTACCAACTCCTTATCTACGGTCTCGGCTTGTTGGCTGGCTTCAAAAGCGATCTGTCTGAGTTTATTCATCTCCAGGATCAAATCGTTCGCACTGGCGTTGTCTCTTTCACTGCCAATCTCAGCATATTTCTGATCGCCGCTTAACTCATGCTGCTTGAGAAACTCCCACGCGCTTTCATTGATCCTGGGTGCGAGATCGTAATAGTAATGATCATGCCCCGCCATTTCCGTAACCTTTATCGGAAAGCCTTTTGCTTCGAGTGCGGCCTGAGTGCTGCGAACTTCCGGGATGGAGAAATACGGGTCGTTGGTACCGACCCAAATGGCGATGGGAATCTTGCGCTGCGCTGAGGGGATTACGGAGTATTCATCCTGGTGACGCCAGGCTCCAGCATGGATTGCAGTGGCTGCGAAGTATTCTGATTCGATCATCGAAAGCGTCAACGAGTAAACAGCTCCGGCCGAATGACCAAAGAGATAGATGCGCCGTGAATTGATTGGGTATTGTGACTTGAGATGCTCGACCAGGTCTCGCAAGAAGTCCGGCGGATCTTCAACCGATGACCAGCGATCGCTACTGTTAGAGTCCGGGCCGGCTATGATAAAGCCTTCCTTGCTCGCCAAATCCTTCCATTTCTCAACGAGCGACATTCCATTACGGCCGGATCCATGGAGCATGACAATCAGCGGCGCTGGCTTTGCCGCCGTGATGTTTTCAGGGACGAAGAGATAGAACGTGCGATTTCTGCCTTGTGAAGAGATCGATTGCTTAACAATCTTTCCTGGATCTTTCCCCTCGGATTTCTGCGAAGCATGACCAGGGCAGGTAACTAAAAACAACACAACTAGCAGCACGGCGACACGCTTCATGGACGTCAGACTAACTCTTGTTGGATTTCTGACGCAATTATTTTCCCGTCGCGTGAACTTAGGGAACTCAGTAAAAAAGAAAGCGACAAGTCGATTGACTTGTCGCTTGTCGAAAACGTAATGGTGAGCCGAGCAGGGCTCGAACCTGCGACCCGCTGATTAAGAGTGCGTTCTAACGCGCTCCAGCAGGTTATGGCACTTACGATCTGGCTCGCGTCCGAGCACATCGACGTCCTGCTGTCAGACGAAGTATTCAGCAAGCGTTGGTTGACCATTCGACCGCATCGCGGCCATAGTTTGGCCCAGAGTCTCAAGTCCGCATTCTGACATTGCGGACGCGTAGGTCGTAAGAATGACCTTCTGCACGACGCGGCTGGCTTGGAAATGGACCGATGACCGAACCGATTGCATCAACGCCACAGTGCGATGCGATGCTTCTGCCGTACCTGCTGGCGAGCGACGAAACCGCAGCAAGCGCGGCGCTCGAACGTTTGATATGCGAATTCGCCCAACCGATCGCTCGCGAAATCATTCGGAGCAAATTGCGAATAGGTCAGTTTTCAAACCGCGATGTGAGCGACGACGAAGCTGCTGACCTCGCCGGCGAAATAAACCTTAAGCTCGTCGCCAGGTTCAATGACCTGAAATCAGATCCGGTTGCTAAAACCGTAAACAATTTTCGCGGTTACGTCGCGGTCGTCGCTTACCATGCCTGCGATGAGTACTTACGGAAAAAGTATCCACGGCGCTACAGCCTTAAGAATCAACTGCGCTACGTTCTAACGCATCGTGAGGGCCTCGCCGTCTGGGAAAGCGACGAAACAGGTATGTTGTGTGGTTTTGCCCAGTGGCGGTACCGCAAACATGCGGTAAGCCAGGCCAGCATTCACAGGCTGCTGGACAAACCGCAATTGCTAGCCAGTTCAACAAACGCAAGGTTAAGTCCGCCCGACCTGCTGGCGGCAATCTTCGCTCAGGCAAACGGCCCGTTGAAGTTAGACGACCTGGTGTCCTTGGTCGCTGATCTGTGTCAGATAAAAGATATCCGATCACGAGACACTACAACCGATAGCGAGGTTGTAGATGGTTATCCAGCTACCGCCAACTCGGGAGAACAGCTTGATGCCAGAATAGACCAGCGCAGTCATCTCGTCAGGTTGTGGGCTGAGATCTGCGAGTTGCCACTGCGCCAGCGCTTGGCATTGTTGATGGGTCTGCGAGACTCCAGCGGTCGTGGCGTGTTAACACTGTTACCTTTGCTCCAGATCGCTTCGCTTCACCAGATTGCGGGTTCGTTGGCCATGCCGCCAGAGAAGCTGGCAGCGTTCTGGAACCAGTTACCCCTTGAAGACGCCGCTATCGCGGAATCCCTTGGGGTGACCCGACAACAAGTGATCAATCTGCGCAAATGCGCGCGCGAACGCCTTGCGCGACGGACAAGGGAGTTTGGGTAGAGGTCTAAACATATGATGCCCGGCGCAATGGTAAGATCGAGGCGGAGTTTCCATCGCCCTATACTAGATGGGAATAGTGTGCGCGAGCGGCCGGTCGAAGGACTCTAATCGTGTTGGGACATCTTTCTGAGCGAAATTTGACGCGCTATCGCAATCGCGAGCTGTCGCCAGCCGAGATTCTCGAGCTGGACCGACACCTCGCCAATTGTGGGCATTGCCAGGTTGAAATCCGCGGCAGGGCGGAGTCTGAAGAGACTGCGGCGCAGATAGTGACTGCCTTGCGGGCCGCAACAAGCTCTGAGGACAACCATCTGTCCTACGAGCAGATGGCCGATTATGTTGACCATGGTCTGGGCGAAGTAGACCGCGAGCTCTGCGATAGCCATTTGGAGTTTTGCGCTAGCTGCAGCGCAGAAGTGCGGGATCTGCTGGCGATGAAGGACAAACTTGCCGAACTGCCAGATACTCGATACTCCCCGCGCGAAGCTGGCACTCTTTGGAACCATCTGGCAACGTGGTGGCTGTCGCCAGCAATCAGGATTCCAGTGCTGTCAGCGACGGCAGCGGTCATCGTTGCGCTGCTTGTCTGGGCGGTGATTCTGTACTCCAGAAAAAAGACGGAAGAGGCACACGTCCCAGGCGGCCAACCGGAGAAAGTCGCCTCCGTCACGCCTGCGCCTTCGCCAACCGGTTCGAGCGCGCCGCAAGATCAGACCGATGTGCGCATGGTTGTTGAACTGATCGATGGAGACCATAAGGTGTCGTTGGATAGCCAGGACAAACTATCAGGGCTCGAGTCCGCGCCGCCACAGATTCAGAACGAGGTAAGATCAGCGCTGAAGAGCGAACATGTGAAAAGCCCGCTGTTCATTGCCGGTCTCAAAGGAGAGCCAGGCACACTGATGGGTACCAAGCAAGCCGAGTACGGTTTGTTGAGCCCGGTCGCCACCGCGGTGGAATCGAAAACTCCCACATTTCGTTGGACTGCTGTAAAGGGCGTCGATAATTATGAGGTTGCGATCTATGACGCCGGCTCAAAAAAAGTTCTGACAAGCGGACTTGTATTGAAGAACATTTGGAAAGCGGCTGCAGCTCTCGAGCGTGGCCACAACTACTCTTGGCAGGTGAGAGCAATCAAGGACGGCCGCGAAGTATTGATGCCTCCGCCAGGTGCTCCAGACGCAAAGTTCAGGATCGTCGAACCAGGCAAAATGCAGGAAATACAACTTGCCAGAAAGAGCGATGCGAAATCATATTTGGTTTTGGGAGTTGTGTATGCTGAAGCAGGTATGATCGAGGAATCAGAGCGTGCATTTCAGAAACTACTGAACGCGAATCCAAATTCTCCAGTTGCGCGAAGTCTTCTGCGCAGCGTGAAGGCCCTACGGAGATGAAAACTTGTAGGTGGTTTCCCCGAGTGCATTCTCGTCGACTCTCATTCACACCGTGGCTTTAGCCCGGTGGATAAAGCGTACTCAGAACCAAGGAACCGTTTCAACGGTTTCTCGGGGCGCGTGTTTGAATTTGCTGGGAGAAGAAAACCGTTAAAACGGTTTCAGACTTCGGAGGGCTGCGGAATCACCGGGCTAAAGCCACGGTGTGAATGAGAATACCCGAAAGATGCCCGTAAGAAATAACTTGTCCTT
>Ga0157380_10001098_pt1 | contig 17446 bp, 17 predicted proteins | sample S35metaG_FD_119757 | JGI IMG/M metagenome (GOLD analysis project Ga0157380, IMG submission 119757) | Switchgrass rhizosphere microbial communities from Kellogg Biological Station, Michigan, USA - S3-5 metaG | ecosystem: Host-associated > Plants > Roots > Rhizosphere > Soil | place: USA... | reverse complement strand
ATGGTAGCCGGACAATGGCAATACGTTGCAACTTACCCGACACTTATCGCCGACAGTAGCGTACACCTTAATATGTTTAGAATACGGGTAGCATCAACTGCTGCTAATCTAAGTAATCCCAATTGTTCTTTCACGGCAAGCAATACCATTATTGTTTGGGTACTTAACTGTTCGGTTATATTGAAAACAGACCTGATAGATTTTAGTGGAAACCTGGTTAATGATCACGGGCAGTTACATTGGACCTCTACCAATGAACAACAGGGAGTTGAATATGAAGTTCAGCGAAGTGATGATAAAATTAATTTCGTGACCATCGGAACAGTGAATGGCACCGCGCCTGAAGGCTTTGGAAATACCTATCATCTGACCGATAACACAGCAATTAATGGTGCTGCATATTACCGTATCAGAATAACTGAAGGAACTGCTCAAAAATATAGTAAGATTATTTTGCTGAATACGAATCCGAATGAATTCGGTATTAAATCACTTATTAATCCTTTCAGTGGAAATATATCATTTGACTTAATAAGTCCATCGACCGGAACCGCCAGTATTTCATTAGTGGACAATTACGGCCGATTGATCAGGAATATCAGCAAATCCGTTCAGTCTGGTATAAATTCGATCAGTATTGGAGGATTTGAAGGTTTGAGCCAGGGCGCATATACGCTAAGGGTACAATTGGGCGGATCTATAATAAATAAACAAGTAATAAAGAGTAATAAATAATATTACTAATAAGTGATCGAAGCGATCACATAAATGTTGAACTCATCGATTTAATCAGAAGCCCCCTGTTTTGCAGGGGGCTTCTTAATTCATTTATATCAGCAACAAATTATACTTTGTTTGTCAGGAAACATGTGCCGTATCATTTACCAGGCTACTGGTTTCAATGGTCTGATTTTGCTCAGCGTGGTGTTTTTTAAAAAAGCGTTTCTGAAATAATAAGATCACAATGACTCCCACCGAAATGGAGGCATCTGCAATATTAAAAATGGGAGAAAAGAATGTAAACCGCTCACCGCCCCAAAACGGTATCCAGGAAGGAAGGGTTTTATCTTCAATAATAGGGAGGTACAACATGTCTACCACATTTCCATGAAGCAAACTGCCATATCCTTTTGATGAAAGATTGGCCAGGCCGCTATAGCCATTATAATCATTTGTCAGTGGGTCAAATATCATCCCCTTGTCGAAAATCAATCCGTAAAACATGCTGTCGATCAGGTTTCCTAAAGCACCTGCGAAGATCAATCCTACACAAACAATAAACCCCTTGTGATATTTTTTGCGGACAATACTCTTGATATAAAATACCCCAAAAATTACAGCTACCAGCCGGAATAAGGTAAGCGCCATTTTTCCCCAATCGCCGCCAAACTTCCAGCCCCAGGCCATACCCGCGTTCTCAATGAAATAAAGGCGAAACCAATCAGGAGCAATCGCAATATGTTCCCCATAATGCATATTGGTTTTCACCCAAATCTTCAATGCCTGATCGGCTACTATGATTGCCAGGATAATAAATACTACCGTTCTTATCTTCACTTCTAAAAATTTAGTGGACAAATATAGGTAAAAGCTGCTCGCTGTACGCTTTTCGCTATTCGCTTATGAAGCACTCCAAGTAAGGGAAAAAGTGCTTTTTAAGTATCCAATTTGCGTAAAAAACCTAATAGCATTTTCTCTTCATCTGAAAGTTCAACCAAAGTTTCCTGAATAAGTGGCTGATCACCAAAACCGGTCTTTTGTGCAATTAACAATTGCGTTTCAAGTTCATAGGCAGAGCCTAAAGATATTTCAACAAACCGACTATAGTCTTTCTGACTTGAGCGACTGCTACCTTCGGCAATATTAGAAGGTATTGAAACACCCGATTTGGTAATTTGGAGAGCAAGTCCAAACTTTTCTTGTTGAGGAAAATCTTTAACGATTTTAAAACAATTGACTGCGATATCCATTCCTTTTTGCCAGATACGCAATTCTTTAAAATTTTTCATAGTAATTTTTTAGCTATGAAAATAGTATCTAACTATTATGCATTCGGCTAATCTGATCATGTATTTTCCTTAAAGCAGAACCGTTTTTCCTTACTGTCAATTGTCGTAAAATAGTAATGCTACGAGAAGCGAATAGCGGACAGCGAGCAGCTATTCTTCAAAATACACCCTCTTCACCCTTTGCGAAACACCGGTTAATATTTCGTAGGGAATGGTTTGAGCCCATTGTGCTACCTGAGTTACTGGCAGTTCGTTGCCAAAAACAATTACATCATCCCCTTCCTTCACTCCTGGAATATCCGTTACGTCGATCATTGTCATATCCATGCAGATACTACCAACAATAGGGGCTAACTTCCCATTGACCCATATCTTTCCCGCTCCACTACTAAGACTTCGGGGATAACCATCCGCATAACCAATTCGTACTGTAGCAATCACTGAATCTCTTTTTACCAGCCCTCTCCTACCATAACTTACCGTTTCCCCTGCCTTTAAATGTTTTATTTGTGCCACGGTGGATCGTAGCGTAGAAACTTCGGTAAGATTTTTCCGGTCATTATCTATTCCATACAATCCAATACCCAATCTAACCATATCCATTTGTAAAGATGGGTGTCTGCTGATACCCGATGTATTTGCAATATGTTTTAATACCGGATACGACAATACTTCCTGAACTTGCTGGCTCATTCGCTGAAAAAGAGTAGCCTGCTGTTTGGTAAACTCATCCTGAAGCGGGTCTTCACTGGCCACCAGATGACTAAAAACAGATTGTATTTTGAATACATTCGTTTTTAAAACTTCCAGCAATACCGGCAATTCTGTTTCTGCAAATCCCAAACGATTCATTCCTGTTTCCAACTCTATATGAACAGGGTATTGCTGTATCGCTTGTTTTTTCAAATAGCTTTCAAACGCGTGCAGTATCGTTACTGAAAAAAGTTCAGGCTCCAGGTTGTACTGTAACAATACATCAAAGGCCGATTCGTCGGGATTCATAATCATTATCGGCAATGTAATACCGGCTTTCCGGAGCTCTACGCCTTCATCCGCATATGCTACAGCCAGGTAATCCGCTTTATGATATTGCAGCACGCTCGCGATTTCAAAACTTCCACTGCCATACGCGAAAGCTTTCACCATCACCATTAATTTTGTGCCTGTAGAAAGTTGTTGCTGGTATTGTTTAAGATTATTTAGCAGGGCACTGAGATTAACCTCCATGACCGTTTGGTGTACTTTCTGTTCCAGCAATTTGTCTATTTGTTCAAACTCGAATATTCGTGCGCCTTTAAGAAGGATCGTTTCATCTTTAAAAGAAAGATGTTGAAAGTCTTTTTTAAACGCATCAACGGAGGGATAAAAAAAGGTTTCCAATTTTTCAATGCGCTTAAATTGCGACTGGTGCTGCGAAATGCGTTCGCCAATTCCAATTAACCGGTCCACGCCACGTTGCTGTAAGGATTGAGCAACTTCCTGGTACAATTCTTTTTCTGATTTACCACTTTGTAAAATATCGGAGAGAATAAGCGTATGCTTAGCGTGTTGACGTTGTTGCTGTAGAAAATCAAGCGCAATCTTCAATGAGCTAATATCGGCGCTATAACTATCATTAATAATAGAGCAATGATTGATCCCGTTTTTTAATTCAAGCCGCATAGCCACTGATTCTAATTGCTCCATCTTTTTTGCAATGACCCTGGGCGAAAAACCCAGATGTAATAAAAGGCACCAGCAATTAATGGCATTTTCTATCGAGGCATTATCTGTTAGCGGAATAGTGATTTGCTGTTGTTGTCCTCTCCAATTGGCAGAAATCTGCGTGTTTCCATCTTCCTTATAAATGGTAAGTATTTGCAAAGATGCTTCGGAAACGGTGCTCCAATTCACCAGCACAAAAGGTTTAGATCTTCCTTTATTTAATTGTTGCCATAATCCAGCAATGGATTCATGTATCTCGGGGTAATCCTTGCAATAAATAAGCGCGTCAACATCTGTGAACAGCCTAAGCTTTTCATTCACTTTCTGACGTATACTCATAAAATTCTCACTATGCGCCTCACCGATATTGGTAAAGATTCCAATAGTAGGTTGAATGATTCGTTGCAGTTTGTCCATTTCACCACTTTGTGAAATACCTGCTTCAAAGATCCCCAGCTCATGCGATTTGTTCAGTGGCCATACACTAAGGGGTACGCCGATCTGCGAGTTATAACTTTTAGGGCTGCGAATGATCCGGTAATTACTTTCCAGCAATTGATTGAGCCATTCTTTTACGATTGTCTTTCCATTACTTCCGGTAATACCAATAACCGGGATGGAAAATTGTTTGCGATGCCAGGCCGCGAGCAATTGCAGTGCCTGAAGCGTATCGGCTACCTGCAGAAAAATAGCTCCATCATATTCCTCTTCAATCTTTTCACTAACCACAAAATTTCTAACCCCTTTCTGATATAATTCATTGATAAAGGAATGGCCATTGCGGCGCGGACCCTTTAACGCGAAGAAGAGCGAGTCGGCGGGAAACAATACCGTACGACTATCGATCACCAGGTGCTCTATACTAGCATCTGACTGAACAGCTGTTTTACTGTTGATAATACCTGCGATATGTTGTATCGAATAAATCAAAGCTGTTAATTAATTTCATCAGGGTAGAGAACCATCGTTTATATCGTCCGGCGCGCCTTTCTTTTTATGATACATCGAATAGAAAATGGATCCAGTGATACAAAGCAAAATAGCCCCCAGAGAAATCATTACCTGGGTTGTTTTAGAAATCCACTGATTGATCCAATGTTCGCCCAGCATTTTCAGACCAATGAACACCAGAACAATTGCAATACCCTGTTGCAGATAATCAAATTTAGAAACCGCCCCTCTCAATAAAAAGAAAAGTGAACGCAACCCCAGAACAGCAAAAATATTGGAAGTATAAATTACGAGATTGTCTTTTGAAATTCCCATTACTGCCGGTATAGAATCCAACGCAAATACCAGGTCAATGGCTGCCAGCATCATAACTACAACAAATAAAGTGGTATAACCTCGTTTGCCGTTTTCTTTTACTACATATTTTCCATTGCCATCGTGCGGAACCAACGGCAGAAATTTTTTCATAAAGCGGTAAACCTTCGAATTGTGCGGATCAAATTCTTCATCTTCATTCGTAGTAAACATTTTATAACCGGTATATACCAGGAAAGCGCCAAAAACATAAAGCACCTCTTTAAACTCGTTTACCAGCGCCACTCCAACGGTAATAAAAATTATCCGGAAAATAATGGCCATCAGAATTCCGATCAATAATACCCTTCCATAATACACCTCTTTTACCCGAAAAGAACTGAAGATTAGTATGAACACAAATATATTATCAATACTTAGGCTCCATTCCATCAGGTAGGCACTTACATATTCCAGTGCCATTTGCCGTCCGTTTTCGAGCCACATGAATACAAAGAATGCTAAGGCGAGTGCTACCCAAAACATTGTTTGATATAATGCCTGACGGATTGTAATCTTCTGATCTTTTTTGCTGAGAAGTCCTAGATCGAATACAAGCGCTAGTATCAATACAATTCCAAAAACGAGATATGTGATTTGATCTGTTGTCATTAGATGTTTGTAGGTTCAAAGATAAGGGAACGGGAATCGTGAGTCGTGAATAGTGAGTCGTGAGATGGAGTCTAATTAATAGCAATTTACCGATAGGCAGGGTGCTTCTCACGTCTCACGATTCACGTTTCACGATCTGATATTTCCTTTTTCTCAATGCCTGGAAAAGAAATCCAAACAGCAGTACAAGTATAATCGGGAGTCCGATATTGATTAACTGCCAGAAGTTTTTATCGCTTTCAATCTTTTTTGCATCCAGCAGTCGAAGTGTATATTCTTTTGAGCGGGTTGCTAAAATGCCCGAAGAGTTGGTTAGGTATTCAATACAATTCAGGATAAAATCCTTGTTAGCATATTGCGCCTGAGTAAACTTGTTATACCCCATTTCCAGGTCGCCTTCTCCCTGGGGTGCATAAACGTTGGTTGCAATATCCGCATCAGCTACAACAATCATTTTACCCGGAATCAACGCGGATGAAAGGAATGGCTGCTGATATACATCCGCGAATGAATCGAGCGTGCTTTTGGGAAGCCGGTTACTATACAAAGAAGAGAATTTCCCTTCCAATAAAACAGCGATGGGTATATGTGCTTTGTCGAAAGTTTTGAGATCGTCTTCCGTTTTTACACTATTCAGTGAAACCAATGCCGGAGTTACCAGCTTGCGTGCGTTGGCGGAGGTTTCTAATAATATTGTTTTTGTGATATTGGGTACTTTAATAGTATCAATCGAATTCGGAAAAATGGACAATACCTGATTCAACCCTTTTGTAATGGAATTTTCCGAAGCAGACGAAAGAAGGGGGAAATAGGGCCAGTCAACTAATTCCATTTGCGGTTGATCACCGATGCTTCCTACTACCAATGGTATTTTATCGCATACCAGGTCCTGTACCAGATCGGGATTGATACGAACTCCATATTTAAATAAAAGGTCCTCGATATTCAGGTTTCGATCGTACGCGATAAAATCACTTTGTTTGCGCATGAGACTATCCATTTCCGCATATAAGCGATCGATCATCCATACTATTTTCCCTCCATTCATGACATATTGATCAAGCTTTAATTTTTGACGTTCATTAAATGGTTGGGTCGGTTTCATTATGAACAACACATCAAAAAAAGGAGGAATCAATGGAACACTGTCGATAGGTAAAATACTAAATCGATAATTTGCCCTGAGCGTACCATAGATCAATGATTTTACATTCGGGCTGTATGTTTCGCCATTACCAAGAAGATACCCTACCAGGGGCACGGTATCCGTTGTAAGTTTCTGAATGGAACTGGCGAATTTATATTCCAGTAATGCTTCTGTATTATTTATTACTGATTCGTTCAATACAGCGCTTTGCTGGCCCGATAAAAGATTAATAGCTGTAGCTCGTCCATCATAAGATATAAGCGCTCCGGGCACTACCTGCCGTTCGTCGCTTCCTTCATTTTCTTTTGCCCGAACCTGCACGGTATAGGGCTTGATTCCCATTCTTGCGATTGAATCAAGAAAAATCATTTTAGCGGTATCATCCAATCCTTCCCCGGGCTTAGTGAAACTGAATTGAATATTGTTTTTTCCATGCTCCTTAAACTCCTGCAATAATTCCTTGGTGCTGCCCGCTAATTTCTTAAATCCTGAAGGCATATCTCCTTCAAGGAAAACAGTAATCTCTACTTTACCCGGAAGATTTCTTATTAAACTTTTTGTTGAATTGGAAAGTGTGAATCTTTTTTCTTTGGTAAGATCTAAGCGGAAATGCAATTCCGAAGCAATATAATTGATCCCGATCAACGCGATCAGCAAGTACAACCAACTGTATTTTGAACTCAATATTTTTTTCATAGAAAAGACTGCCTTATCGTTTTACCAGGTTACGATGTGTAATGGATAGGAATAGCCCAATTACACTTATAAAATAAATGATATCTCTGCTGTCAATAACACCGCGGCTGATACTGCGGTAATGAAAATCAATTCCTAACATTTCAATATAATAATCGGCGCCTGATTGCAATGCCGGAATTCTGCTGATGGCATTAAACCCACTATATATAAGAAAACAGGCAAAGCCGCTTATTATAAAAGCAACTACAGCGTTACTTGTAAAACTACTACAGCATATACCTATTGCAGTAAATACTGCTGAAAGAAAAAACAACCCGATATAGGATCCGATCGTTGCGCCCATATCGATACCACCTTCCGCAGACAACTGTTGAATGCTAATTACATATACAAGGGTTGGTAACAATGCGATCCAAACCACCAGCAATGCGCCCAGGTATTTTCCGAATACAGTCTGCCAGCTGCTAAGGGGTTTGGTTTGGAGAATTTCGAAGGTTCCACTTTTGAATTCTTCTGCAAAACTTCGCATCGTAATGGCAGGAATCAACAATAATAGAATCCATGGAGCCAGTTCAAAAAACTTATCGAGAGTTGCATATCCAAAATCAAGCAGGTTGGAATCTGGAAAAACAAAAAGAAACAGGCCATTCAGCAAGAGGAAAACAATGATAGCAATATACCCGGTCAGGCTGCTAAAAAACTGCCGGAATTCTTTTTTACAAACGGACCACATGGGGACGAAAATACTAGATTATGGGTAATTAAATAGAAGATGTTGGTGGAATGAAATAAATTCCTATATTCGGCTTCCAAAAATGAACCTTCCTATCAAATAATTATACGGTTTTAGGCGACCACCATAACAGAATGACCAAGACCAACTGCACAGTCTCTCCCCCGAGGAGGGACTATTTTTTTGTATACCCTTTAGAATTTTCCAACTACTGAATTATCGTTAATGCAAAACCTGTATTAACTGTAAAGTTTACACCCGGACTCACATTTAAAGTTTTACAAACAGCATTTGAATTAACTATTACTGTTCCATTATTAATTATTACATCGGTATTCTCATTAGGCACCAATCCGCAACTCCAGTTGGCCGCATTTTCCCATGCCGAACTAATGGAACCCGTCCAGGTATTGGTTGAACTTATTGTTAACGAGCTCGAAGGATTGCCTGTTACTACAGGATCGTTACTGAATACTCTTATTCGGTAATTAGAACCTGGAATTGCATTAGCCGGGATGGTGACACTAATGCTTCCCATAATGGCTGCGCTGGCTAATGAACCTATTTCCACTGGAGTAGTGAAACTACCAAAGGCATCACTTAGCTGAACTGAAAAAACATTGCCCGAGTTGAAAGTTACGTTGGCGCTTGTGTAATCGATCACAAAACTGCTTCCTATGCAAGTGTTGGTGATACTCAAAAAGGTGGAAATAGATGCCCCGGTTCCGAAAGTGCCGGAAATAATCGTGCTATTGATTACAATGCCATTAATGAAATTGATTGATCGTGGTGCCGGGTTCCCCTTACCGGAAATTTCAACTGGTCGCTGGTAATTCAGGCTTTGGAATGGAGTGTTGGTCGCCTCATTCACAAGTCGGGCAGGCTTCCCGTTTACGATCAGTAATTGAGGATAATGTCCCGATGCCTTTCCAATTCCTGAATGCGTAGTTTTTAATATTTGAGCCTGTGGGAACTGAGTTAAGAGTAATAGCAGGGCAACAGAAAATAAGCAGTATTTTTTCATAAATTAAACTTTTTTATGAATATGGAAGGTCATACTAGAAAAATTTAGGAATCAATAGACAGCAAAAAGTTGTGATTTCCAGGGCCGGAAATAGTGAAATAGTTAAGCTAGTAATTGAGCCAGTGGGTGCCTTATTGTAGTAAATTAAACTTACAACAATAACTTGATAAATCATTGCTGTAAATAAATTTTTTATCTACATAGCCGAGATTGCAGTCTGTCAGCACGAACTATATCTTAATTAAACGCTGGTAGAATGGTTAACGTTATCGTGGAGCCCATTTCCCTGCAAAAAAAAAGTTCCCGATTGGGAACTTTCCATTATTTTTTTTTTGTTATGTCTTAAACCGCAAAACTTTCACCGCAGGCACAGGTCCGGCTTGCATTGGGGTTATTGAAATAAAATCCTTTTCCGTTCAATCCTTCACTGAATTCGAGGGTGGTATTAACGAGATATAAAAAACTTTTGAGATCAGTAACCACTTTCACTCCATTGTGTTCAAATATCTGGTCGGTTGGCTTTTGTTGATTATCGAAATCCATTTTATAACTCAACCCCGAACATCCTCCTCCTACTACTCCTACCCGAAGAAAATAAGATGGATCGGAAGAAAAACCTTGTTCTTCCATTAATTTCTGGATTTTTTCTTTTGCCTTATCACTTACGATTATAGCATTTTCAAATGTTGCGTTCATGTATCTGTGTTTTGAATGTATGTTGAGAAGCTGTTCGCCGTTCGCTTTTCGATTCGTTTCCTGAATAATATCTGTTGTATTCAAGAGCAGCGATTAGCGAAAAGCGATTAGCTATTCTAAAATGTTTCTAACTAATTCTCTTTTATTCATTACAGCTTTCGTTACTGTCTGAATTGCATAATCAATCTCCTCGTTCGTTGTAAATCTTCCTACACTGAATCGTATTGAACTATGCGCAAGCTCATCGCTGAGTCCATGTGCTTTCAATACATAACTGGGTTCCATGGATGCTGAGGTGCAAGCCGATCCTGACGATACAGCGATATCCTTATGAAAGCTCATCATCAATGATTGTCCTTCCAATTCGCCGAAAGAAATATTACTTACATGAGGCAATCTATTTATGCGACTCCCATTTACCATAGTTCTACCTAAACGCAAAAATGCTTCTTCTAGTTTATCGCGTAATATGGAGATACGCTTTGCTTCGTTCTTCATTTCCTCCATTGCCAGTTCAGCGGCTTTGCCTAACCCTACAATACCCGGAACATTCAACGTGCCGCTGCGAACTCCTCTCTCATGTCCACCTCCATCCAATTGTGCCGCTAATTTTACGCGTGGATTTTTGCGACGAAGATAAATAGCGCCGGTTCCTTTGGGCCCGTAGAATTTATGCGCCGATAATGCCAACATATCAATACCATCTTTATTTACATCGACGTGAATTTTACCAACGGCTTGTGTGGCATCGGTGAAAAACAATATCCCATGTTTTTTTGCAAGTGCACCGATCTCTTTTATCGGTTGAATGATTCCAGTTTCATTGTTCGCGTACATTATGGCAATCAGTACTGTTTTGGGTTTTATTGCGGCTTCCAATTCCGTCAGATTTATCAATCCATCCGCATTCACTCCCAGGTAAGTGATTTCCGCTCCCTTTTTTTCAATATGCTTACAGGTATCCAACACTGCTTTATGTTCAGTAACAACTGTGATAATATGATTGCCTTTGGATGCATAATTTTCAAATACTCCCTTAATAGCCAGGTTATCGCTCTCGGTGGCCCCGGAAGTAAAGATGATTTCTTTTGGTTCCGCCCCTATTAATTTAGCAGTTTGTTCCCTGGCTTGCTCAACAGCCTCTTCTGCCTGCCACCCAAAGGAGTGGGTCCGGCTCGAAGCATTTCCAAATTGTTGAGTAAAATAAGGCATCATTGCTTCTACTACCCGCGGATCGCAGGGAGTAGTAGCATTATGATCGAGATATACCGGCAATTTCAACATAGCTTGGGACCCATTTGAATCAATCAAATCTTACCTGCAAAAATACCCTAAATGATTCTATTTTTAGAGGGTGAATTGCAGGGAAAAGTTATTTTACCGAATTCGGAAACGGGGGAAGTTAAAAAGTTTAAAAGTTTAATAGTTTAAGGGTGAAACTATTGCAGAGAACCCTTAAACTATTAAACCTTTAAACCATGAAACCCTTAAACTTTTTAAACTATTAAACTTCACATCCATGCTTCGGGTTGAACATATCGGCATCGCTGTAAAAGATTTATCCGCCTCTATTCCATTATATGAAAAGCTATTGAATAGTTTATGTTATAAGAAGGAAAGGGTAGAATCAGAGAATGTGGAAACAGCATTTTTTCGTCGGGGTGAAACCAAGATCGAATTGCTGGAAAGCAGTCAATCGGATGGAGTGATCGCACGCTTTATTGAAAAAAAAGGGGAAGGCATTCACCATATCGCATTCGAGGTAATTGATATTGTTGCTGAAATGAAGCGATTGAAACAAGAAGGATTTGTTTTGCTGAACGAAGCCCCCAAAGAAGGAGCCGACAATAAACTGGTTTGTTTTTTACATCCTAAAAATACTCATGGTGTATTGATAGAACTCTGCATGGAAAAAAAATAATCCCGACAAAATGCCGGGATATTGGATACCTATGAAGACTGATTAAAAATTTATTTTTTTGATTATTGCTTTTATCGAACGGAACGAATTATTTACACAGCTTCATAACACGTGATTCCGGTTCAAACATATTATTTCAATTGGCATACCGGTTACTTAACTAAGTAATAACTCAAAATTCAGTGGCTGAAAACTATTTAAAAATGGTCTGTAATTTATTGATTATCAATAATTAGCAGAAATATCAAAACCTGTTATCTTTTTTTTCTCTCTCAATTCCCAAATCAACCAGAACGGCATTTGTTCCCATTTAAGGAATAATGAACATGCAACTGGGAATAGTTGAAAAAAAAAAGAGTTGAAATCAAAACGGTATCGTACCTTTTCTGTCAAACGATTGCTTATGCGCCCTTCAACAATTTTTAGGAAATGGGGGTGGATAATATTACCATTTCTGCTGTTTACCTGAACATTATAATATAGCTACCATAACAAAATTGCAATTACAAAAATTGCCAGGTACCCTACACTACAAAAAACAACATTGGATAATTCAACTAATCGTTCAATCTGAATGAACAGGTTAAATGGTCTGGGATATGAAGGATGCAATTATTAAAAAAATCAGAAGCTGAAGTGAATAATATTCTTAGGAGGCAGTTGCGTTATTATCTTCCTGTCCGTTTTCCAGTTTGAGCAGACCCAGTTTATCAATGGCGATAGCCGCGGCAATCTGGCTCGCATCCTTTTTATTATAAGCTTTCCCTTCAGCGATTAATGCTCCATCCACCACTGCGCCAATGGTAAATAACCGCCGCCCCCCTTCCATCCGCTCGTCAATGGTTTCAAATTCAAGATTTTTACCATTTTTATTCGCCCATCCATAGAGTTTATTCTTATGGTTGATCTCAAGATTTTCGAGATCTTCCATAAAAAGGTGAGGAAGAATAATAGCTTTCAATACCCATTTACGTGTTTTATCAAATCCTTTATCAAGATAAATGGCACCAACAACCGCTTCGAGGGTGTTTCCGAAAATCTGGCTAACCTTAAGGGAGTTATCAAATTTATTATAGTAAGTAATTTTTTTGATACCCATCTTAAGTGAAATCTCATTCAACTTATTACGGTTAACCATCTTGCTCCTCATCTCGGTAAGAAACCCTTCTTCGCGATAAGGATATTTTTTAAAAAGGAAGTCAGCTACGATTCCGCTCAATATGGCATCTCCGAGGTATTCGAGTCGTTCATTATTTTCATCTGCCGTTTCACGAACGGAACGATGAGTGAGCGCCGCCTTGTATAGGGGAACATTACCAGGCCTGAAACCCAGTACGTTTTTCAGGTTCTTCTTAAAAGAAGCATTTGATTCACCGCCGGCGAAGAGATCGAGGATTCTCACAATCGTCAAGCTACTATTTTTTCAGTAAGGTAAAAAATCAATACCGGGCTTGGGGCAAAGTATTGTTGTAAGTCAACGCTAAATGCAGGTAAAAAATTATGCTTTATACTTTTTCATTATAACACAGGCGTTATGACCGCCAAATCCAAACGTATTACTGAGCGCCGCGTTCACCACACGTTTCTGGGACTTCCCGAAGGTAAAATTGAGGCGCGGATCCAGTTCCGGATCGTCCGTAAAATGATTGATAGTGGGAGGCACAATATCGTTCCGGACACTCATAATACATGCAATTGCTTCAATTACCCCGGCTGCCCCCAAACAATGGCCTGTCATGGATTTGGTGGAGCTGATATTTACCTTATACGCATGCTCTCCAAATACATCCGTAATTGCCTTTACTTCCGAGATATCTCCGAGCGGAGTGGAAGTTCCATGGGTATTTATATAATCGATATCGGTAGCCTGCATACCCGCATCTTCAAGCGCCGCGTTCATAACATTCTTAGCACCTAATCCTTCCGGATGGGGGGCGGTTATGTGATGAGCGTCAGCCGTTGCACCGGCTCCGGCAAGTTCACAATAGATTTTAGCGCCTCTCTTGATGGCATGTTCCAACTCTTCTAATACCACCATTCCGGCACCTTCACCCATTATAAAGCCATCGCGGTCTTTATCATAAGGGCGACTGGCAGTTTTAGGATCATCATTTCGTTCGCTAAGTGCCTTCATGGCATTAAACCCACCTATACCAGCCTCGCTTACCACACTTTCTGAGCCACCTGTTAAGATAACATCTGCTTTACCCAATCGGATTAGGTTAAATGCCTCCATCATAGCATTCGTTGAAGAAGCGCAGGCGCTCACCACCGCGAAATTGGGACCACGGAAACCATATCGCATTGAGATATGGCCCGCAGCGATATCAAGGATCATTTTTGGGATAAAGAAAGGGTTGAAACGGGGTGTTCCATCTCCTTTGGCAAAATTGGTCACTTCTTCCTGGAAAGTTATCAATCCGCCGATGCCGCTAGCAAATACAACGCCTACACGATCCTTATTAATCGATTCTCCGGTCAATTGAGCATCAGCCACCGCCTGGTCGCTTACTCCAAGCGCAGTCTGAGTAAAACGATCGATCTTTCGCGCCTCTTTTTTATCGAGGAAAGTTAGCGGATCGAAGTTTTTCAACTCACAAGCAAAGCGGGTTTTGAATTTAGTAGCATCAAACAAAGTAATGGGGGCCGCGCCAGAAACGCCATTCACCAACCCATCCCAATAGTCATGCAACGTATTACCGATTGGAGTTAATGCCCCAATACCCGTAACAACTACCCGCTTTGTATGAATGATATTCATATGACCGGAAATTATTTAAGTAACAAATCCGCCTTTGCAGCGATGGCTAACTAAAGGCGGATCTTATTTTATTGCACCCGAACGGCAGTCCGGTTTACTTAGCATGCTCTTCTAAGTACGCAATAGCCTGACCAACAGTAGTGATAGTCTCGGCCTGCTCATCCGGAATAGAAATGTTGAATTCCTTTTCAAATTCCATGATCAGTTCTACGGTGTCGAGTGAATCGGCACCTAAATCATTGGTGAAAGAAGCCTCATTGGTAACTTCTGCCTCTTCTACTCCTAGCTTATCTACAATGATCTTTTTTACTCTTGTTGCGATGTCTGACATTTTTGTAAAGTTTAGTTACGGCTGCAAAAATATGGTTTTTGGTATAATACCACCAAATAGCTGTTTATTAATTAAGTCTGTGGATATTTTTGGGAGTTTGCAACCGGAAACTGGCCGGTTAGCTTCCCGCAGCTTATTTGTTGAAATTTCTGAGTTGAATCCTGAAAAAATGCATTTAATCCATGCTTTTTGATTAAGTTCTCATTAATAATATATCAAGCGAACTGTTTTCGGGAAGTATAGTGTAATTTCTTATATTGCAATAACTGTAAAACTAATAACCAATTTCCTTCATGGCGCTGAAAATTATAGATCACGGATCTAAAGAATACCGACAAATGGTACAATTGCGGATTGACGTCCTGCGTAAGCCGCTTGGGTTAAGTTTTACAGAGGATGAACTCGCAAAAGAAAAAGGTCATATACTCATTGGCGCATTTGAAGAAGAAAAAATGTTGGGTTGTTGTATGTTGATCAAACTGGAAGATGGTTCAGTTCGTTTACGACAAATGGCCGTATTAAATAATCTCCAGGGAAAAGGAATTGGAAGAGCGCTTACTCAATTTGCAGAAAATATTGCCCGCGATATTGGCTATAAAAAAATCACTATGCATGCACGTAAACCCGTAACGGGCTTTTTTGAAAAACTCGGTTACCGTGTTAGCAGTGATGAATTCCTCGAGATTACGATCCCTCATTACGAAATGGAAAAAATGTTATAACATTTTTGATTGATGAATTATGATTTGTGATTTCTTTTAACTTAACCATTCCTAAAAAATTTAAGGAGTGTTGAACTAATGGAAATCATAATTCATAAATCATAAAATCTTTTTTATTTAATAAACCTGAAACTAACCGGGTAACGATATAATTTATTCTCACTTGCTTTGATTGTTGCAATAATGACCAGTACAGTTACCGCAATCCCAACAGCCCAAATTAATAGTATACCGATGACACTGATGAACAGGACAAAGCAAACAATTAGCACTGTAATCATGAAATTCAGTGCTTCTTTAGCATGTGCTTCCACAAACTTCGATTCATCTTTCTTTATCAGGTAAATTATTAATGGCGGGATTATGCCAGCTACCAAACATAAAATATGACTAAGGATTGCCATCGTTTTCTCATCGCTGGTGGGTGTATATGAAGGTTGTTCTTCTGTTCCAAGAAAGGAGTTGGTTTGATCACTCATAAAAATTTAGTTTGAGTTAAATTACGAATTTCCGGCGTTATATCTTTGCCGACGATTATGGTGTGCAAAACTGATCGGATTGTGTCTAATTACAAATAACGTTATGAATAAAATCAGGTTTTTTTTCTTTTGTGTATGCTCTTTACCGGCCGTACAGTTTGCTTATGCCTGCGGCAATGAGTACTATCAGTCAATTCAGATTCCTGTTAAAAAGGATAGTCTTCTGTTAAGCCATTTATTAATTGCACCCGATGAATTCAGCCGCCCTTACTGGTGGAATGGGTTTGCGGATAATATTGTATTTACACGTGACAGTCTTTATTCCGCAATGGCAAACAAGGCAGGACTTTATCCCGAGAGCATTGATGCAAAGTACAAGACTATCATTCAAAAATTACTTAGTGCCGGTGAGTTTAAACTTTTGTCGGATTATGCCTGGTACGAATTACGTGTGGGTGATAAAAAACGATCCCTTTTATTATTGGAAGAGTTATACAGGCGATATCCTGATGAATATAATATTGTCGCCAACCTGGGAACAGCTTACGAAGTAAACGGCAATAATAGTAAAGCCATGGAACTATTAAAAAGGGCTGTTGAAATAAATCCACGATCCCATTATAATTCAGAATGGATTCACATAAAAATTCTAGAACAGAAAATCGCGGTTCAACCCGATTACTCAAAGATTATAAACCTTGATATAAAAGATTTCGCGGTATGGCTTAACGACCCCAAATATCAGTTTCCGCAATTGCCCGATTCCTTAAAGAAACAGCTCGCTTTTCAATTACATGAACGTATTTCCTTTATCGGACCCCCCGATCCTGTTGTTGCACAACTGGTGCTTGATTTCGCAGATATTGTAGCGAAACATGACGGGCATGCGGCCGCCCTTCCATTTTATGAATATGCTTCCGTTTATGGAAAGGAAAATATGAGCGCTATAGTAACTAAACGAAAAGAAATTATCGCTCAAACAAAGAAAGAAATTGAAAGTACTTTCCGACGGGCCGCGATTATTTGGGCTGTTCCATTATTAGCATTTGTATTGATTTTTTTTGCATGGCTCCGAAGCAGAAAGAATAATCGTGAATCGTGAGTAGTGAGTGGTGAGTAGTGAGGGTCTGTAATGTTGTTTTTTAAGTTTGAATAGACAAGTTTCATGTAAGGTGAGGGTTGTCGTTTCTTTCAGGTTGGCTTTTGCATTTCACATTTGACTTTCACCTTTTAATAGCGGAATTGATTTATCCAGTTTATCAGAGCTGGAACCGTTGAAGAGAGTGACACAACAGTGACGATT
>Ga0157380_10001097_pt1 | contig 17447 bp, 11 predicted proteins | sample S35metaG_FD_119757 | JGI IMG/M metagenome (GOLD analysis project Ga0157380, IMG submission 119757) | Switchgrass rhizosphere microbial communities from Kellogg Biological Station, Michigan, USA - S3-5 metaG | ecosystem: Host-associated > Plants > Roots > Rhizosphere > Soil | place: USA... | reverse complement strand
GCAAATGCTCTGCCGCGGTCATTCCCGGTGGCGGCATGGTGTAGTTGCTGGCCGTCCGCAGCACCATGAAGCGCTCCTTGTTCACTTTGCCCGTGGGATGCAGGTAAGCCATCGCCTGGAAGCTGCCCGTGTCCTCCATGGCCGAGGTCACGAAGTTACCCTTGCCTTCGGTCCAATAGCTCACCCACTTGTCGGCCCACTCGTTCAGCAGCTTGCCGTGCCAGAACGTCATGCCGGCGAGGTTGTCGCCTTTGAGGACGAACGGCGGCTTCTGCGCATTCGGATAGCCGGTGAACATCGCACGCGTCTTCTGTAATGCCGGTGAGTCATCCAGCTTCACGTTGCGCGTGAGTTGATAGGCCCATTCGGTCAGCCCGGCATTCAAGTGAAACATTTCGCCGGTGGGCTCGGGCTTCTTTGGATCGTAGGGCTTGCGTGTGCCGCGGGCGAAATAGCCGGTGGGCCAGTCCGCAGGAATTTCGCGGGCATCGATCTCGTGGGCGAGGTCGCCATCGACCAGGTACTCGGCCCATGCAGCCGAGCCGATCGACGCATCCGCGGGGTCGACACCGGCGATGCCGGCGACCAGCCAATACGCCTTGGATAAATCGAAGCGCGGATCGAGGCCCAACGCCATCACCGCGGTGGCGGAGTTCGCCGTTCCCATGCCGGTGACCATGCCCAGCACGCCGGTCTTCTCATTGAGGAACAGGTCGTGGTGATGAGCGAACGGAATGCGCTTGCCGAGCCGCTGACGTTCATGCCAGAGCTGGAACTCGGCGGCCTGGTCGCCGCTGTCGTTGCCGATCTCGAACATGGTCACGACGACGACTTTGATTTCGATGGGCGCTGCCGCGGCGAATGTAGACGCCGTCAGGCAGCAGGCAGCAAGTAGCACGGCTCGGAAATTCATCGGCGAATCCTTCTGAGAAATGAAAGGGCCTGGGGCTACGGCAGGAACGGAGGATAACCTCTTTTCCTGCGCGCGCCCCCAAGACCGTAACGCCTCTCCTCAGAACTTATACGCCGCCGACACCAGGTAGTTACGCGGCAGCTCCGGCAGCACCACCGACGAGCCGAACAGGTCCGGGAAGTTCGAACGGAAGTACCGCTCGTCGGTCAGGTTCTTGCCTTGCAGTCCGACCTTCCAGCTCTTGGTCTCGTAATAGAGGCTCGCGTTCAGCAGCGTGTACGAGGGCAGCTTGACTGTCTTCGAGAAGCCGGACCACACCGAGTCGACATCGGTGATGCCGACGCTGCCGGTCAGGCCGTCGAACATGCCGTCGAAGCTGAAGAGCGCATACACGCTGAGGACATTCTCCGGGATACCGGCTTTGCGGCCGGCTTCACGGCTCGTGACCGGCGTACCGGCGAAGCCGCCGATATTGGTGACGCCGCCGTACATCAGTGCAGGATTGACGCCGAGAATATCCGCCGCGCCGGCGAAGCCGAATTGCAGGCCGGATTCGATGGCGCCGATGTTGTAGACCTTCAGTTGCGTATAGGCGCCGGTGAACGTCACGTTCTTGGTCACCACCCAGCGCGCCTCGAACTCGACGCCGCGAGCCTGGGTCGTGTTGTTGGTGACAGTATCCTGCGCATTGAAATCCACGCGCTCCTGCTCGAAGTAGTCGAGTGCAAGATACAGTTTGTTGTCGAGCAGGCTGGCCTTGATACCGTACTCGTTGAGCTTGGAATCGCCGACGGCACCGCCGGACGCGAGGTTCGACTCGGGGATCTGGCCGCCTTGTCCCAGGATCAGCGTGGACTGGCGTGCGACGGTTGCATAAGGCCGCAATCCGAGGGGCAATTCGTAGGAGAGGCTGGCCGACCACGAGAACGTGCTGTCGGTGTCATCCGCCTTGTCGCCGAACGCTATCGAGCGCGACTCCATGTCCAGATAGTCGTAACGGCCCGCCGCCAGCAGGTTCAGCTTGTCGAAGAAGGTAATGTCGGCGAGGAAGGCAGCGCCGTAGTCGGTGAACTTGCCCTTGTCGTGACTCGAATACGGATCCTGGCCGCGCGTCGCGAGCGTACGCCGGTCGATCGGCGAGCCGGGCAGCGTGATGTCGCGGCGATCGAAATACTCGAAGAAGAAATCGTCACCGTGCTCGAAGTCCTGGTGCCGGATCGACGGGCTCAACTGGAAATTCGCCCGGACCGGACCGACCGGTTCCATGCGGTAGGCGAAGATCAGCTGATCCTCGGCCGCCCAGGTATTGGCGAACTGCGAGAAGCCGTAGGCATTCTCGTTGTTGTTGTCGAGCGATTCGTAGAACACCTTGTTGGTGATCTTGAAGGCGTCGGTGATATCGAAGATCGAATCGAAGTAGAGCGTGATGACTTCATCTTCGAGCGTATCGTCTTGCTGGGTCAGCACGGTGCTGCCGCTGATGTGCGTGGTTCCCGGGTTCACCAGTGCCATGTTCGGATGCTTCGCGAGTTCTGCCTGGATCGCGGCGGCCGTGGGAGGGTAGCCGAAGATGGCGAGGAGATTCCCCGCGCCCGCTTCGCCGTTCGAGAGCAACCCGTCGCCGTTCGTGTCGAGCGACCGCGGGCTGCCGGTGATGTAAGTGCCGTGGTCGATCAGGTCCTGGGTCAGGCGATTCCAGCCGGCGACCTGGTTGCCTTGGAAATCCTGGTACATGCCGCCGAACTCGAATCGCACCGTATCGGAGAGATTCATGTCGAACGACGCCTGGTAGATGCTCTGTTCGGTCCCGCTGTTGTCGTAGTAGCTGTCCGAATTCTCGAACTCGCCATAGAGGTAGTAGCCGATCGTCTGGCCGCCGAGGGTGGCGGGACCGCCGACTTCGGCATGCATGACTTTCTTGTTCCAGCTGCCGCTGGTCAGTCCCAGCTCTCCTTGCGGTTTGTCCAGGTATTGACCGGTGTTCGCACGCGCGGACTTGGGAATAAAATTCAGATAGCCGCCGATCTTGGAAGGACCGTAGATGGGCGAGGCCGGGCCGCGGACCACATCGATGCGATCGCTCGCACCGATGGCCGTGGGATAGTTGCCCGGGTTGTCGATGCGCTTCATGCCACGAAAGTAGTTTTCACCTGGCGTGCCGCGCACGTCGAGAGAGCCGGCTACGCCGAAGAAGGATTGGGTGAACGATCCCGGCGTCAAGGCGACCAGGTCGTCGATCTCCGTGATCATCACCTTGCTCAGCATTTCATTGCTGATGGTCGTGACCGAACGCGGCGTTTCCACAGCGGTTTTACCGAAGCCGAACACCGATTCGAGCGCTTCGGTCGGCATGACGTTGACGCGGTCGCCTTCGACGACCACGGTATCTAGAACCGCGGCATCGGCATCGGCGTTAGCGGATTGAGCGGCGAGAACACTTAGACCGGACGATGCGAGACACAGTGCGTGAATGGAACGAGCGAGCAAGGAACCTTTCATTTGACTTCTTCCCCAGGGGCGATAGCGGTACGGCCAGTACCAATCGCCTGTGATAAGCAGGATTGAGGCCAAATGTTGTCTGGTTGGTCAAAAAATTTTCTTGGCGGCAAAAACCTCTCAAGAATCAGTTAATTGAAAATTAATCTGCGTAGCCTGGGCGCGACGTGCTGCCCAGTGCTGAGAGTCGACGAACGCTGCAGTGCGCACCAGCACGGAGCGTCACTGCATACAAACCTGGTAGTGCTTGCACAGGAATGAATAGCTCACCGGCGTGGTCGCAGACAATCCATTCATTCCCTTGCCCTGGAACGTCTGCTTGAACGCCTGCAAGCGCTTCTCGTAGTTCGCCAGCAGCCGCTGCTTGGTCGATGCATCGAGGAATGAATATTTGAGCGAATTGCGGGCGAGCTGCGTCATCTCCTCCCACGACAGGTTGAACTCGCGTACCGCGACGAAGTATTCGTCGCTCATGTTCGAATCCCACATGCCGCGATCGTCCGTCGACAGTGCCACCGGAATGTCGGTGCGCAGGTATTCCGGGAACGGATGCTGTGAATAATCGCTGACGTATTCGAGCAGCAGGTTGCTGATCAGGTTGATCTCCACCATGTATGGACCGTTACGCATCATGCGCATCATGTCCGGATCGGTGATCAGGTTGACGCCGTGGCCGATGCGCTTCGCGCCCAGCAGCAGCGTGTCGCGGATGTGATAGTTGGGTTCGTCCACCTCGCCGGCATGAATCGACAGGTTGATGTCCGGATACTTGTGCCGCAATTCGCGCAGCGTGGGCAGGAAACGCAGCGGATAGCCCTTGTCGTTATCCTCTCGGCCCACCATGTTCACGCCGACGTACAGGTCGCGATACTTATCGTTGATCGCGTACAGCTGCTTGAGGCGCTCTTCGGCGCCGGGGACGAAACGCAGCAGCGCATTCTGGAAGCGCACTTCGACGCCCGTGGCTTTCGCATCCTTGGCGGCGAGGCGCTCGCGGAAAATCGCGATCGTTTCGTCCGTGGACAGCGGCGTTCCGTCGGGACGCGCATAGCCGTCGACGCCATTCTGCGTTTCCAGGTAGACCACGCCTTCCTTGCCGAACGCCTCCATGTTCCGGTACAGGACCTCGGCAACCAGGTACGGATTGGTGATCAAAGCCTGGATGCGATCCCAATGCGCATCGAAGAATTCGTTGCGCCCTTCGAATTTCGCGTCGAGCCGCATGCTGTTCAGCCATGCTGACTTCTCGTGCGCATCGAGGGCTTCCAGCGGCTTGTATTCCTTCTTCTCGCAGTCGCCCAGCCTGGCATAAGTCGTGGCCGTGATATTCCGAAACAGCAGCAGGTACTTGTCGCCGCCGAATTCATCCGTGCCGTAGTCGCGGCAGTTCTGGATGCTGGTCTTGGCGTAGTAGCTGTAGCCCTTCGACTTTTGCGCGATCGCCGCGTCCCACATCCACTCCGAGAGAATCGCGCCCGCCAGGTGATTGTGCAGGTCGCCTCCCTTCGGCAACGCATACAGGAACGTGTACATCTGCTGCGGCGTCGCCGTCGCCTTGAAGTCCTCGAACCATTTCTCCGCCGCCTGGATGGTGGTGGCTGCGAGGCAGCTCATAGCAAGACCGACGAAGAAGAGCACGCGGCGAGATAGCATGGATGGAAAATCCCTGGATGACGATGGCGCTGCGATGGTAGCAAAACCGGCCGGCTCCAACTTCACGGCCGGTTGGTATGGATGGGGCGTGCAGATGTATCGCACGGAGAACACGGCGCAGAAATGAATAGGGTCGGATTCGGATCGGATGCTTCAACTTCCGGCCCTATCTTTTTCGGCCCCGCGTTTTCCGCGAGAACTTATCTTGTGAAACTATCCACCCAATCTAGCGTTGCGTGGAGAACCCGCGCCATTCTGGCTCACCTTCACGCCGCATCCCTGCAGGATGATCTTCGTCAGCGTCTCCGTTGCGATCTGGAAATCGCCGTCGTCGAGCGCCTTGCGGCCCAGCGCCGCGGTGATCTGGCAGCCGAAGTCCGCGTAGTGCTGGGTCGAGCTCCACAGGAGGAAGATCAGGTGAGCCGGATCGACGGGATCGATTTTTCCCTGTTCGGCCCAGCGGCGGAAGACTTCGGTGCGGCTGCGGAACCAGGTGCGATAGTCGTCGCTGAAGTATTCGACCAGGTTGGGCGCACCGTTCAGGATCTCGATGGCGAAGATGCGCGAGGCCAGCGGGAAGTCGCGGGAGAAACGCATCTTGGTGGCAATGTAGGCAGGCAGCACCTTGGCGGGATCGTCGTCGGCGGACAGTTCGTTGAGCGTGCCGTCCCACAGCTCGATGATGCCGCTCAAGACCGCGGCATAGAGATCCAGCTTGCTGTTGAAATAGTAATGGATGTTGGCTTTGGGCAAGCCGGCGCGCTGCGCGATGCTGTTCATCGTCGCGCCCTTGTAACCGTGACGCGCAAACTCTTCTTCGGCAGCGGACAGGATCAGCTGTTCGTTCTTCTGCCGAATGCGGCCGACGGCTTTGCGTCCGCGGTGTGCATCGATCCGGAGCAACATATGGTTAGGAGATCCGTCCTTACTGGCGACGTCGCCCGACGCCGCGCCTCAACAATTCAACTCGCTCACTCACTGACCCCTTCAGCAGCGACGTCGCCATCATTTAGGAATGGCACTCGCGACGCCGTCGACATACCAGCTGAACGCCATCAGTTCTTCGGTCGTCATCGACTTGCCGGCAGGGACCTTGACCGAGCCGGTGTTGTCTTTGAGCGGACCCGCGAACGGCACCAGCGTGCCCGCGGCGATTGCCTGCTTCTTGTCCTCGAACAGCTTCGCGACGTCGGCCGGCACCGCGGGGTTCAATTGCGTCAATACCACGGCGCCTTCCTTGATTCCCCACAGGGTCTTGCGATTGCCGACCGGTTTACCCGCGAGCATCTCTTTCGCGACCTGGATATAGTACAGCGACCAGTTCTCGGTGTTTGCCGTGAGCTGGGCCTTGGGACCGTACTTCGACATGTCCGAGTCCCAGCCGAACGCGTACTTGCCTTTTTCCTGCGCCACCTGCACGGCCGCAGGCGAATCGGTGTTCTGGCTCAACACATCAGCGCCCTGCGCAATCAATGTTTCCGCGGCCGCCCGTTCCTTGCCCGGGTCGTACCAGGTGTCGACCCAGATTACCTTGGTCTGCACTTTGGGATTCACGCTGCGGGCGCCGACGGTGAACGCATTGATGTTGCGGATCACTTCGGGAATGGGATGCGAACCGATGAAGCCGACCGTATTGGTCTTGGTCATCTTCCCGGCGAGCACGCCGAGCAGGTAACTGCCTTCGTAGAAACGCACTTCGTAAGCCGACATGTTCGGTGCGGTCTTGTATCCCGTCGCATGTTCGAAATGCACTTTGGGAAACTGCTTGGCCACTTTCAACGTGGCTTCCATGAAGCCGAACGAGGTCGTGAAGATCAGGTTGTTGCCGCTGGCGGCCAGCTTGCGGATGACACGCTCGGCGTCCGCGCCTTCGGCGACGCTTTCGACATAAGTCGTCTTGATCTTCGGTCCGAATTCTTTTTCCAGCGCCAGCCGGCCGAGATTGTGCTGATAACTCCAGCCGCCATCGCCCACCGGGCCGACATAGACGAAAGCTGCCCTCAACGGTTCGGCCGGAGCATCGGCAGCGCCGGCGGCAGCCAGTCCCAGCAGCACGGAGCACAAGGTGGATTTCAGGTGGAACTTCATCGCGGCTCTATCTTGGACATGGTCGGGTGGACACCGGTCTGGACATAGGCAGTCACTCCGCGTTCAAGCCTACGACAGATTCAGCCCGGGTGTGGCACGCTGATGGTGCCGTGGATGAAAAATAGTTGCTCCTGACGCACTGTAGAATGGCGGACCTGCTTCGGTCGCACCAAATGCTCACAAAGGTTAGTGTCTGCGCACCAGGATATCCCATGTATGGTTGAGGCGCGTATGTCCAAGAAGGCTCCCCTCATCGTCGACACCGATCCGGGCATAGACGACGCCATGGCATTGCTGTATCTGCGCGCGTGTCCATCTGTAGCCATCGCTGCGGTCACTACCGTGTTCGGCAATGCCTGCGTTGCCGTCACGACCCGCAACGCGTGCTATCTCGCGTCCCGGTTCAGCATCGATGCTCCGATTTTTGCTGGCGCTTGCGCGCCGATCCAAGGCGGGCGCACGGACTTTCCAACACATGTCCATGGGGAGAACGGTCTCGGCGGGGCGGTCATTCCGCAAACGCTGGCGCGCGTACCCGCTGCTGGCGCAGCACACGAACGCATCGTCGAATTGATTCGCGGCGCTCCCCACGAGGTCACCGTGCTGACCCTCGGGCCAATGACGAACCTGGCGCTGGCGTTGCGTCACGATCCGGGTATCGCCCGGCTGGTTCGCCGGGTCGTCGTGATGGGCGGAGCCTTCGGCTGGGGCGAACGCCGTGGGAATGTGTCGCCCGTCGCCGAGGCGAACGTTCACAGCGATCCGCATGCGGCCGATGAAGTCTTTGCAGCGTCGTGGCCGGTCACCGTGGTCGGACTGGACGTCACTATGCGCTGCGTGCTCAGCATGGAAGCCGCTCGTGCGCTCGCAGAGAATGGCGGCGAAGCGGGGCGGTTTCTCTGGGATATTTCGCGCGACTACGAGGCGATGTATTTCAAATACGATGGCATCCGCGGCTGTTGCCTCTACGACGTCGCTGCTGCCATCTGTGTCGTCGAGCCGCAGCTGTTCACGACGGTCAGCGGGCCGATTCGTGTCGTCACCGAAGGCATTGCCATCGGGCAAACGATCCAGCGGCCCCCCGGATTGCAGTTTCCGCCGGGTGCATGGGACGGAGCGCCACCGCATGAAGCATGCAGGGAGGTGGATTCGCAAACGCTGCTCGACCTGTATTCGCGAACGATGATCGGCAGTTCCGTGTGACACGACGCGAAGCATTTCTCGTGGGGCTTGCGGCCCCGCGCGAAGCTGCTGCAATCGCGATCAGCTCAATGAATCGATTGCCGCGTGATATTTTGCAATGCTGGCGCTGTCGAGGAATGAACCGCTGAAACTGTTCTTCGCCAGGGTCACGAGGTGTCGGCGTTCGAGCTGCAAGTTGTCGCAAGCCGCGACCAGGTTGTCGTGAACATAGCCGCCGAAATACGCCGGGTCGTCCGAGTTCACCGTGGCGCGCAGGCCGAGTTCGAGCATTCTCTTCAGCGGATGCTGGCGCAGGTCTTTGACCCCGCCGAGCTTGAAGTTCGACAGCGGACACACCGTCAGCGTCATCTGCGATTCACGCAGCCGGTCCACCAGGGCGGGATCTTCGAGCGAGCGATTGCCGTGATCGAGCCGGTCGATATGCAGCACGTCCAGCGCTTCCCGAACGTACTCCGGCGGGCCTTCCTCTCCGGCATGGGCGACCAGGCGCAGCCCGCGTTCGCGTGCGGCCGCAAACACGTTACGAAATTTGGCGGGAGGATGGCCGAGTTCCGACGAGTCCAGTCCGACGCCCGCCAGGTGTTCCAGATACGGTTCGGCCCGAGCGAGCGTGTCGAGCGCATCCGCTTCCGGCAGGTCGCGCAGGAAGCACATGATCAATCGCGAAGTCACGCCAAGCGATGTTTCGGCTTCCCGCAGACCGGCGGTAATGCCGCGAATGACTGTGCCGAATTCGACGCCGCGGCGCGTGTGTCCTTGCGGATCGAAGAAAATTTCAGCATGGCGGACACCGTCATGCCGTGCGCGTTTCATGTACGCCAAGGTCAGTTCGTGGAAGTCCCGTGCGGTTTGCAGGACCGCCATTCCCTGGTAGTAAATAGCGAGAAAGTCGTCCAGCCGCTCGAATTCATAAGCCGCCCGCACCGCCTCGACACCGTCGAAAGGCAGGGTCACCCGATTGCGTGCGGCAAACGCGAACAACATTTCGGGCTCCAGCGAGCCTTCGATGTGGAGATGCAGCTCGGCCTTCGGAAGCGTCCGCAGCCAGTCGTGGTCGATAGTCATGGACACGATTTTTGCATGGATACCCACGGTAAGGTAACCAGACTTGGCCGTTTGGTCAGAATTACTGGCGCGACGCCGGGCTTCGTTGCACCATTATCTAAGAAGGGCGCGTCGCAGCGCACCAGGATGACTCGCCAGTTCAACAGCGCGAGCGCGCACAACGTATAAGGGTTCGATGGGCAAACTGACTACGCATGTATTGGATGTGAGCAATGGCATCCCTGCTGCCGGCGTGCGGATCGAGCTGCATTCGTACGCGTCCGGTCGGCCCGAACGCGTGATCGAGGTGGCGACCGGTTCCGATGGGCGCTGTGCCGCGCCGTTGCTGGAAGCTGCCGCCTTCCAGAAGGGACGCTACTCGCTGACCTTTCATGTCGCCGACTATTTTCGATCGCGAGGGACGCTGCTGCCCGATCCCGCGTTCATCGAAGAGGCAGTCATCAAGTTCGGCATCGCCACGCCCGAGCAGCACTATCACGTCCCGTTGCTGATCTCGCCCTGGAGCTATTCGGTGTATCGCGGTGGCTGAGGCGAACGACACCATCCGCTTCGTGCTCGACGGCCGCGTCGTCGAGGTGAAGGACGTTCCGGCCACCACGACGGTTCTCGAGTATCTGCGCGAAAAACTGGGCCGCACCGGAACGAAGGAAGGATGTGCCGAGGGCGATTGCGGCGCCTGTACCGTCGTGCTCGGAGAACTCGACGCCGACGATCGCATCGGTTATCGCGCCGTCAATTCCTGTATTCGTCTCCTGCCCACCATCGATGGCTGCGAGTTGATCACGGTCGAAGACCTGCAGGCCCCCCATGAGAATGGCAAGCTGCATCCGGTGCAGCAGGCCATGGTGGATGAACATGCGTCGCAGTGCGGCTTCTGTACGCCGGGCTTCGTGATGTCTTTATTCTCGCTGTATCTGAATAGCCAAGTGTTGAACGGGGAGGGGCCGGATCGCGCGGCGGTGGTCGACGCGTTGGCAGGGAACCTGTGCCGCTGCACCGGGTATCGACCCATCATCGCGGCGGGCTGCCGCATGTCGTCTTATCCACCGCCGGAGCGATGGAGCCGCGCTGAAGCACAGGATGCGTCCCATGCCGCAAGACTGCGGGCCTTGCGTCGTAGCGAGGCACTGACCACGCCGGATTTCATCGCACCGCGCACAGTCGATGAATTCGCCGCTGTACGGGAGGCGCATCCCGATGCGTTGATCCTTGCGGGCGGGACCGACGTCGGGTTGTGGGTGACCAAGCAATTGCGCCAGTTACCGACGTTGATTTACATCGGCGCGGTCCGCGAACTACGCAGTATTCGTGGTACTGCCGACGGTATGGAGATCGGCGCTGCAGTCACTTTAACCGACGCTTGGAAAGCGATCGTTGCGGCGTACCCGCAGCTCGCGGATCTTGCTCAGCGCTTCGCGTCGCCGCCAGTGTGCAACTCGGGAACCCTGTGCGGAAACGTTGCGAACGGATCTCCGGTCGGCGACTCCATGCCCGCTTTGATCGCGCTCGGCGCAGAGGTCGAGTTGCGATGCGGAGATCGCCGGCGTTCCCTGCCGCTGGAGAATTTCTACCTGGGCTACCAGAAGAAAGACCTGCGGCCCGCCGAGTTCGTCGCGAGCGTGCGGATTCCATTGCTGCGCACGGGTCAATTCGTCGCCAGCTATAAAATGTCCAAGCGGTTCGATCAGGATATCGCAGCCGTGTGCGCTGCTTTCTCCTTCGATCTCGACGGCGATATCGTTCGCGGAGCTCGCATTGCATTCGGCGGCATGGCGGCGATACCAGCTCGCGCGCCGCAGACCGAAGCGGCATTGATCGGCCAGCGCTGGACCCTGCAGGCCGTGGAGCGTGCGGCTCGAGCGTTGAGCAAGGATTTCCAGCCGCTCACCGACATGCGTGCGAGCCGCGAATTTCGGTTGCAGGCGGCCCAGAACACGCTCCTGCGCTGCTTCTACGAACGCAACGGCGAATTGCCGGACCTGCAGCGGATCGCATCGCTCGCATGAGTACGAAGCACCAAGCAGAGTCTTACGTCGCTCCGGCGGGGCAGGCAGTGCGGCATGAAAGCGCTCACCTGCACGTGAGCGGCCGGGCGTTGTACTGCGACGATATCGCTCTACCGGAGAACACTCTGCACGCAGCGTTCGGCGTCGCATCCATTCCGCACGGCAAGATTCGAAGCATGAACCTGGATGCAGTCCGTGCGGAGCCGGGAGTCGTGGCGGTTGCCGTCGCCACCGACATACCGGGCGAGAACAACTACGGCAGCGTGCTTCATGACGATCCCATCTTCGCCGATCGACTGGTGCAGTACGCAGGCCAGCCATTATTTGCGGTCGCCGCGACCTCGTATGTGGCAGCTCGTCGTGCTGCTGCGAAGGCTCGCGTGGAATACGACCCGTTGCCGCCGCTATTGGATATTCGCGCGGCACTTGCTGCAGAGAGCTATGTGCTCGCCAGCCAGCACATCGTTCGTGGCGAACCGCATGAGCGACTAGCCGCTGCGCCGCGTCGCCTCAGCGGTACCGTAGTCATCGGCGGGCAGGATCACTTCTATCTCGAAGGCCAGATCGCGATTGCCGTGCCCCAGGAGGACGGCGGCATGCTGGTCGACAGCTCGACGCAGCATCCCACCGAGGTGCAGCAGATCGTCGCGCATGCGCTCGGCAAGCGGGCTCACGATGTGATCGTGAAATGTCGACGCATGGGTGGCGGCTTCGGTGGCAAGGAAAGCCAGCCTGCGTTGATCGCCGCCGCGGCAGCGGTGCTTGCGCATCGGACTCGGCGTCCGGTGAAACTGCGCCTGGATCGGGACGCAGACATGCTCATCACCGGCAAGCGCCACGATTTCCTGGCCGACTACGAGGTCGGGTTCGATGGCGACGGGCGCATCGTCGCACTGAAGCTCATGCTCGCATCGCGTTGCGGCTACTCGGCGGATCTTTCCGGTCCAGTCAACGATCGCGCGCTGTGCCACATCGACAATGCCTATTTCATCGAGCACGTCGATTGCGTCTCGCATCGCTGCAAGACCCACACGGTGTCCAACACGGCGTTTCGCGGCTTCGGCGGTCCCCAGGGCATGATGGTGATCGAGCATATCGTCGACGACATCGCCCGCTCGCTGCGGCTCGATCCGCTGGCGGTGCGCCGCCGGAATTTTTACGGAACCACCGATCGCAACATCACCCCGTACGGCCAGGTCATCGAAGACAACGTCATCCCGGTGATCGTCGACAAGCTGGAGGATTCGTCGGCTTACGTCCAGCGTCGACACGAGATCTCGCGTTGGAATGCGGCGAATACGCTGGTCAAGCGCGGACTGGCACTGACTCCCGTCAAGTTCGGCATCTCGTTCAACGCCACGCTGTACAACCAGGCCGGAGCGCTGGTGAATGTCTACACCGACGGCACCATCCTGCTGAACCATGGCGGTACGGAAATGGGACAGGGCCTCTATACCAAGGTCGCACAGGTGGTCGCGACAGAGTTTGGATTGCCCATGTCAGCGGTGCGAGTGACTGCGACGGACACTGGAAAGATTCCCAACACATCGGCGACAGCGGCTTCGTCCGGCTCCGATCTGAACGGCAAAGCGGCGCAGGCGGCGGCTCGCCAGATTCGTGAGCGACTCGTCGACTGGGCCGTGGGTACTGACGGCGTCAGCCGCGATGACGTTCGCTTCGAGAACGGCGCCGTGCACGTCGGTAAGCGGCAATTGCCGTTCGGCGAATTCGTGCGCCAGGCCTATGCGGCGCGAATCGCCTTGTCAGCCACCGGCTTCTATCGAACGCCCAAGATTCATTGGGACCGCGTCGCCTTCATCGGCCGCCCGTTCTTCTACTTCGCTTATGGCGCGGCGGTCGCGGAAGTGGCGATCGATACGCTGACCGGCGAAACCAAGCTGCTGCGGGTCGATATCCTTCACGATGCCGGCACTTCGCTGAATCCCGCCATCGACATGGGCCAGGTCGAAGGCGGCTTTCTCCAGGGCGTGGGCTGGCTCACGTCCGAAGAATTGTGGTGGAACGAACAAGGCGAGCTGAAGACGCATGCGCCGTCTACTTACAAGATTCCGACGGCACGCGACTGGCCGGTGAATGCATCGATCGAGCTGCTCGATCTGCCGAATCGCGAAGACACGATTTTCAGGTCGAAGGCGGTGGGCGAACCGCCGTTGATGCTGGCGATGTCCGTGTTCCATGCGATTCGCGATGCCGTGGCCGCTTGCGGCCCTGCGGGACATCTGCCCGACCTGCCGGCGCCAGCGACGCCGGAGGCAGTGCTCCGGGCCCTTACGAAAGCACGGGCGGAGGCGGCTGCATGAGTGAGCTCGACGCCGGATTCGACCTCGCGACCGCCGGTCACGATGCGTGGCTGCAGCCGTTGAAGGAGTGGCCCCAAGCGATCAAGCGCTGGTTGCAATCGGAAACTTCGGTGGCCCGTATTGTCGTTGCTTGCGTGCGTGGCTCTGCGCCTCGTGAAGCAGGTACGTGCATGCTCGTCAGCGGCAGCCGGATCCTAGGCACGATAGGCGGCGGCCATCTCGAATGGGTGGCTATCGATACGGCCCGTCAGATGCTTGGTCGACCCGAAGAGGCGCCGGTGCGGGTGCAGAGATTGGTGCTTGGAGCGGACCTGGCACAATGCTGCGGCGGCGTAGTCGACCTGTGGATCGAGCGTTATACGCGCAGCGATGTGGAGTTTTTGGACCGCGTCGTCGACGCGAAACGCAGCGGTGGCGAGCAGCTGGTCAGCAAGTTGACCGGCCAAGGCATCGAACGCCAACTGATGCCGAAGGGATCGACGGATGACATCCGCTTCGCCTGGCCTGCTTCCACCGATGCGACGCTCACCGAGTCTCTTGACGAACCGCTGCCTTCCGTCTGGCTCTACGGCGCCGGCCATGTCGGTCAAGCTCTGTCACGCGTCTTGGCAACGCTTCCGTTACGTACTGCCTGGATCGATTCCCGCGGCGATCTTCTTCCTGACGACCCCAATGGCTCTCTCGATATAAGAACTGCAGCCCGACCCGAACTCACCCTGCCCGACGCTCCGCCGCAGACGCATTTCATCGTGATGACTCACGATCACACGCTCGATTACACCTTGTGCCGGCTCGTCCTCGAACGCGGGGACTTCGCATCTCTGGGCGTGATCGGCTCCAAGAGCAAGGCGGCACGGTTTCGTTCACGGCTGGCGCGAGATGGCCTGACACCCGAGCGAATCGCGCAGCTGCGCTGTCCGATCGGCATCGACGGATTGAAAAGCAAGTTGCCTGCCGTCATCGCGGTGGCCGTGGCTGCACAACTGATGCAAGCCATCGAGGCACGCGCAGCGACTGTTCCAACTTCCTCTGCCGGCGCCGATTGCGATGCGACCGGCGCCGCATGCAGGACATGCGGTTTGCTTCATCGGGCTTCGTGATGCAGACACCGACGACGGCGCCGCCCAGGTTGCACTTACAGGGCATCACCAAGCGGTATCCCGCCGTGCTCGCCAACGATCGCATCGACCTGAAAGTCGACGCGGGCGAAATTCATGCATTGCTGGGCGAGAACGGCGCCGGCAAGAGCACGCTGATGAAAATCGTCTATGGCGCGGTCCGCCCCGATGCCGGCTCGATCGAATGGGAAGGCGCGCCGGTCAATATAGACAGTCCCGCCATGGCGCGCCGGCTGGGCATCGGCATGGTGTTCCAGCATTTCTCGCTGTTCGAAACCCTCACCGTGGCGGAGAACATCGCGCTGTCGATCGAGCCGCGAGTCAAGCCGGCCGTGCTGGCGCCGCGGATTCGACAGATCTCCGAGAGCTACGGACTGCCGGTCGATCCGCATCGGCTGGTGCACAGCATGTCCGTCGGTGAGCGCCAGCGGGTGGAGATCGTTCGCTGCCTGCTGCAATCGCCGCGATTGCTGATCATGGACGAACCGACCTCGGTGCTCACGCCGCAGGCGGTGGCGATGCTGTTCGAAACCCTGCGGCGCCTCGCGGCGGAGAAAGTGAGCATTCTCTATATCAGTCACAAACTGGACGAAGTCCGCGCGCTGTGCGATTCGGCGACTGTGCTGCGAGGCGGACGAGTCAGTGGCTCCGCTAGCCCTCGCGATGAGACGAATGAAAGTCTCGCCCGAATGATGGTCGGCACGGATCTGCAGGAGTGTCGCTTGATGCCACGCGCTGCCGGCGAAGTCAGGCTGGAATTGAAATCGCTCACGCAGGCATCGCTCGATCCCTTCGGCACCAGCCTGCATCAAGTCGAGCTGGCCGTGCGTTCAGGCGAAATCGTCGGCATCGCGGGCGTCTCCGGCAACGGCCAGAAAGAACTGCTCGCCGCGATATCCGGTGAAACACGTTGTGCCCAGGCCGATGCTATTCGAATCGGCGACCGCAGTGCCGGAGCGTTGGATCCGGCGCAACGGCGCAAGTTGGGCTTGAGCTTCGTTCCCGAGGAACGATTGGGCCGCGGGGCGGTGCCCGACCTGAGCCTCTCGGACAATGCATTGCTCACTGCCTACGGCGCCGGCATGGTCAGGAACGGATTCGTTCGCGGCGCCGCTTGCCGGGAATTCGCGCGTGAAACGATTCGTCAGTTCGATGTCCGTTGCGGCAGCGAGCAGTCGGTGGCAAAGAGTCTCTCGGGCGGCAATCTGCAGAAGTTCATCGTCGGCCGTGAAATCAGGCTGGCGCCGCGCGTGATGGTCGTCGCTCAGCCCACCTGGGGCGTCGATATCGGCGCATCGCAATTGATTCGCCAGGCGCTGATCGACCTGCGCGACCAGGGCGTTGCCGTACTGGTGATCTCCGAAGAACTCGATGAACTCTATGCGATCTGCGATCGACTGGCGGTCCTCGCCGGCGGACGGTTGTCACAGGCGCGACCGACGGCGGAATTGCCGGTGGAGCAGGTGGGTGTGCTGATGACGGGAGCCACTCATGCGGCTGCTTGAACGGGTGTGGCCATTTCAACTCGAGCGGCGGCCCGCGCCTTCGCGAGTGATGCAATTCGCATCGCCGTTGATCGCCGCCATTGCCATGCTGGTCACTGGATTCATTCTGTTCAGCGCGCTGGGCAAGAATCCGGTGGCGGCCTTCACTGTGTTCTTCATCGAGCCGGTGTCGAATGCTTACGGCCTGGGCGAACTGTTGCTCAAGTCGACGCCGCTCATGCTGTGCGCCATCGGCTTGACGCTCGGCTTTCGCGCCAATGTCTGGAACATCGGCGCAGAAGGGCAACTCACCGTCGGCGCGATTGCTGGTGGCGGCGTGGCGTTGTTTGCGCCTGGCCTGGGCGTATTCACACTGCCGGCGATGTTGCTCGCGGGCATTCTTGGCGGGATGTTGTGGGCCGCCATCGCTGCATGGTTGCGAACGCAATTCCACACCAGCGAAATTCTCGTGACCCTGATGCTCGTCTATATCGCCAAGCTCGGGCTGTCCTACCTGGTGCACGGACCGTGGCGCGATCCCGCGGGTTTCAATTTTCCGCAGTCGAAGTCCTTCGAAGACAGCCAGATCCTGCCGTTGCTGTTCGAAGGTTCGCGTGTCAGCATTGCATTCCTCATCGCCATCGTATTGGCGGTGGCCGCGGCCATTTTCGTCAGCCGCAGCTTCGCAGGTTTTCGCATGCGGGTGGCCGGACTTGCCCCGGCAGCCGCTGCATATGCCGGCTACAGCGATAAATGGAACATCTGGCTCGCACTGCTCATCAGCGGTGGCTGTGCCGGCCTCGCTGGCATCAGCGAAGTCGCCGGCCCCATCGGCATGCTATCGGCGGATATTTCGCCGGGTTATGGCTTCGCCGCCATCATCGTGGCCTTTGTCGGCCGGTTGCATCCACTGGGCGTGATCCTGTCGTCGCTACTGATGTCGCTGCTGTACCTGGGGGGTGAATCGGCCCAGATCGAACTGCAGCTGCCATCCTCCGTGACCGGCCTGTTCCAAGGCGGCAAGATCAACCCGGGTTCGAATCCAAGTTTCATCGACACGATCTTTGCGAGCCGCACCGTAGTCGGCGCTGCCCGGATCG
>Ga0157380_10001096_pt1 | contig 17449 bp, 13 predicted proteins | sample S35metaG_FD_119757 | JGI IMG/M metagenome (GOLD analysis project Ga0157380, IMG submission 119757) | Switchgrass rhizosphere microbial communities from Kellogg Biological Station, Michigan, USA - S3-5 metaG | ecosystem: Host-associated > Plants > Roots > Rhizosphere > Soil | place: USA... | reverse complement strand
GTTGGTTAGTTTGGGAGGTGATGTTGGAGGTAAGATGTGAGATGTAAGATGTGAGATGTAAAAAGTAAGTAGTAAGTAGTAAAAATGTGATGTGATCGATGGTTGGAAGTAATAATGTGGGCCTCGTTTATCTAATGAGTTGATCGGTAGTAGCAATTAGTCGGCCACGTGTATTGGATGTCCAGCTGCGATCAATCTAGTTCACGCAACAATTCCTGGACGTTCAATGGCTTGGTGAACATGTCGATAGAACCGTCTGGCTTTAATGGCCACACATTCTTTGGTCTATCCCAGTATAGCTCTACACCGTTACGATCGGGATCATTTAGATAAAGCGCTTCTGAAACACCATGATCCGACGCTCCTGTGAACGGATAATTTGCGTCGGATACACGTCTAAAAATAAAGGCAAGATCCTTTCTGGTGGGATATAAAATAGCGGTATGATATAATCCCGCGGAATTGATTGGAGCGGGTCCTGCACCTTTGCTATGCCAGGTGTTTAACCCGATATGGTGATGATATCCGCCGGCAGAGATAAATGCAGCCTGATCCCCGTAAGTTGTCACCAATTCAAATCCGAGCAGATCACAATAAAATGCCAGGGAACGGTCAAGATCGGATACCTTCAAATGTACATGTCCGATTCGCGTTTGCGTTGGTATAGTATATTCGTTTGTCATAATTCTAAATTTTTCGCCCGCCTTGTGTATTGAGTGTTGAATAGTGATTATTGAGTGTTTTAAATATTCAATATTCAGGGCTGCACGAAGGGGTTCAAGGTGACTGAGTTGCGCATTCGAACTGTTCACCGATTACAAACTCAATCGTTTTTCATTTATGCTCCGAAGGAGTACTGAATATTTGATGCCACTCTGGTCGCTTTCTGTCTCGCCTCGTCAATCGTACTTCCCTTTGCCAGGCAAACGCCCATACGCCTTTCCCCCCGAACTTCAGGTTTCCCAAACAATCGGAGCTGCGTGTCATTTTCTGCCAGAGCAAGCTCAAGTCCGGAAAAGACGACGTTGTCAGAATCTCCTTTTACCAGGATCACGGCTGACGCTGAGGGACCGAGTTGTCGGATGGAGGGAATAGGCACACCAAGAATTGCGCGTACGTGCAGGGCAAATTCAGAAAGATCTTGTGAGATCATCGTGACCATTCCAGTGTCATGGGGACGAGGTGATAATTCGCTGAAGTAGACGTTGTCTCCTTGCACAAAAAATTCGACCCCAAATATTCCATAGCCACCCAGTGCGTTCACTACCTTTTCCGCTATGCGCTGGGCTTCATTCAATGCTTTCGCTGGCATTGGGTGGGGCTGCCATGATTCCTGGTAATCCCCATGTTCCTGACGATGTCCAATCGGTTCGCAAAATGCAACACCACTTCGGTGCCGTATCGTTAACAAGGTAATCTCGTAATCGAAATTGATAAAGCCTTCGACGATCACTTTACCTGCTCCGCTCCGTCCACCCTGCTGCGCGTAGTTCCAGGCCGTGCCCAGCTCCGCATCATTTTTAACCACGCTTTGCCCTTTACCAGAAGAACTCATAATGGGCTTTATAACGCATGGAAATCCAATAGCTTGTGTCACAGATATCAGTTCTTGCAAGCTTGCGGCGAACGCATAAGGAGAAGTCTTCAGTTGGAGTTTCTCTGCGGCCAATGTTCGGATACCTTCACGATTCATGGTCAATCGAGCAGCGTTTGCCGTTGGAATGACGGTGAAGCCCTCCCTTTCCAAATCCACCAATGTAGCAGTATCAATGGCTTCGACTTCGGGAACGATATAATGTGGCTTTTCATTTTCAATGATGTCGCGCAGGGCCATTCCATCCAACATGGAGATTGTGTACGAACGATGCGCCACCTGCATGGCAGGGGCATGATCATAGCGATCCACAGCGATTACTTCAACACCATACCGCTGAAATTCGATCACCACTTCCTTTCCAAGCTCTCCCGAACCCAGCAACAAAACCTTGGTGGCACTTGAGGTTAGCGGCGTCCCTATTTTAATTGTGGCGTTATCTGAATCTTTCATCCAACAATTATCGGGAAACACACAATACAATGACAGTTAATCAACGGGAAAATAGTCTAACAAAGCGATGAAGGCATTAGATTGGTTTGCCCTTTTTCAATTCCATGGCTGTGATCCTTAGAATATCTTTGTCGGTGAGTGGTTTAACCAGGAAGTCCAACACATTTTTGTTGGCGTATGATCGCTGCTTGTCCCGGTCATCGATGGAAGATGAAAGAATACAAACCCTTACCCGGTCTTTGATTTCGAAGCTGAGATTGTCAAACATTTCCAGAAACTCCCACCCACTCATGCTTGGCATATGGATGTCTAATAAAAGTAATGCTGAGGTATCTGTGAGCGTAGCGAATTCGTTTTGAAAGTACTCCAGTCCATTTTCAGGATTGACAAATGCCTTGACATCGGTTTGGCCAAATGTCATCTCGATGGTCAACTTGCAAATCAGGTTGTTCATCGGGTCGTCATCAATCAATATGAACTGCGACGGGGATTTCATTCCTATAAATATAAATAAAATCCTTTCGAATATTCACGTTGATTTTTAGAAGACCAAGTTTTTTTTTGGTGAAATGTACTTCGGTTATGAACTCAGGTCACCTCCAAAATCTATCCAATGTGACAAGCAATGTTTGGCCAATTCTGGCAACGGTGATGGATTGCTCCAGTGTAAACTGACAACACTTATAAATCCAGGCGGCGGCAAGCAACCGTTGGGGTATCCGGTGGAGAAGCGTTTTCATTACAACGAAGAAGAATCTACAATCATAAAAGGCACCTTGCAATCAACGTTTGCATAAGCTGCTGCATTTGGGCCTGAATCAGCAAATGCCCAGCACGACAGCCAGATCAAATAGGTATGTCCGGCCTTCATCTCGAAATGCGTCTCACCTATTGGGGTATTTTGAAGATATAATTCATCGCCTCCCCCACTTAATTCCAGATCGGAGGATCCCGCGGACTGATTCCAAAGGACCTCGTGCTCATCCTTTATTAGGACTCCCGCCGATGCATCGTAGATTGTAATACCCAGGCCTCCCTGCGAGGCGGCATAGCCGCCGCCTTCACTGATGAAATTTGACCAGGCATATGACACCGGGCAGTGCGCATTAAACCGGACCCATATATCAGAAGTGGAAGAAAGAAAAACACCAACCCCTGAGGCGCCATAACCATTGCTCAGGGGAAACGATTTTAACGATCCCGATAGCTTATTAGCGCTGGAGAAGGAGACAAAGTTGTTGGTCCATTCACTGTCGTAGGGTGGAACTATAATTTCGAATCCGGGCTGTATTGAAAAAAGAAATTTGTTTTTCCGATGGCGTTTAGTTTTTAGGTCTGCAAGCTCTGCAAATTTTTGAAGGTGAAATTTGCGCAGCTGTTCAAATGCCGGGCCTTCTTTTCGTTCTGAATCAAAACTTATGGTTCCGTCCAAAATGCTGCGTTGCCCTGATTTGAATTCATCATAGGCGTATTTCAGGTAGCACTCCATTTTTTGCTCCATGAAAGTCGTTGCCGCGTTCAGTACTTTAATTTCAGGTAATTCACCACGCACCTTCAGTTCGATATGTGAATCGATGGTTACAATATCTTCTAATGATGTATAGGTCTCATCCTGACGATTCAAAGATGATACCTCATCTTTGTGATATTTCTGATATTCAAATGCAATAGTTTCCATAACATCTTTTTCGTTAAGGCTTAATGTAATTCGGGTAAATTGTAACCCATTTGGTGTATCCCTGTTTGCAGTTACGATCTTAGCGGGCGCCCTGGATTTGGGTAGGATGAAAAATAAGAATATGGATATTGAATCGCCCATTGTTTGCCACGAAGGTTCGGCGATGCGGACGGAGAGAAAGGTCTTTTGTCAAAGCAATAGACCTTCTGCATTGTCTCATTGTGAAACGTTGTGGCTAGAGAGTCAGTGTGGTCCTAACATACGAGGCATCGGGGGAGTGAAAAGATTGTGCGGGCCTTAGATGAACAGGGGCTTCTCACGTCACTTCTGTCAAAGGGTTACGATCATGGTAGTATGACTTCCCTGGACTGAATCCAATGAAATTTTCCCGCCTAATTTCTCAACAGTTTCCTTTACAATATACAATCCGAGTCCGGAGCCCGTTGACTGTAAAGTGGCTCTGAAGAACATTTCAAAGACCTTCCCTTGATTTTCTTTGGCGATACCGATACCATTGTCTTTGATCTGAATCCTATTGGATCCATTCGAGTTGTTGTAGGTTATCTCAACAATCGATGGTGATGCATTATTGTTCTTATATTTCAGAGCATTGGATATCAGGTTACTCAAAATGATTTTCAGTCGCAGATAATCCGATGTGATGAGTGCAGTCTTCTGATAGTTCTTGACAATTTTTACATTATCAGAGTGGAATGGATATTTAAGTTCATCGAGAACTTCTTCAATCAATTCATCAAATACAATCTCCTGCTTAGTCAGTGCGTGACCCATATTACGTGAAAACTGTGTCAAGCTATTAATAACGCCCTCCAGCTTCATGACGCTTTTTTGCATGTGGTCAAGATGGTTAACAAGCGCTTCGTTTTTGTTTTCCAGCCGTGTAAGCTGGATCAATCCCAGAATTGATTTCAACGGCGCGCTTAGGTCGTGAGATGCGCTGTATACGAACCGATCCAACTCCTGGTTAGCTTTTACCAGCTTGCTCGTTCGCTCATGAACTCGTTCATCGAGTTGATTATTGACCGCCATCAATTCCTCATGTGCAGACTTCAATTGATTGTTAACAATTTCTACTTTGTCTTTCTGTTCTACTAAATCCTTCAGCGCGCGTGTCAGCTCCTGATTTGTGGTTCCTATTTCCTCCTGCTTTTGCTGAAGTTCTCGTATAAGGTCCCGAAGCTGTGAAGTTCTATCAGTCACCCGTGCTTCAAGTTCTATATTCTTTTTCCACAATTGCCGTTCCCGCGCATGTATCACCAAATAAACAAAAGCAACAAACGAGATTACAAAGAGCACTCTAAACCACCATGTTTTCCAAAACGGAGGCAATACAATGATCTTTAAAACTTTTCCATCGACTGGCCAAATTCCATCGCTGTTGGAAGCTTTTGCATGGAAGAAGTACTCGCCTGGGTCAAGGTTTGTATAAGTGGCCGTATGTTGTTTTCCAACAAAATTCCAATGTGATTCCAATCCCTCCAGCCTGTAGGCGTACTGAATTTTATCCGGCATCAAATAGTTCAAGGCAGCAAATTCAAGTGTAAATACGGAAGATGCATATGGCAGCGTAATTTCATCAAGCTGCATAATTTGTTTTGGAAGAACAGAATCTTCATCTCCCACGGATACGGTTTTATTAAATAGACGAAGTGCTGTTATAAAAACCGGCGGAATATAGTCGCTTTGCCGAACACTATCGGGAACGAAGGCATTAAATCCATTGGTCCCTCCGAAAAGCAATTCACCGTCACGTGTTTGAAATACTGCATACCTTGAGAATTCACCATCCTGTAATCCGTCACTCTTATCGTAGTTAATGAATGTTTCATTGTCCGGATTATACTTCGATATTCCTTTCGTTGTCCCGATCCAAAGAAAACCGTGGCTATCCTCGATAATTGATTTAATTTGATCAGTAGCCAGACCGTGCCTTGTATCAAATGATTTTGCTGTTCTGTTTGACAACGAAAATTTCGTCAATCCGCCGGAAGTAGCAATCCAGATGTTTTTCTTGCTGTCTTCAAAAATATGGTTGATAAGTTTTGACTGGAGAATAAGCGAATCGCTACCATTCAATCCAAACCGTCGGAAGATGCCTTCATTTATATTTTCTTTTTGCATCAAGTTTACACCGCTATCTTGCGTTCCCACCCAAATATTTCCCTCGCTATCGACAAGAATGACTGGTGTAATGTTGCTACTGAGGCTTGAAGGATTGGAAGGGTCGTTGAGGTAACTTCTGACTTGCTCGGTCTTCGTATCAATCTTGCTGACGCCACCGCCATACGTGGAAGCCCAAACATTTCCATCGGAATCTTTGGTCAGATAAAAAACACTCCTCAAGTTTGGATTGTCAGGATCGATTTGGCGGAAGGTCCGCGTTTTTCTATCCAAAACATTAATTCCGCCCTGCCAGGTGCCAACCCAAAGCGAACCATTAACTTCACAGATGGTTAAAACTGCATTGGACTTTATGCTTCCTGCGTCAGCAGCGTCATACTCAAAGGCGATATAATTTTTTTTCTTTCGATCAAAAAAGTTCAGTCCCCCACCATCCGTGGCAATCCAAAGGTTATTGTTCTCATCCTCGTAAAATCCACGTACGATATCATTGCTCATACTCGTTGCGCCAAGGGAAGATTTGTAGTAATGATCAAACTTGGTTATGTTTTTGTCAATGACATCGATACCGTCCAGCGAACTTCCTAACCATATACGGCCTTGATGGTCTTCATAAATACACCAATAAGAGTTACTGGAAATACTGTACGGATTCAACGGATCCGGCATGTAACAAAAGAAAACATCATTATTTTCATTGTACAAGTTCAGGCCTCCGTTTTCATTGCAGGACCAAACATTATTTTGGCTATCAACAAACAACATGCGTGGATCATCATTTCCCAGACTATTCGGCTTTTTGGGATTATGTTTATAGTGAACAAATTTTGTCGATGGACCATCGTTTACAATTCTATCGACGCCCCAAAAATTTGTACCGATCCAAACATTTTCCTTTTGATCAATTACGATAGATGCAATGTAATTACCAGCAACACTTTCGTTGTTTTTGGGATCATGTCTGAAGTGAGTTACTTCCCTTGTCGTGGTGTTTAATTTTTTCAGACCATCGTTTAAAGTTCCCACCCAGAGGACATGATCCTTAGCCGGGCAAATCGCAGTAAGGTTGGTGGTCTCCAAAGGGTTCCCTGTCGCCTTCGTAAAAAATGGAACAAAGGATTGCGTCTTTTCATCGAAATACGAAAGGCCCGAACGGTGGCCCGACACCCACAAGGTGCCTTCCTCATCTTCTGCTATTTCTTTTATCCTATTGGTATTTACGTCAAGCGGGTTAACAAGATCGTTGGGCGTTTCAAACCGAATAAAATTGTCTCGGTCGCGATCGTACCGGGCCACACCGTCGTGAGTACCTACCCAGAGATTTCCGTGCTTGTCTTCAAACAATTCTTCAACTCTACTATCCGGTATGCTGGTGGTATCCTTTGACGTAACGAATAGATCATACTCTTCCCCCTTGAACCGGTGAAGCCCTCCAAGCGTGCCAACCCAAAAAAAGCCGTAACGATCTTGAAGTATTGTAAAGACCTGATTATTGCTCAACTCTCTGTTAACATGTAGAAACTTAAAGTCCGGCTTCTGGATATTTTCAGGTTGCGCAAAAAGTGTTGTCGCAACGAAGAGTAAACAGCAAAGTACCTTAAACGAAGAACACGTTTTTATTTGGTCAAATTTCGATGCACAATCGACGCTCTTAGCGAGCCGCGTTAATAAACACAATACTTTCATTTAAGTAAAAATGGTCTTTCTAACGGATTTGTAACCCCTTGTCTGTTCATTAAATACGAGAATGATCTTAAACTCTCGATAAAGTGACATAGGGGCAAACAAATGGATCTCAAACGTTTGCATTATAGCAAAAAACCGGCATTGTTGCGAATTGCATGTTAGAAAAAATATCGGGTAAGTAACCCCGCAGCGTTGTATATGTTAAAATAAGAAATTGGGATCAGCATGAAGGTTTTGGTGACTGGTGCGAACGGTTTGTTAGGGGTAAATCTAATTCGTGAGCTCGTAAAATGCGGGGTTGACGTCAAGGGATTTGTCAGGCCCACCGCGAACCTTAAGGTATTGGAAGATCTGCGCTGCGAAATCCGTCGGGGAAGTATCTTATCGTTTGAAGATATTCATGATGCGTTGCAGGATTGTGATGCAGTCATTCATGCAGCGTCCACAACCAGTGTATTACCCAGAGAATTTGAATTTTATAGAGAGGTTAATGTCGATTCCACGAAAAATATCGTCAACGCTGTGTTGCGTCAGGGAAACAAGCGCATGGTACATGTGAGTACAGCCCATGCGTTTGGACCTGGCTCAAAAGAAAATCCAGGGACAGAGTTGTCCCCGTTTACGCTCGGCCGCTACAAGTCTGGATACATCGACAGCAAATATATGGCTCAACAATACGTTCTTCAACACGTCGCAACGCATCAGCTGGATGCTGTGGTGGTGAATCCAAATTTCATAGTAGGTCCTTATGATTCGAAGCCAAGCTCAGGCAAAATTATTTTGTTGGCCTTGGGGAGGGGAATTCAATGGTGCCCGCCTGGTGGGAAAAATTTTGTTCATGTGTGCGACGTCGCCAGGGGCATCTATTGTGCTTTGAAGGTTGGAAGGAAAGGGCAATGCTATTTGCTTGGGGGCGAGAATCTAACATACCGCGATTTCTTTTCACAACTCAACCTTATCACTGGGCGAAAGCGAAAGCTCATCGTGCTGCCAAAATGGTCGATACACGCCGCCGGAGCCATCATGGGAACGGTGGGCACTCTCAGTCATAAATCGTTGCCTTTTAATAAAACGAATGCGCATCTAATGACCTTAGACAATTACTATTCCAGTCAAAAGGCCAGGATTGAATTTAATCTGCAAACAACACCGGTATCGCAGGCGATCAAAGAGGCTCTGGCATGGTTTAAAAAAGAAGACTACATCACTTCAGACTACTACTCAACCCAAGGCACCAGTTTCGATTTGTAAAAATTGATCTCTTTGGCTGTGAGCCGTTTTCCGTGTTTTCCCAAACGGACTTTGTATTCATCCCAACTTCTTGCCGCAGCAGGAGACCAGCCGATTTCTGCATGGCCCAGTATGCGCGGGAAAGCCATATACTCAATATCATCCATGGTCTTCAGGGTTTCACTCCACAACGGAGACTCTACACCTAAAATGTCATCTTGTGTGATACCATCGGCTATCGTTGCCGGATCCCACAGGTATGCACTGTCGACTTCAATGTACGCAGCCCAGTGAAGGCCAAGCTTAGAAGTGGAATCATAACTCATGTCCAGGTAGGTTTTTTTTGCGGGAGCCATGATCATCTTAGACCCATTTTTTGCGGCGGTCTGCGCATGTTTTGCGTTCGACCAATATTGTACAATCGTCCCAGGTTGAAGTGTGCCTTGGGATACTTCCTCCCACCCAATAGGTTTTTTGCCGTGTGCGAGAACGATCTGCTGCGATTTATTAACAAACTTAATGAAATCTTCTTTCTTCGTAGCGTGACTCTCATCACCGCCGACGTGTATATAAGGGCCCGGTGTGATCTCTGCCAATTCTCTCATAACATCATCCACAAATTTGAAAGTAATTTCTTTGTTAACACACACGGTGCTAAAACCTACCTCTGTACCAGTGTACAAATCAGGAGCCTTACCGTTGCAATTAAGCTCGGGATAAGAAGCTAGCGCTGCGTTGGTGTGCCCGGGAAAATCAACTTCAGGAATGATGGTAATAAAGCGCTCCTCGGCATATTTTACCAGATCTTTGTATTGTTCCTGGGTGTAATATCCTCCCTTTCCTCCACCCACCTGAGTACTCCCGCCGTGCGTTGCCAGTTTAGGCCATGATTTAATTTCAATTCTCCATCCCTGGTCATCACTCAAGTGCAGATGCAACGCGTTTAATTTATACCCAGCTATCAAATCAATATAGTGTTTTACTTCTTCCACAGTGAAAAAATGCCTCGCCACATCCAGCATTGCGCTTCTGAAAGCATAGGTAGGATAATCACGAATTTTTCCTGTGGAAATTTCCCAAGGTCCTTTTTGAACACTGCTCAATTCGATAGTCTCCGGCAAAAGTTGCCGCATGGTTTGAATCCCCCGAAATGCCCCAGCAGGCTTTGCCGCTGTTAGCGTAACCAGGTCTTCATCAATGGTAAGCTCATAGCCCTCATCACCGAGCGTCGCATCCGTGCCTGTGGTAGTGATATAAATATTTCCGGATTTTGGCGCGCCTGTCGTCGTGGAAACTTTGAGCTCAAAACCAGTTGAAGGCTTTAATTTGCTCGCGAGATATTCTCCAATGGGTAAAAGTCCCTCGCCCTCCACGTAAATGGCGGACTCTTTTCCAAGTTCAAAAACGTCGGCAGTAGCTTGAACGGATACTGGGATAGGGATTAAGATTTCCTTTGTAAGATCAGTAGGCGCGTGAGGCTTCTTGCAGCCAGCGACGGCGATAGTAATGCAAAATATAAAGAAGAGATTTCTGAAATTCATACGTGCGGATTTTTTACACGTTCGAAAGTAGAAAAATTCTTATCAAATCCGACAAAAATTTACGCACATGGTTTAAAGTGGAAAATATGTGTGCGTGTTGCGGACCCCAAAGAACCAGTGTGTTGAGTGTGCGATTTAAATAACACGATACATCCCTCATCCTGTTTTGCAGTTTCAGTGTTATCAGCGCTTGTTCTGGCTCGGCTTACCTCAGACCACATGCTACACACAAATCCATGACTAAGAATTGGCTTCGTTGAAATTGGCTTCATTGGTTAATATACCGCTTCCAGGTGCTCGCTCCCACTGTAGCCTGAGCCTTTAATTACAACTGTCACGCAACTTACACCCCATACGCAATTAAAACTAAATGACTTACGGCTGGCGAAGCGCTTCATTCATTCTGGTTTGTAAACGTCGCTTATAGGGTAACTCGATAAGGCCCTTTGCACAAAGTAACGACGTGTTCCTCAATAGAAGGTTTCAATTTTTTATTGAACCTTGTATGATGCGCTCCAGGGAGGAATCGATGGATGCCACTTGCGGCAATCGAATGCCAAATGTTGTTTCGAGGGCGAGTTGCAAATCCGCCACATTATCAAATCGCTTTCTGTCATGACTACCGTCCAGGTAGTGCGTTGCAAAATCATTGTTCCTGAGCGCATGCCTGCCCTTTTCAAAAGGTATTGCAGCAATGAGCCCCGTAACGAAATGGGAAGTCGGGTGATTTGACAAATACCAACTCGTTACCTCGTAGTCTATTAAGAAGTTTTCTTGCAGGCCGAAACGATAAATGGGCTTCCATGCGCCCTGCACCTCTGCCTGCAATGCATAGTCATTTGATATTTGAATTAACCGAAATTTTTCATGGGGTGTGTCCTGGACAAGATCGGGCTTTAAAGCTAAAGGCGCCGTTAACGTTAATCCACCAAAGCCGACGTCCGCAATGTAATTATCATTACCGATCTCGATCAGCAGTAACATATGTCCGCGTGCTGTTATAATGCCTTCCGGGATATTCCAAAGCACCCGGGCACCTAACCCTTTAACGTTGTATCCAAGTGTTTTCAAAACTTCCATCAGAAGTAAATTATGCTCAAAGCAGTAACCTCCTCTCCTATCTAACACGAGTTTTTGATAGAGTGAATCGATGTCCAAAAGCACGGGAATGCGGAGAAATGGATTAAGGTTTTCGAACGGAATGGACTGCGCGTGATGTAAATGAATCGATCGCAATGTCTCAAGGCTAGGCGCTACATCGCCGGAATATCCGATTCGTTGAAAATATCCGTCAAGACTAAACTTTGCCTTCGACGTTGTTGGAGTATCCAACGCGGAATCCATTCTTGTTTGAGACATGCCTTTTTAGATTTTATTGCTATAACGCCAATATTGTTAAAGACGTTTCTAAAACAAAATCTTTTATCGGAAAATCCTAGCAGGCAAATAAACTTATATGTTCCAACCTATTAATGGAAAACGGTGTCTACATCAAAACCCTGGTTCGGTTATGCGAATTTTAATACCATTAGTAATCCTATTATTTCTTTTTGGTACTTCTTGTGAAGATGATGATCGTGCTGAGATTGTTATAAAGACCGGCCGTGATTGTGGGTGGTGCGCAGGAAGCGACTCATTAGTGATGACAATGTTCAGCACCAATTACAAATTTCGGAGTCCGTGCGGCGAGCCAGCCGACAAGGAAAAACACGCAAAGACAAATCGTGCTGACTGGGATGAGTTGTTAGCTGCTTTAAACTGGGACGATTTTAAAAAGGTAAACGTAAATACGTGCGCCCTGTGCGCCGACGGATGTGACACCTGGATCTACATTGAAAACAATCACGAAACACATCAGATAAGGTTCACTGAAAACTCTCAAGAAGTCGAGCCAATTCGTGCATTCGTTGAAGAGCTGAACGCATTGTATGAAGAATTCAGAAGTAACTAAATATTACCAATCGTTAACCCTTTTGCCTGAGGGTTAGATGTTTTCCAACAAATTTCGAGTACCGCTTAGCGGCAGTTGAAACTGTTCGGTGTGTGCTTGAGCTAACGCTTGAAAAGAATTGAATTTCCATCAATACTTTATCACCGGTTAGTTCACGTCGCCATGATCCTTTGACTTGCCCGTTGATAACAATATTTGGATTAAAGATCCCATGCCCTGCTTGGTCTTCGAACGCCGGATCGATCACCAGGCTCCGGTCCTTATACGCGACGGTGTATTCGTCATACGCTGGCAACAAAATAATGGACGATTTTTTCCTGGGCTTAATGACAGAGGGCGAAGAAAAGAAATACGTTTGTCCATCAACGACGACGCTATCAAGTTGCTCCTTTACAATTTCAATTGCATTGTTGGCGTCGACTGGACTTAATCCCGACCACCAGGTGAAATCCTTCGCGGTAGCAGGGCCGCGGCTGCGAAAATATCGCATACTCAGTTCGGCCAATGCTTCATTTCTTTTCAGGTGTTTTGCATTTGGCGCACGTTGTTCAAGCAAGGCGTAAGTAAATTGTTTGCCGCGCTTTGCGCCATTGCAAATCAATTGATCCAATTCAGCACGAAAAATAATATAAGTCAACCTCAAATCATTGGTGGCAATGCCTGCTTTTTCAAGTGCCTCGCCCAATTCTTTGCGGGTAAAATGTTTCCCTGATTGCAACGTCTTTACGATAATTTTGTTGCTGCGCTTAAAGACCGCCTTATCCAGCTTTAGATCGCGAAAATATTTAGCGCTAAAGCTGCTGATGCGCGGTTCAGTAAGTTCAATCATCCAGCGAATATCTTCAGGCAGCACAAAATGCCAGGTCGGTCGGAGTACATGCGTTCGAAGAATTTCACCATTGTCGATGGCCATTTCTATTTCCGCTTCTACGGGATTTTTTAATCGGTTCGCGAGTGCCCACTTTGCGCCGGCATAGTCTTGTGACTGAACGGCGCCGAGCCATCGTACCAGATCGGTCGGTTTTGTAAAAGAGTGATTCAAAAGTTCCTGATTGTGTAGTCGCAGGGCAATGATGTCTTGACGGGTCACGCGGAAATTTTTAAACAATTAAACCTGCGAAATGTATGAATGTTTTTATGTTTGACGTATCCTGCCATGTAAAATAGCAATAAGTTGCAGTAATATATTTTTTTATCATTGCATCTATAAAATTAATTTCAACTGAAATTCAAAAGTTCACAAAGGTATTACGAAGTCAACTAACGAATGATCCGCATCATACCGGGGCCTCTGCGCATGCCGCCCATTGGATTCAACTGCTTGTTGAGCGCATAGGTAAAACTGATCATGAAATAGCGACCAAGTGAATTAGTGACGGAACGTTCAATATAATTTACGCTTGACGTCTGATTTATTCCAAGAGCCTTGTCCAGGAGATTGTTGGCAGAAACCTTAATTTCACCGCTGCGATTTTTCAGCACAAAGCGCGACAATGCCAAATTCAACAATGGTATAGCTTGATGGAAGTTTGCGCTCTTACTATCGTAGACAAGATATTCAAAACTGGCACCGAGCAGGTAATTCTTTGCGAATGTCAGATTCGATTCGCCAGTATAGATTTGGTTAAAAAATTTCTGGTCCGGCTGGCCGAACTCATACGCCGCTCGCTGACGACTCAATTGAGCACCCAGGGAAATATCAAAAATATCCTTGTAGCGATAGCTGTATCGAAGATTACTGCCAACGGTTCGCTGTTGAATCGTGTATTGAGCTTCATCTATAACATTTATCCCATGCTGCTCACGTAGATTGGCTGAAATGTTTACCCGGCTTTTCAATTTTGCAATTGGAAAAGTAAAGGTGGCATCACCATTCACACTAAAGTTGTCCTTCACGTTGACAGGCATGGTTGTCCTAACGAAGTTGTCATTGTTAACGGCATTCGTAATTGCGTTTGTGGTATAGTCTATGTCCAGAAATGCGAAGAAACCGATAAATGTCCCAGGATCAAACGATGTGAAGTTCAACCTCCAGCTTTGCTGGTAGGCAGGTCGTAATGCCGGATTCCCCCGGTATGGATTCAGGGGATCTCGATTGTCGACAACGGGCTGAAGTTGCTGAATGGTTGGTTCCTGAACGGAGGTCTCATAGTCAAAACGCACATGCCGGTTGCCAGAAAAATCATAGTTGAAGCGGGCCACGGGGAGAAAATTACTAAAAGACCGGTTAATGGTGACATCATGAAGCTCTAGATTGCCAGTCAGGTAGGTCTCCTGCATTGCGCCACCGACGGTCAGGCTGTATTTTTTTCTGTTTACCTTAAAATTTAAGCCAGCACGATGATAGCGATAGTCACTGTCGTACCAATTGCTGAGGCTATCGTTCAGCGTTTCCTGGTCCTGATTTAGGTCATAAACGGGCCTGCTAACATCGTTTATATTTTGCCTGAAACTGTAGCTGCCTTCCAGATACTTTCTATTTCCTAATGGCTCGGTATAGGTAACGGTAGCACCATACGAAAAGTTGTCATTTGATTGTTCGTTACGCTGTTTAACAATCGTATCAACGGTATCCCCCTCATATTTGTAGGTTGCATCGAGCAAGCCATTCCGTTCACTTTCTGAAAGGGTCAATTGAAGATTCATTGAAAAGTTTCTTCCTTTTTTGGCAAACTTGTGCCTGAACAAAAGAGTTGAGTTTAAAGTTGTGCTGGTTCCATCAGAAATAGAATGGCTCATGTTTTCATTTAACATGGTTTGATCGGGAGCCATATTCTGACTCCTCGTATGGGTATCGGTATTTGTTGCATTGTAATTGAGATTTGTCGAAAAACGTATGGCGTTAGTAGAATCAATTTTATGATCCAAGGTAATGCTGGCCCTGTGATTGTCGTTCGTGTTGTTTTGCTGGGTGCGCTCCTCATAAATAAATTTCCCGTCTTGTAAAAAATTATCCCGTGAGAGCGTTTGAAGTTTGTCCTGATCCAAAAAATTATAAAAGTAACTTCCATTAACCTCGGTCTTCTTGGTAAACTCGTTATTAAAATTTAAACCACCAGCATACGTTTCGAAAATGCCATTCGCGCGATTTCCAGTATTAAGTGGAACACCGTTTTGACCGTCTCCGTCGATCTGAATCCGGACCTGACCCCCTCCCATCATCTGCTGGGATCCCCCGGTAAAGTTCATGTAATCATCTATGGAGAATCCGCGCTCATTGGTATTGTTAGCCATACCCAAAAATGATAGTTGCTTACCTTTATCAAAGCGGTTAATATTTGCCTTGGCCTGATACCGGCTGTCGGTGCCATAACCACCAAGCACGTTTCCGAAGGCGCCATGTCGTTTTTCTTCTTTCAACTCCAGGTTGATTGCTTTTTCGCGTTGACCATCATCAACTCCTGAGAAAATGGCTTGATCTGATTTTCGATCTAATAACTGCACTTTGTCAATGGCATCTGCTGGAAGATTGCGCGTTGCAAGTTTGGGATCTCTTCCCCCAAAAAAGTCTTTTCCATCTACGGTAACCCTTTTCACTTGTTCACCTTGAGCTGTAACGTTTCCCTCATTATCCACTTCCACGCCCGGCAATTTTTTCAGAAGATCTTCGACGTTAGCATTCTTACTGGTTTTGAACGCTGTTGCATTAAATTCAATGGTGTCACGCTTCACAACGACAGGCACTTTTTCCGAAACAACGACTTCGTCAAGTGTGGTCCTGGCCACGTACATTACCAATGTTCCTAAATCAAAAGCAGGTCCTGAAGAGTCGGGCTTGATGTCTTTTGAATAAGTCTTATAGCCAACGAATGTGACCTTCAGCACATAAGTCACCCGCGCGACATTCTTAAATTCGAAATGGCCCTGCTCATTTGTAACTGTGAAATATACAAGCGACGAGTCCGCGGGATTTAATAACATCACAGTAGCGGATGGAAGCCATGCTCCGGTTGAATCAGAAACCGCTCCTTGAATTGAAAATTTCTGTGCGAAAGCACTATTGGAAATCAGGATTAAAATAAAATAGACGTGCTTCATACTTGAGTTTTATCAAATGGAATTTTCTTTGCGACTGCACCCTTGCGGTAATAAAGAAGTACTAAGTTGCCGTCTAGCCAACGCGATGACCTCGTCGAAATAAATACCTTCGTTACCGAATTATAATATCCGCCCCATTTGCCCTCATGCGGGCCGTATGTTCTTCAACCATTTTTCGGAAATCTGCTTCTGACGTTTGAATCCCATGGCTAGGAACCTTTAGCTCGTTTTTCTTTAGAGCGCGAGCCTGAAGATTTTTCGCCGTTATGACACGTTCGCCATCATTGAGGTTCACTTCTAATACAGCTCCGGGTAGGGTGTTAAATTTTTCGGGGCCAAGTAACGGCCTTAGCTGCGGTGCATACCACGCAACTACCTGCTGCTTTCTTGCTTCGTTGTAATGCAAAGCTTGCCTGCAATCATATCCCATTATCTTCTTTGTCTCTGTACCAAATTTCCAAGGAGGAAGCGCAAGAGAATCTTTGATAAGATATTCTTTGCCAAGAAACTCTTGTTGAGTAACGCGTAAAGAGCTGGAGCGATTAGAATATATTTCAACAAACGGCTGCTGGATTTTCATATGAATTCCGCCCCCGCCCTGTTCAATATTTTCGTCGTCATCTTCTTCGACGGGTTTGTAGAGCGACTCGTCGGCATTGAAGAAAAGCTGCTGCCGGCTAATTCGAAATTCCGGGATCATGTTTTTCATGTCCTGCCGCTCTTTCGGCAAGGTCCGGTGCATATTGACTTTTGTTTCATAAGTTATTATCCCTTCGTTGGTTTGACTGAATACGACCTTGGTCGTCGCCAAAAAGATCAGTACACCAATGATTAGGAGGAGCCACTGCTTTTTTGTGAAGTTTCCAACGCTATGACGATTGGTCCGCGTTCCGGTACTTTTTGCTGATTTCATATTCTTAGTTTTTCTCGCGTAAATGATGTGTAAATGTATGTCTAGGGATGTGTCGCTTGCGTTAAAGGTTCTGAAAGGAATGTTAATTAAGGTTAAAGGCGATGCGCCTTGGGAAGAACTAGTTTAAATTTGTGGTTCGTAGTTTGAAGTCCGAGGTTCGAAGATTGGTCAAATGAAAAGACAAAGAAATCTTGTTACGCGTTTACTGATGATAAGTAGCGTC